>Ga0123355_10019052_pt1 | contig 10917 bp, 5 predicted proteins | sample TergutEmb28metaG_3_FD_89872 | JGI IMG/M metagenome (GOLD analysis project Ga0123355, IMG submission 89872) | Embiratermes neotenicus P1 segment gut microbial communities from Petit-Saut dam, French Guiana - Emb289 P1 | ecosystem: Host-associated > Arthropoda: Insects > Digestive system > Gut ...
CGTAAGTTAAAACAATCCTTCTGCAAGCCTTCACCCCCCAGGAAATATTTTTGGTACTCATTTCTGTTAGAGGCTGAGTCGACCCCAGGGCCATAGTGCTGCCGGAAGGATTAAGTCAATGAAAACTTTCAGTGACACCATCGGGAATCTTGCCCTTCAACCTAGAGTCAGTAGCGCTGTGCCTTAACCAACTGCGCCACTGTGTACGTATAACTTGTAGGGCCACTCTTCATTTAGTACCATAGGGTGACCAAATAAACAAGACTGCAAATGGTGTATTGCCTGGCATAGCACATCAGCTTTGCTAAGACATTCTATGCTTGTGTTGTTCTGTGTATAGTTTGTGTGTAAATGTGTACTGTACTACTACCACCGCGTGTCAACCCAATTGCAGTTAACAAGTACGTCTAATAATAAACTTCAAAAACGTGGTACGGTGTCACGTACGCGCGTGAATATAATTTCATTGACACCCATGAGAGAGTACGACCCTTCCTGCGCCGATTTTCACGAATCTCGTAATTGCTCTACGATATTATTTGCGGGTTTCTTGTTCAGTATTTAGTTTCATCGAAATCGGACAATAATTGTTGGAGATAATTGTTTGGGCCCTTAAATAAAGCGTGGTTTTACCTCCGCGATTTTCGCGGAATGCACGGTTACTCGGTAAATCTTTGTGGACATCTGCTGTAACGAATTGTATCAGAATCGGACGAAAACTGCGGGCAAAATATTCCTGACACTCTTATGCAAAGCATGTTCTCAAGTTGTAAACATGGATGCTCATACGTCCGGATATGGGCTGCGAGTGACCTGAACGTGTATTGGAAAGGGGTCTTGGTGCACCGCTGTGACTGGTTTTGGTTTGCTCAACAGTATAGCCTACACTGTACGAAACAGCTGACTAGTTACAGAGTCTTTATACGACATAAACTGTCAAAATTCACCTTTTCTAAACTAATCTGTATCTGTAATTTTTATATGTTTTCTACATGTTTCGAAACAGAGGGTGCATCTTCAGCAAGGCGGTTGTATATACAGGTATGGTATACCATGTTCTACGTACAAGACTGCTTATAGTGATACATGTAAAACGTAATATACCATACCTGTATATACAACCGTCTTCCTGAAGATGGACCTTCGGTTTCGAAACATGTGGAAGACATAAAAAATTAAAGATATTGGTTTAGAAAAAGTGCAGTTTGTTAGTTTGTGTTGTATAATAATATTACACTGCACGGCGCAAAGAATATAAAATTACAAAATCTTATCACAGAAAGTCGATTGCAACACAAGTACTTTTGTAAACAAAAGGCAGTATCTTTCCGTATTCAATCATGGTCATTTGACACGAGAGTGCACATTTTTCTGATAATAGGACTCAATAATGAATTGTTTTCGTATTATTACTGATTTTGTGATCTTGCTTAACATCTGCTCGATATCCAATACTTCAGTTACGATTTGATAAAAGATTTCCTTTGGTTTGCCTGAGAGACGCATTCAGGGTTTTGCTGTAGAAACGCAAGGGAAGGGGACCACTTGCAAGACATGGGCTTTGATGGGAGTGTGATATTAATATGGATCTTCGTATTATAGAGTGGGGGCGTGGAGTGGAATGATCTGGCTCATTATAAGAACAAGTGGCGGGCTCTTACGAACACGGTGCTAAACCCTCGGGTTCCGTAAAATGTGGGGAAATGCTTGACTAGCTGAGGAACTAGTAGTTTTCAAGAAGAAGTCCGCTCCATGGAGGTCATTTGAGTTCGGTTTGCCTGATTTCACACACCTTTTATTTCGTTTCAGAAACGAAGTCTGCTACGCAGATGTACGAGTGACAATGCCGCCACACAATACATTCTGGCTTGGCTGCACTCTTATCAGACAAATGAAAACAACAGTGAAACTGCCACCCCTCATAATGGTTCCCGGTCATTATTTGTGTGTTTATTGCGTTGTTGTTTTTGGTTAAGCCCCGAGGGCCCGGTTATAGTAGCAGAGCAAACAGCTTTATAAGGGGCAAGACCGCTGTAAAGCAATAATAGCGGTTAGCTGTCGCCAGACTTCTGATGTGCGTTTTGTTTTGGTTATTTATCGCTATACTACTGCCAGTGAGTCACTTCATGATAATAATAAGCTGTATATTTTTATTAAGAGTTGTGATGTATTCGGAGAGTAGGGCGTTTTAAATGAAGAATTCTCATATCCGTTTTGAATGAGTCAGGGCGGTGTAGTAGGTGTAGCGACTGGGCTATGGGCTTCATGACCCGAGGTATCGTGGTTCGATTCTTTGTAGGGCATGGGAGTTGTCTCTCTTCCAAAGTGCCCAGACTGACTCCGGGGCGCATCTAACCTCCTGACCACTAGATAATAGGGAATCTTTACAGAAGTGTAAAGCGACATGGGCATGAAGCTGATAATTTACTGACATCTAGTGCCGAGGTTAAGAATCAGTGGAGCTATACCTCTGCTCCCTACGCGTTTTCATGGCGTACACAGTGACAAATTACGTTTTGTATCCATTTTCTAAACTCTCAGTGATCGTGCTATGGCTTAGGCGGTAGTCACTGGGCTGTCGCCCGGGTTCGGTGTCAGATCAGTGGGATTTATGATGTACAAAATGGCACTGGGTCACATTTCCCTTCCATTATTTCGACTTTCCACTGTCTGTATTATGCCACCAATGTTCTATACTCATTCATTCGTTCATTCCTACGCTGATTGACTCGTTCATTGATTCATTCATTTACTTATCAATTCATTCGTATATTACCGACGTTAAGTCTACAGCGTCGCTACATAATGTACGTACACTGATACAAGCTATGTATCAGCACGGGCGCGAGTTGTTTATCGGACATTATTCTTAAAAATTACTGAGGATCGTACAAAGAATGACGTTCATTTTGAAGACCGATCTTCGGTATGTTACACCGCATAGACTGGTAAACAGTTACGGTAGTGTTGATAACTTTTCTTCCATCTTACCAATCAGTACGACATAACATCCCAGAAGACCTGAATCGCTACCAACAGAGCTGTGAGAATCTCATATCTGATAATACTCTTCATTTTGTTCCCATTTTACCACGGCGCACTTCTTAGTATAGTAGTAGGGAGGAACTCTACGCTTTTAGTTTCTATTTGCTGCTTATTTTTGCATGCTGTGACGAAAACATACATAGGCCACACACACACACACACTCGTACCGTGTCCCAAAAATCTACGGAACTTGGCGTTATTTATTGGTCCGTTCTGATTGACGAGTGTTTCTTCCACTTGACTTGAAATATCAGCCCTTACGTAGTTATTTTTCCTCCCCACCAGTGCTAAGACAGTGGGCTCGCCTATGCCATATGCACACACCACCAGTTTGCAAGTAGTTTGTGTTCGGTGATGACAGACGGAAGGTTGGTTGTTCTGTGTTTTTGTTTGTGAGGAAAAGTTTACATGTCATTAGCAGCAATAGATTTACAGTTCACATAAGAAAAGTACGTTTTCGTGAATTTCGCATATGGATTCCGTGGTGGACAAGCAAATACAGCGGTTCAAGAATCCAGACGGAGGTTTCTCAACTGTCGCCGCCCAAACAGCTGTCGGTGTTCAACAAGAGCCACTGGGAGCTATGGGATCTCTTGCAATAGAAGGGCACGGCGTACGACAAGGCGTTCATGACGTACAAGAGATACTGCGAAGGGTCCGACGCAGCTTCACAACGAGTGATCGTCGAATTTCCCGTCAAATACACACACGTCAGATGTAGGTATGGCTAGCTTTATGTCAGGCAGGGCAACATGTGCAAGGATTACACACAGCTGGGCACATTTCCGTCACTGGGCTGTTGAACACTATCGACTTCTAAAACACATTTTCTTTGTTGTCTGTAGGCCCAATTTACGCGAGACGTGTTATTTAACCACCACAGTACCCATACAAATTTGTCTCTGCTACGTCACAATTCAGTAATCCTACAGGCCAAATTTTCAAATGAAACAGTTTATTAAAGCCAAAACACAGTGATAAGAAGACAGACCTTACGCGTTACCAAGTCTTGCTACTACTGTAAAGAAACTGGTAATGTAGGTGTACAGGTCTAAACGAAATCTTGTTCTCCGAAACGAAAGTGTTAATCAGTTCGAGATACTTCCCACTTTTCTTTGGCCAAATCGCCTTTCGCGTTTGACGATGACATGCGATAAGTTACTCCAGAGAAATTATTAAAATTATAAATACCACAACATCAAATCAGAGATTTCTTCCCTTTCAGGAAGTGAAATTTGTGTTCTCAGTCTCGTACATTAATCAGAACTTGCAAATATTGTTTTCGCAATTTTTCTGCCTCGAAAACATGAGGACTGAAAGTAGGCTTTTCATTTTTGTTTGAAATTAAAACTAAAGGATGGGGCAGACAGAATGTACTAGAAGACATTTTCAGTGATGTCCGTCTGTAACTTCCCTGGCGATCAAGGAACTGGCAGAAACTGAACAAGCGCCACCTTCCCCATTAGTCGGGTCCACCGATGTGAGTTTTCCGTTTTCTACATTATTGTACTTATCGTTATGAATAAACAGAATATGGATGTGATGTGTGCCTACACAACATTTCTTAAAAATGTTTGAGTGTTTTTGTTCTCTATCTTAATACAATCTCACAACTTAAAAAATGCGCATTTTCTTATGCTCTTGGTCGTGGGTATAAGGAATTACAAAAATTATAACACCGTTGGGAAGAGGTTGAGAGAACCAGCGACCTAACTGGCTGTGCAGTCACTCCCATATTTTTGGCCAGAACAACTTCAGATTCTTCTCTGGGTCCTACTGTCCTCGTCATGTGTTCCTTAACGTGATTTTCCATTTGCTCTTCGGTATTTACAAAATATGTCAGTTGGCAAACGTCGGTTGTTTGGGGAGTACAGTGGCAATTGTATCGTCTTTATTTCATTTGCTATTGGCGAACGAAGAGTTTCGAACTTTTTCAGTCACGCGGAGTTACTGGCAATACCGATCGGGAAAATTTAACCACATCCCTGTCTGGATTGTGATATACTTCTTACGACTTTTACTGTTTGTAGGGTGAGTCCACCGTCTGCGGTTATTCAGCCCCTCACTAACAAGTAGAAGGCTAAGGTTTTCGTATTTTTATTTTGATAACATATAAGGAAACAACCAAAACCCAGTCACCAAGAAACCACGCGTTTTGTCGTTATGTCAACGCAGCGCGCCTAAACGGACGGTTAAGTACGTCGGTCTGCCGCGTATCAAAGGACTGTGTAAAGCCCCCTTAATTACTGAATTTTATGACGGAATTACTGTGGATGTCGGAGAAATAACATTCGGGGATGTGGTCTAGATTTTCATTTCTTTGGACAGATAATAATGAGACTTTGGGTTTTATAAGGTGGCGAATTTGTTGATAAATTGAATGGAAGTCTAGTTTCGTGCATGGAGTTAGGTAGTGTTTAAATGTAGTGATGCCCGGATCTTGTACACCTGTCAACCTGTGTGTTGTGAGACCTGTAGGGCCGATTGTTATAGGGATCTCCACTAGTTTCTCGTCTCTTCGAGTTGAGAAAGACTCAGTTTTCGATGGTACACCTCCCCCTCTCTACAGGCCATCGATCTTTCTGACTGCTGCCTGATGTCCTTTAAGGAGATGGATAACCTTGTTATCTGACTTGAAGACGACAGGGGGGAGGGGGTCACTTCGAGTTTGAATTGAATTTGAGTGAAGCAGTCCGTAATACTCGTTTATACGCATTCCACTCTCAGGGCTCAGTTAATTCCATTTAGAATGCAGCTTGTGTGTTGAAGATTGACAGATACACAGCCTAATCTCTGCAAATCAACTACGTGTGAAGGATTTGCTTCAATTCAAGTGCTTCGTTCCACGTAATGAATTTATGTAATAATTTTAACACGACTTTGGATTAATAATCCTGTAATTTAAAGAAACGTTTCTGTAATTTCCATCGGAATGTATTCCCTTATACTGTTTTAGTTATAACAAGCTTAAAATTTTAAAAATCTGTTTAGTATTGTCGTCCCGGTGACGGGAGTGATTGTTGTGTAGCTTTCTTTGAAACTTCGAACTAACATAGGATCTGGCAATCAAAGAAAATATGCATATATAGTCGGACCCGGTTATAACAACATCGCATTATGCGACACCTCGTATATAGCGTAAGATATTCCGTGGTACCGATTAATTCCTCGCTCTTAACCGTAACGTTATTATCCTGTTAGAGTGACACTTGTTTATAACGAAGCAATATATTCAGTTCTTTTCATGACGTTATAATCAAATTCGGCTCTATTTTATTGTAGCGTCTGCAATGAATCTCAGATTGCTACAAACAGACTGCATGCAATACTAATTTGAGGTGCACTGAAAGAATGACTGAAACATGCTTAATTCATCTGTGCTGTAGTGGATTTACCATCATGCAGAAATTTAACGCCCAAACAAAGTCTGTAAGAATGCGGACCTGTTTAAGATAATTCAGGACACAATGAGAAAACAATACAGGAAACAGCTGGCAACAAACAAATGTGCGAGGGATATTACAGGGGATTTTAATTAGCTGTTGCAGAAGTGTTGAAACGTTTTTCCTCAGTAATGTTGTTGTAGCTACTCGTACATTTCCAGGTGCAGGAAAGTTTATGGTTGACATTTTTCGCGTGTGCTGTCACATATGTGCACAGAAGAATCAGAATATGATTGCTCGAAAAACCATACTGGTTACATCGATGTAGCTGGTATGGTAGCTCAGTTATTATAGTGACCAGATTGCTGGCTGGACGACCGGAAGGAAATTCTTTCCAGGGGGTACCGTAACGCATTGCGTCAAGTTTGAACTAGTGCTTAATAGCACCTTGTACCTTACGGTAGTTTGTCCGAATAAGAGAACAATGCCAACATCTTCCGATTCGAAGTCCAAGCCTTGATATTCTGCTGTTATTCTGTCAGTAATGTTCGACGTATGTGTTGTATGTAGTTGGCAAGCAGTGCCGACGAGACGGGGGGAAGCCGGTACAAGCTACCAGGGCCCGGCATTCAAGAAGAGGGCCCGACTCTGTGGCATATGTTTTTATCTTTCTCGGTATTATCCTTATTTGTCGATTTACAAATTAACCTTTTCAGACAAAGCCCAGGTCACTCTGTAACAGAGAGTCAGTCTTTTCTATTTAGTGATTTAGTGTAAAGACTTCTGTTCTGGCTGGTCCGCCCTTGCTCGTGGGCGCGAACATTTTTTTCCTTACCGGGTCCCGAACCCGCTTTCGGCAGCCGTGTTGGAAAGAGGTTTCGGTAGAACGTGGCAGGACGGAAAGCTTTTGTCGCATTTTTGTTAGCTTGCAGTAAGCACTGTTACCGACAATAATTCCACTGGTGGCAGCGCACTAGGCTTATTGTGTCGTATTATTCTGTCAGGCTCTGTAACCTCAGTGGAAATGTGGCTGAATTGCCAGGACTTTTCCAAGTTATTAGGTTAGGTATTTTTGACAAAGTTTGTTGTCTGTCAAAATACCAAATTGTTTTATAAACTTCGTAATATAAAAATAGAATAAAATGACTATAATTCAATTCTATAGCAACGAAATGACTGGGAGAGCAGGCAATTCAATGACTGTGTTCCGAGAGCTACTATAAGGTAAAGAAATTGTTAACAAAATCGTGTACGAGAGGAATTGAATGATATGTACTGAAATGGGCCATGCTATGATAGACGAAGGAAATTGAATTTTTACGTTCATATTTCTGTTTTTACTCCTTCACTCACCTAAACCTATTCTTTCAACATCAGTTTATTAGATTATATCAATACTGGATATCTTGAAAATGTTAGCTGTAAAATTCGGTGTTTCTTTACCTCTGGGAAGTGATGTTCGTATGAATATACCTCGACTTTTTTAAAATAAACTAATTCACTAAATACAATAGCAGCGACGTTCTCTTAGGTTCGGTTTTGTCGCCTAATTGGCATTAGCCGATCTTTAAGTATTTTCTGCTCAGTTACTTCAGTATGTCATTCTTCAGTCCACTTTGTCTCTCTTTTGCTCTTGGTAATTTAGTACTTGTTCTTAAAATGTTGGGGAGCCACAACGATTGAGACGCATACACAATTGTAGTCGGAAAACCAGAAGGGGAATTTACTTGGAAGAACTGGGCGCACGTCAGAAATAATAAAAAGGGTCTTTATTGAAAGTGTGTGAGGCTGCGAGCTGGATTCGCATGAATAAAAATGAGGACCAATGTCGAACTCTTTGTGAACACAGTAATGAAGCTTCGGATTCCTTCAAAGGCCAGAAACTTGGTGGACTGCCTAGCGACTATCCGGTTCTCAGGAATTATTCTGATTATTCTTTTAGGTGTAACGAAGTATAAAGATGGTAAAGGTGTGTATTATGTATTATGTATGTATGTGTATCTATGTATAGGGCCTACAGGATGAGGGAAGGTCGTTGTGCACCTGTCGGAAGTGCGATACAAGTTGGACTGGAAGTCACAGTTGTGAATATACAGCACAACTGGCCTAAAGTGCGGAGTTCCGTGGGTCGGAACTGCGTGACAGGAGGTTACGTGTACCACATGAAGTGTTTTGTTTATGGGACTTCTCACTTCAGCACAGCGCAGCGCCTTTCTTTCACAGGTGCAAGGAAACTTTTCGCTTATCTGTGCATATGATCCCGACGTATCACGTATTACACGCACATACCTTTGAGGATTCACACAGAATTGTACAGTGACCATTTCGTGTGACGTGAGGAACTCCGTACCAACGACTACATTCCTAGCCTCATATGTTCGCTGCTAAAAGTTTGTACTTCTCCTAAAACATTATTAATTATTATATTATTATGTTAATTATAATAGTAATTCTTAATTGTTCCGTTCAACAAAACGAGACAGTATGCAACCAGAGCAGACTAAAAAAAATATTTTATGAAACATTTCTTTGTGAATTTTGTTTGCAGTAAAGTTAGTGTTGAAGGTTAGCCTAGAAATGAGTAAGTAACGTGCGTCGAAACGCAGCTGCCTGCTCTCTGCACTGCGCCATTAGATAGGGGTGTCCAAACAACTTGACGGCCTTCCGCTTTACGCCTGACACCCTTGAATGGGAGGGTACATGGGCTGGGTTTGATATGGTGGCCAGGCGAAAAAGTACTTTGCTTCGTAGTCGAGTCCATGGCCATTTACGTTTCTCAGGTACTCCGTTTCGAAAAAAATACGGACACAGCATGTCATCTTTAATGTTTCTTCTCTGCAAATTCCATTAAACTTTTGGCAAATTTCGAAGGTGGAAACACTGCCCGGGTAGGACTGGCCTAGAAGAGATTCATATTTACCAGTCTTTTGTTCATATCCTTAAAAAAAATCTGGCTTTTAAGTGAGTCAAGGTCGTTCAGTAATGTTCTTTGTTCGAAACCCGACGAGAGTTTTCGGTGGATTTCTTTCTTTACAGGTGAATAGGCCGGGTCTACCGAAGGGTAGAGATGACACATTAGACTAGGTTACGAAAGCTTCCTTCTTCATGCCATATTTCTCGAGTCACTAGCAGCTGTCCTTTTTTGAACGCCGCTATTTCGAATGATTTAATGGTCTTTGTTATTGTAGTGTGAACTATGTGTAAGAAATTCGTCATGGTGTGGGCTGTTTTAAGGCATTGTCCCACATATTCCTGGAGCGTCATGGAAGGCGCGAAAATCTGCCAGGTTAGCCAAGTACGAATTCCGAAGGGCATTTCTAACCAGTGTATAAGAATAGACACAACACGGAATTGGCGTATAGTCCTGCGGTATAACTCTTCCGTGTAGTTTCAATCCATTATAAAGTAGCTAATTATAATAGTAATTGGGGTTGCGAAATCGAATTTTGGGGCCAAGTGATTGGCCAAGGGACACTGAAATAGACGTCTGAATTGGGAAGAGACGTTAGCTACTGATGACATACGGTAGGTATTGAAGTTCACAGTATTGTTTGTAGCTCATACGTAAATGAAAAACTAAATATCAATTAAAGTCATCAAAGATGCGGAAGCAATGTTGACACCAGTATTGATCATAAACTCGAATATAAAAAAGCAGGCGACAGATCAAAGGTAACTGGGATAAAATCACTGTAGCTATTCTGTAGTCATCGCTACTTTAGATATCATGTAACTGGCAGTGAGTGGTCAGCTTCACGTGAGAAAGACAGAGAGTAAATCGCTATTATCGACATGTCGTTCATCTACACAGCATGCGTTTACACATGCAATCAGCCATAAGCAGGATTCATATAGCTACTGACGATGTATCACTTATCTCTAGACAAGGCAGTACAAATGTACACATGCTGTAAGCCATAGACACAAAGTTTCTGAACTGCCGTACAAACCCAGAATATTTTAAATTCTTGTGACTGGTAGTCAAATGAAAATAATTAAGTAAATGCGAGGAGAGGGGTGAGGTCGTTAGCTTCTCAAGATGTCTCTCACACAAATGAAGGTTAGTCTGTATTTTAATTACACGCATATGAGACTTTATTTTTCTTATATTCGTCTTCTTACAAGAAAGTGCACATTTTATTTAATTTGGTTTCCTCCCAAGTGCCTTATTTTGTAAATGTTTCACTCTGTGTGAGAATTCCACATGTCGCGTATCTGTTGATGAAGTACGGTAAGAAGAGGTAGGCGCGTTGCTTGTTAAACTCGTGTTTATTGCCCATCGGGTCCATGTATTTGTTCCTGCTTAAGAACCGTAGATAGATGTGAGGAATTTCCTCATTTCCACAGTCTGGAAAACGTAATGTGAACTTAATAATTCATTGTAAATAATGCATATTGTGGAACTTTCTACGTTTTTTTTTTTTTTTTTTTTTTCAACGGGGGGGCGGTTTAAACAATAATAAACTTTTAAAAAAAAAAAAAATAAAA
>Ga0123355_10019053_pt1 | contig 10917 bp, 9 predicted proteins | sample TergutEmb28metaG_3_FD_89872 | JGI IMG/M metagenome (GOLD analysis project Ga0123355, IMG submission 89872) | Embiratermes neotenicus P1 segment gut microbial communities from Petit-Saut dam, French Guiana - Emb289 P1 | ecosystem: Host-associated > Arthropoda: Insects > Digestive system > Gut ...
TGACATATAGGCGCAAGCTCGATAGCCCCCACTTCCAGCCGAGACATTTTAATTAGGCCATCCATCATCCATTGTAGGTTGTCTGTGCCGTTTTTAATGCTTGATAAAAACTCCAGTTGCTGGGCTTCGTCGAGGTTTCCTTCTATTAATAAATCAGCATACATGGATATGCCGGATAGGGGCGTTTTCATCTGGTGGGACATATCGGATATAAAGCCCTGTATGATTTCTTTTTCTTTTATTGTTTGCGTGGTTTCGGAAATGTACATATCCATAATGCGGCTGGCTTTGTGGGTTAACTTTGAAACCCTGGCCTCACTTGTCATTTCGCGGCGTAAATGCGGATCTTTTGCTAATATGCGGTCTAAAACATTGTCAATTGAAGTGAATTCATTTTTGATATATCTCCGACAAAGAATCATTGTTATCATACAAAGTACGCCGAATATAGTTGATACTAAGATGATGAAAATAACCATTTAAATTTACTCCTTCACCCATACATAGCCTATACCGTGGATGGTTTTAATAATCACAGGCTTTTTAGGGTTATCTTCAATTTTTGAGCGTAGACGGCTTATATTTACTGATAATGTATTATCGTCAATATAGCTTCCTTGATTAGCCCATAGCTCTGCGTGTATTTGCTCTTTGGTTAGGACTTTGCCTATATTACTCATGAACATTTTCAGTAATCTAAACTCCGTCGTACTAATGGGGATATCATTTCCGTCACGAAACAACTTGCAGCTGTTTATATCTAACAAAAACTTGCCGGATAGAATAGTATTTTTGCCTGTGGCATCAATACGTCGCAGCACCGTTTCTATGCGGGCCCTTAAAACAGATATGGAGAAGGGCTTTGTAATGTAATCGTCGGCACCGGCTAAAAGACCCGAAAGCTCATCGGTTTCCATGTCTCTAGCGGTTAACATGATTATTGGGGTGTTGGATTTTTTCCGGATATTTTTGCAAAAATCCACACCGTCGCCATCGGGCAAGTTTAAATCAAGGACTACTATGTCAATGTTGTGTTTGTTAAATATATCTTGGCCTGCTTCTAGGGATTCGGCACTAAAGACTGTGAATCCCTCGTTCTCAAAGCTAAAAGAAATCCCTCTGTTTAAATGTTTGTCATCTTCAATTATCAGGATTGATGTCATTCGGCTCTCTCCTTCATTTCCCTTGTATGGTACACATTATATACATAAGCCCTCCTTTTTCGCATGGGGTTTTTGTTGTATAATGCGAAAATAACAAGAGGAAAGAAGGGATATTATGAATTGCACAAGTTGCGGATATACATTGAAGGCGGGGATAAAATTTTGTGATATGTGCGGTACGGCGCAAAATATACAGATACAACCACCACCTTCACCATATGCACCGCCGCCACCTAGGGAGGTTCCGCCTCCTGCGCGGTATGAGCCTCATGCACATCAGCCACAGCCATATGCACCGCCTAGGCAGCCGCAGCAGTATGTCCAGCCACCTCAACCATTCCAGCAACCACAGCGGTATGCTCCGCCCCCGCCACAGTATAACCCACCTCCGCTGCCCTATCCTCCACATAGCCAAAGAAGAGGCACAAGGCCGATTTTTATTGTGCTAAGCACAGTGGCCGTTGTTTTAATTGTACTTATAGCTATTGGGTTAATTTCGTATAGCACGGATACCGGCCCTACTGCTGAATATATACCCACAACTGCAGATACGGTTATACCCATCCAGGAGGTTGCCGAAGCTACACCCCGTCCAACTCAGCCACCCCTTACAACCGAAGTACTTACAGGGGCGGAGATATTTGCTAAAAATCGGGATGCCGTATTTATAATAAGAACCGCCGGTGCCGGATACATGGGCACAGGAAGCGGATTTTTTATATGCTATACGGGTATTGCCGTTACTAACCATCATGTAATGATGGACTGGCCTAATGCCACCGCTATTTTATACGATGACCGGGAGTTTCCTATTACGGGGTATTTTTTCTATGACATTGGCAACGACTTGGCTGTGATACAGGTTGACGGCGGCGGCGTGATTTTCGACTATGTTGTTAAGGGGGATTCTGACGCGGTTAACGTTGGCGAAAATGTTTTTGCCATTGGCGGCCCGGATTGGGACCCTATTACCTTTACCCACGGTATGATATCCAGGATTGCATACGAACCTATAAATTTTGACTCATACTCTATCGCGGGGATGCTGCAAAGTACCGCCGCTATTTACGGCGGAAACAGCGGCGGCCCGTTAGTCAATGACAGAGGGCATGTTATCGGGGTTAATGCTGCTGGTAATATTGTTAGAGCCAGCGTGCAGTTTGCGGTTCCCATTAACCGGGTTGTTATGCCTGAGGCTGGTGCCGTGGTTAACCCGCTGCCTATGGGAGGGACTCCTACCACTCATGTCCGTGAGGCTGGCCTGGTTTTTATGTATACACGATTCCCTTTTATACCTGATTTCCTTTCGGTTAGCGAAATGGCTTCCCTTCATTTAAGCAGTACCCCGGCGGGGCTTGGGCTCTCTCCTGGTGATATTTTGTATGACCTTTATGATTATTTGTATATGTATGATTTGGCATCTCATCTTTGGATACCTGATACGGATATGTACGATATTATTTTACAAGAGCATGGTTTTGTCATGCAAAATATAGTCGCCCATGGTGAGGATGTTTGGGTTTATTTCTTCCATCCTTACCAGAACATTAGCTTGTCTTATGCGTATATGCCGTCTACAGAAACATTGCTTGTAGCCGTTGTTAGCGGTGATGTTTATACTTTGTTTTATCATAGCGGGGCAGAGGGTGGTCAGGCGCAAATGCCCGCAGACCCTGAGTGGGATTTAACTGTTGCCGGGGTTTGGGTGTTTTTTGAAACTACCGATGCTTTTTACCGGGGGCTTATGAATAACGATGATGTCGTGCTATATATCTTTGAGCCTGACGGGACGGGGTACTGGGGTGCAGTTGATGAACTTGAGAATATTACACATGAGCTATATCTTTATTGGGCTACCGAGAACGGGACAATAATCATTGAGTTCCCTGAAATTGATTTGGTGTTGGTTTATGAGTATACGGTTTTTTATGATGACATTGTTGGTCATAGTATGAGGTTTGTTGGTGATGGGGAGCATCATTTGTTGTTTGTTGAGGATTGATGGGAGGCAAGTAAGCATGAGAAAACGGTTATTATCTTTTGTAGTAGTAGCGGTGCTTTTGTTTACTTGCATTGTCTTTATTGAAACGACTGCGGCTGACAATAACATTACTGTGATTATAGATGGCCAAACAGTGGAGTTTGAAGGCCAACAGCCTGTTATGGTTGATGGGAGAGTGCTGGTTCCTGTTCGTGGTGTTTTTGAAATGATGGGATTTGAAGTGGATTGGGATAGAGAAACCAGGACGGCTGTTATAGAAAATGAAGGTTATATAATTCGTATTGTGATTGGGCAGGCTGTTTTTTATACAAATGAGACTATCTATGAGTTGGATGTGCCTGCGCAGATAATTGGCGGTAGTACTATGGTGCCTTTGCGCTTTCCACTTGAAAGTGTGGGGTATTATTTGGATTGGGTTGGCAGTACTCGGACTGTTTTGATCTCTTCTGCGCCTTTTCCGGTTTTACCTCCGCCTCCGTTGGTTGTTCAGCAAGGATGTCCGATAATACCTAGTGGGAGGCCGTCTATCCAGCCTGGGCAGGGTGTGCCTTCGGCGGATCAGATTCAGGAATGGTATGATGGTTTTGTTCCGACTGAGCTGGAGATGGCTGTATTTGATGAGATTAATCGGGTAAGAGTGGCGCATGGGCGTGATCCTTTGCCGTGGAGTCACTCTCTAGCCGCTGGTGCGGCTTTGCGAATTACTTATATAACGGAGAGTGGTTTTGTTAGCTCAGATGTCAGTGGATCAGCTCATGACTTTGGTAGCTTTACAACGTGGGAAATTCACGCCGCTATACCCACTTTAGGCGGAGGCTTTACTGCTGCATGGAGTAGTATTAATTCAAATTCTACACCGCATAATATTACTCAAGGGTATATGACAGTATGGATGAATTCTGATGGTCACCGAGATAGAATATTGTCAAATTACAACTATGCGGTCGGAGTAGGCACGGCAAGAAATCCACATAACGGAAGGATGCATGTATATGCATTCTATGATGCTTCTGGGAGAGGAGAAACATGTCTAGGCCCAGGCAACTGCGAAATATGTAATTCTTTGTTCAGGTAGAAATTTGCAAGTATTCGCCATACCAATGCTGTCGGTTCATTTGCAGCACAAATAAAGCGGCTATGCCATGTGGAAAGGAAAAACAAAAAACAGGATGTTTAGCGAGGCATCCTGTCTAAGGTATATCGTGAAGGTTTTGTTCCAACTGATGCAGGCATTACCAAATCCAAGAAACATTGTATTTTTGAATGTTTTCATCTGCTGTTATAAGCGTCATGCTTTCAGCAATAGCTGTTGAGATAATTATGCGATCAAACGGGTCGCGATGGATTAAAGGTAGGCTCTCTACAATTTCTACATGTTGTCCTTCTACATGGAGTATCTCAACACCAAACTGGCGCAATTTCTTAATAAAAAATGCAGAGCCTCCTACGAAATTCAATTTTCCAACACTAATTTTAATAGCGATTTCCCACGCTGAGGCAACGCTAACACATAAACGTAAGGATGTATTACTTATAATTGATTTTGCGCTGTCAGACAATTTTGATATGTCATCAAGTGCCCATTTTGCCACATGTGTATCAAGTAAATACTTCATTACATATACTCCTCAAAATCTTCCATAGGCTTAAACCAGTCATGATCATCCGCTTCTTTAAACTTTCCTCTCATGCAGCCCAACTCAAATGGTGGTCTAACGGTATCTTTTTGCACTGGCTCAATAAATGTGATAACAACTTTGTAATCTATCTTTATGGGTATAGGCTGCATAGGTTTGAATTGAACACCGTCATAAATTGCTTCTACAGCATACATTTGTTTTCTCCTTTCATAATTTGTACACCTATACACCGACAGGTTCGGTGCCATGCGTCCTGCCAGGGCTATTGACAATTTGATTCATTAATCTGGATTATATCATAAATGCACAGAAGTGCGGAAGGTTGTTAGAATTGCATGACTTTAAACCAAACCAATGCCATAAATTTTACCGCCAACTAGCCGAAGTAAATTTGTTAAAAACAGACTTCTTTTGCCAAAGCGACTACCAAGTCAGACATTCGTGCAAATTAGTGTTGTATTTGCAAAATATTCGCTTGATATTTGCATATAAACACGGTATGATGCGTTAAAGTGAAAGGAGATGAACGCATGTACCGTAAAATTTCTGAATATCTTACAAGCTGGAAAAGCGGCCCTTACCGCAAACCCCTCATCCTTCAAGGAGCAAGGCAAGTAGGAAAGACCTACTCTATCCTCGCCTTTGGACGTGAAGAGTATGAAAATGTCGCCTATTTTAACTTTGAAACAACCCCAAGCCTATCAAAAACATTTGATGAAAGCATTGAGCCGTCTTACCTAGTCCCTATCTTATCCAGGATTTGCGGCCAAACCATTATTAAAGAAAAGACTCTAATTTTCTTTGACGAAGTTCAACTGTGCGAGCGAGCTCTTACTTCTCTAAAATATTTTGCTGAAAATGCGCCACAATACCATACTATCGTTGCCGGTAGTCTTCTTGGCGTGGCTGTAAACCGTGGTAAATTTTCTTTTCCTGTAGGTAAAGTGGATATTAAGACCCTGTACCCCATGGATATGGAGGAGTTTTTACTTGCCAGCGGGGAAGATGAGCTTGTTGATCAAATAAAACAATGCTATAAAAATGATACCCCTATGCCAAGCGTATTGCATTTAGCTGCATTGGAATATTACCGCAGTTACCTTGTAGTGGGCGGGATGCCTGAATGTGTAACAAAGTATCTTGCTACCAAGGATATGATTTTGTTACGGCATACACAAGCAATGATTTTGGACAGCTACCTCAAAGATATGAGTAAGTACAATACACAAAATGAAATTAAGAAGACGGCACTTGTTTATGACAATATTACTGTCCAGCTTTCTAAGAAGAATACTCGCTTTCAATATAAACTTATTAAAACCGGCGCAAGAGCGGCCGAGTTTGAAAACGCAATCGAATGGCTTTCACTTTCCGGCATAGTGGCGCGCATACACCGCGCTGAACAGCCCATGAAGCCTTTGGAAAATTATCGCGATATTGATTCTTTCAAAATCTATGTATCAGATTTGGGGCTGTTGTGTGCAAAGAAAGACATTGTGCCGGAAGATATTCTGCTAAGATCTGACGACTTAAATGACTTTAAGGGTGGCATGGTTGAAAATTATGTCTGCTGCCAGCTTATTGCCAATGAATACAAGGCTTATTATTGGATGAGTGAGCGTGGTGCAGAGGTTGATTTTGTGATTCAACGCAAAGGAGACATTATTCCTATTGAAGTCAAGAGCGCGGAAAATACGAAATCAAAAAGCCTTACTGCATATATAAATAAACACAAGCCCATGTATGCTATCAAACTGTCAACAAAAAACTTTGGATTCGAGGGCGGTAAAAAGACCGTACCGCTTTATGCTGCGTTTTGTATTTGATGCTTTGTACTGCTTACAAATTTAATTAAGCAAAGCACTTAAGATAAACCCCGCCTTATCATCTATATAAGCGTCGATATCATCGGCATGTTTTTTGGCCAGCTGAGTTTTTAACTCGCCGTATTCGGCTACGGCGGTGGGGTTACCTCTAAGGTAATCCCGGAATTTAATATGCCGCATAAGTTCCGCACTGTCCGATGGGCAGACATACATATGATACTCCATAAAATCTTCGGGTATTTCACACATAAAGACCTCGCGGCCGCTTATGCCATAATCACCTTGATGCCTGTAGCCAAGTGGTGCAAGCTTTGCTTTAATGGCTGGAAAAACTTCCATAGACGGGATTTCGATATCAAAGTCGATGATTGACTTTGCGGCAAGCCCTGGTACGCTGGTGCTTCCTATGTGGTGAATGTCAATTATTAGATGGCCTATGTGTGGCATTAGGAAGGCTTTTAGTCTGTCAAATTCGTACGGCCACTGTGGATTATAGGGCTCTACAATAATACCGCCTGGCCGTTTTCCTTTCATATATATGGAAGTGTAGGTCAACACGCCGTCTATGCGTTCCGATTTCATTAGGTGGATTTTATATGCCCTTTGTCCGAAGGGTTTGATTTTTTGTGAGGATATATCTGTTTTAACCTTGCGGCCTAGGGTGATATGTGGGCTGAATTTGCGCTTCTCTAGCTTAAAGCCAAGGTCTTGTAATGAATTGGATAATTTTTGCTGTAGGCTTTCAAGTTGGGTATTTTCTTTCACGCCTGCCCACCAGATATCCCCGTCGTTTCTCTTAAACCGTCCTATGCTATCGATTTCGATATCAAAGGGCTCGAATCTTACTTTATCCATTGCCGCTTTTGCCGCCGCTGCTTGCTCTTGGGTGCATTCGCCTAGGAATGCCAGGGTTATGTGCAGGTTGTTAGACATGGTAAAGCTGCCGCTATTTGAGCGAGCGCGGAGCATTTCTTTGTGAGCGTTAAGCTTGTCTTTTATCTCCTGATTAAAATTGATTGCTATAAATAATCGCATAATACCTCCACTTGAATGGGCTGTGCCCTCTACTTAGTTTTTGTGATATATTAGAACAAAAAAAGGACGATTGCCATGACCAGCAGAGAAATCGTTAAACGAACCCTTCGCTTTGAAACCCCCAGCCGCTATGCCTTTGATTTTCCCGAGCCCTTTGGCTCCGACTTTTACACCACGGGCCTTAACCCTAGCCCCGACTGGCGGCCCCGCAGCGGGCTGGATTATTGGGGATGCCTATGGGAGGGGTTTGATTATACATTTCTGGGTGAAGTTAAGGATTCCCCTCTAAAAGATTGGGCTGATTTTGACAAACTTACTATCCCATCCATAGATATGGAGGGGGCCTGGGATAACCCCCGTGGGGCAAAGGCCGCCGCTGGGGATAAGTATATTTTGGGGGATGTTTTATCCTTGTATGAGCGGGTACATTTTGTACGGGGACTGGAAAATACCTGGTGTGATATCTTGGCCGAACCTGATAATCTTAAAATGTTTGTTAATTTGCTAGCGGACATGAATATTGAAATTATACAGCGATATGCAGCCCTTGGCATAGACGGTATTATTAACTGTGATGACTGGGGTTTGCAAAATAGGCTGATGATTGACCCGGATGACTGGCGTGAAATTTGGAAGCCTGCATATAAGCGGGTGTACGACACAGCACATAGTGCGGGGATGGATACGTTTTTGCATAGCTGTGGTTATATCACAGATATTATTGGGGATTTAATAGAGATTGGCCTGGATGCTCTTCATATGGATCAGCAGGAGAATATGGGATTGGAAAATTTGCAGGCCTTTAGAGGAAAGATAACGTTTTTTGCCCCGGCGGATATACAGACAATAATACCTACTGGCGATGAAGAAAAAATAAGGGCCTACTGCCGCCAAATGGCGGAATGCCTGGGGACAAAAGAGGGGGGATTTATCCCCCGCTGGTATGGTGACCCAAAGGGGGCCGGGCATACCAAGGAGGCAATCGACGTAATGTGTAAGGAGTTTTTGCAAATCAGCCGTGAGCTTTATTGATGATTTCCTTTATCGATTCCACGATATAATCCACTTCATCTGCGGTATTAAAATACCCAAAGGAAAATCTCACCGTCCCATGGGGGTAGGTGCCTAAGGTTTTGTGGGCAAGGGGTGCGCAGTGCAAGCCGCATCTGGCCATAATACCAAAATCCTCATCAAGGGCGGCGGCTATTATAGCATTATCATGCTTAGTAAAATCCAGTGAAACAACAGCAACGCCTGCCCTACTGCCTCCGATTATGTTTATACCTCCGATTTTTTCTACAGCCGTGATAAACCTGGATGCGAGGGAAAATTCATTTTTGTATATCACATCTATCCCTATGTGGCTTATGAATTGCAGGGCCTTTTTAAGCCCAAGTATTGCTGGGATATTCATCGTCCCTGATTCAAATTTATCCGGTAGGGTAGGGGGTTGTATAAACACATGAGAAAGGCTTCCGGTACCGCCCACTATTATCGGTGCTATTTCATCGGCAAAACTCTTTTTTATGATAAACCCACCAATGCCCTGGGGGCCTAAAAGCCCCTTATGTCCGGTAAAGGCCAGTGCGTCAACTGCTTCTCCGTATATATCTAAAACCCCTGCCGTCTGCGCCGTATCTACGATTAGCCTGATATTATGACATCGGCATATCTCCGCCACGGATTCTATTGGCATGACTGTACCACATACATTGGATGCATGTAACATAACAATGGCCCTTGTCTCCTTTTTAATATAAGGAATAATGTCACTGATATTTAGATTGCCGTCATTATTGCAGCGCACGATATCATAAGTAACCCCTGCTTTAGCGCAGGCATACAATGTTCGCATAACGGCATTATGCTCCATAGACGTGGTTACTACATGGTCGCCCTTTTTTAAAAGGCCCGCAAGCAGCATGTTAAGTGAATATGTAATGCCGGGGGTGAATACCACCTCTTGGGGATTAGAAATATGAAACATGTCCGCAATTAGCTGCCGCGCTTCCAGTATTTCCATTGCAATATCATAGGAGCCAGAATAGCCCCCACGGTTGACATTGTACGCGTTATGGTCTAAATAATCCTTTATTACATCGGAAACCCCTGGTGCCTTGGGAAACGATGTAGAGCTGTTGTCGGCGTAAACTTTTTTCATAATAACTTCGTCACATCCGGAAAAATAACATTTTTAGGTGATTATATGATAAAAAAACTAGCAATGCCCTTGCTTGGCGTATTTACAGGTATAGTATCATTAGCATTGGTTAGACTGGGAAACCCGGCAAACATGGGCTTTTGCATTGCCTGCTTTTTGCGTGACACCGCCGGGGCTTTAGGCCTTCATGGTGCAAGTACAGTACAGCGCGTAAGGCCCGAGGTTATTGGCATTATATTCGGGGCATTTATTATTGCTATTATCAGAAAAGAGTTTTCCCCCAAGGGCGGTTCGGCCCCCGTGTCCAGGTTTGTGCTGGGGTTTGCCATGATGATTGGTGCGTTAATCTTCCTTGGCTGCCCGCTTAGGATGATGCTTCGCCTTGCAGGGGGCGATTTAAATGCGATATTTGGGCTTTTAGGGTTTATCGCTGGTATTTTTTCCGGGGTCTTCTTTCTTAACAAAGGGTATACCCTAAAACGCACACACGAAGTGGTAAAAACCGATGGCTTTATAATGCCTCTTGCAGCGATTGTTTTTTTTGGGATTTTAATAGGCATCCCATCTATATTGCGCCTTTCAACAGAAGGCCCAGGCAGTGTGGGCGCACCTATATTAATTGCACTTGCAGCGGGGCTTATAATGGGAGGTGCCGGATTTGTTTCACGGCTATGCTTTGTTGCGGGGATTAGGGATTCGGTGCTTTTTAGGAATTTCTCTATGCTAGGTGCTTTTATTGCGCTTATCCTTACGGTTTTTGTAGGCAATCTTATTTTTGGCAGTTTTAATTTAGGCTTTTATGGTCAGCCTGTGGCGCATACTAATGGGCTATGGAATGCCCTTGGTATGATGCTTGTTGGGCTTTGTTCCGTTCTTTTGGGCGGTTGCCCCTTTAAGCAGGTGGTGCTTGCGGGCAGCGGCAATTCCGATGCTGTAATTACGGTTATCGGCATGATTGCAGGCGGGGCCTTTGCCCATAATTTTAGTATGGCATCCTCACCTGGTGGGGTTACTTTTAACGGGAAAATCGGATTTGCGGTGTTTTTTTTCCTCGTAATTTTTATCGCCGTGTTTAATACTTTTGGCAAAA
>Ga0123355_10019054_pt1 | contig 10917 bp, 4 predicted proteins | sample TergutEmb28metaG_3_FD_89872 | JGI IMG/M metagenome (GOLD analysis project Ga0123355, IMG submission 89872) | Embiratermes neotenicus P1 segment gut microbial communities from Petit-Saut dam, French Guiana - Emb289 P1 | ecosystem: Host-associated > Arthropoda: Insects > Digestive system > Gut ...
AAGTGGGCTTCCTTGGCTAACCCAAAAAGCGACTCCTGAGGTTTCTACAACACTATATTCAAGTTCGCATGCTAATGGTCTGTTGTTTTCATCAGTCCAAATTCCTTTAGCGTCCCGAAGTATTTTAGTGAAATCGTTGACAATTGTTGAAAAGTTGTGGGAGGCAATTGTCCAATTGAGACACACGTCGTAAATAGGGCAATGTACCGCGTTTTTGAGAATGGTAGAGTCAGTGGTGTCGGAAGTATCGTTAAAGAATATGTCGAAAACTCTAAAGAAACCAAACTTCATGTCGGATGCTAACATCTGTTCGACAGTTTTGATAGGTTCCACGTACCCCGGTTCGATAAGGAATGTGGTGAGGTATGCCTGGAACACTGTGCTGATCGCAATACTGTAGCACACCCAGCAGAAGAAGAACAGACGTAGCGGTGCAGACCGCGGCTGTGTGCTTACAGACACTGACAGTACAACAGCTATAATATTGGATGTGACACTGAAAATGTTGCTGTAGGACTTGGATTCGTGCATGTGTGCTATGTGTGCATAGTTTGAAATGCACTTGACTGTAATGGCAGCCGAGACCAGCGACAAAGCAAAACATATCCACATGTCTACAGAGAATATGTTGAAGAAACGTCTCCACTTTTGATATTTTACTGCACAAGGCGTGTACCATGCTGAATGTAGAGTGAGGTAATTCCGTGAACGTTTTGTCAACTCGTTTGTCCTATTATTAAACTTCGTATATCCACCGACGTGTATAGCTGGAGGGCTTGTGAGATATTTAACTCTGCTAATCGGTTCAATATCAATTGTCAAATTCAGTGATTTTCTAATCAATCTTAATATTTCCAATTCCCATCCACCCTCGTACACATTCTGATAACCAGAGCCGTTTTTCCAAACAAGTTTAGGCCTATTCACAAAGGGTTCCGCTATTAAAACACGAACTGAAATTGTACATTTGTGAAAATTTTTATCATATAAGGTTTTAAATATGTCGTTTTTCCTGATATCACTCAAATTTCGTACTGTGAACACTTTAACCGGTACAGTGCCATCAGCTGGATTACATCTGTCTGAATTCTCATACGGATACCAATTGTGGATTTCCAAGTACGTGCCTTTTGCTACATCTGAAGTGTTTTGTTTCAGATCGTTACTCCCGTTGGCATTTGGCTTCATGAAGAGGACAATAGCATTGGTAACTTGATAATTCCAAAGGTGACTAAGAATGGACTGTGAAATAGTTTTACTGTCAGAATGCGTGCAAATTGCCATAAACGGGATAACGAATCTTGCATTCGGATTCCATGATTCCTTCAGTGTACCTTGTGACAAAGCAAAGAGCTGTCTCTGGAAATCGAAAGTGTATTGTTCCCAATCCTTACAAGTTCCTGCTATCAGTATAATGTAACTATAGTGCTGGTGTATTTCTGTGTACATATTTCGGTTTGTCTCATTGCTGAAATTAAAAACCAATACAGGCCAGCGGCTTGATATGTGTAGTTCCTGAATCAAATATGTCATTTCTTTACTAGTTGAGCCTTCTTCCGCCTGGGGCAGCACTATCACTAGCGGGCGTCTTGGCGTGAAGTTTTCCTCACCTATGAGAACTGTGTAGTGCATTAGTGGATAGTCATGAGGAGTAACTTGCAAGGACGCATGAACTGTACATGACGTCACAGTAACAAAAATAAAAAGCCCTATCATTGCTGTTTGGGACCTTATATTTGTCTTCATCTCTCAATGTAACAGTCAGTTCTGTAAGCAAACAGACAGAACAATACATTATGCACCATCTCAGCTTTTATCGTCAGACATTCAGTGCTTCTTTAAATTTTTTTTGCTTGATGTATGAATTAAACTCAAGTACATAATGTCTGACTTCAAGCTCTATTGTGTAGGTTACGAATATACAGGTTTTCCCAGGAGGAATGTGCCAGACTTCGGGAGAGTGTTCCTTATGTTAAAGTATACCGATATAACGCAAAACCCCTATATCCAAATTTTGAGCGGTTACGGAGATAATGGTAAGAGAAAAGTGCGGTATTCTTGCGGTTCCACGTGCTTCACCTGTTCAGCTGACGCACTCGGCACGTGAGGGAGTATTTTAATGAATGCTTCCCTAACCGCTGGTTAGGTCGTGGTGGGCCCGTTGCATGGCCACCGAGGTCGCCATATCCTACCCCTCTTGGGTATTACCTCTAGGGCCACATGAAGACGTTAGTGTATGGAACTAAGGTCGAGTCAAGAGGAGCACTGCGCGATCGAATTTTTACAGCGTCAGAACACATAGGCAACCATCCAGAAAACGTGGCTTCTTCTACTCAGTCCCTGTGCCGAAAAATGCATAGCAACTGGAAGAGGACACTTTGAACAATTACTGTAAAGCAGGTACTGTATTTTAATACAGTTATGTAGTAGGCTTATACTAAAATGCGTAGTGAGCAAAGTTAAATCAGTATTTCAATATTGCTGGATATTCATGTGCCATGTAAAGTGCTTGGAACCCTAAGGACGACTACGGTGTTAATGCGAGTTTTTATGTAGTTCAACGTAATGACTTTATGTCACCCATACGTTAATTACATGATAAGTACCGATATTAACATTACAGAAACAACATATTCCTGCTATTTAGACTCTGTCAGTGACGTCAGTACGTACGGCCAGTAGAGCTGCTTCACTAAAAAATAAACATTAAGACATTCCTTCTTAACCTAGGTCCATGGAGCCCTAAGTAATCCGGGGGTAGATTGCAGGGAGTCCATAAACTTGGATGGGAAAAATTTACAACTCTCACTGAAATTTAGCTTTTCATTCAATAATGAATGTGGGCAGTAAAGTAATTTATGATCTATGGACTACAAAAATGTTTATTAAATTCAATAAGCCACAGGCTTTCTATTTTATGCATCAAAATTCAGTGTGTCCCCGTTATGCAATTTCCTCCATTCCCCAGTACAAGTCATTTAGCTCCTCGTTATGCAATCTTCTCCATTCCCCCGTTACCTCGTCCCTCCTAGGTCCAAATATTTTCCTCAACACCCTTTTCGCAAACACCCTCAGCTTCCTTTCCTCCCGCAATGCCAACGACCAAGTTTCACACCCATACAAAACAACAGGCAAAATTATAGTTCTATATATCTTAATCTTTAAGTTTTTGGATAGCAACCTGGAAGACAAAAGATTCTGCACCGAATGAAAGCAAGCATTTCCTGACTTCAATCTGCTCTTAATTTCTTCCGAAATAGAATTTCGATTTGTTAAAGTTGTTCCCGAATATTTAAACTCTTCCACACTCTCGAAGGTAGCATGGAGTAAGTAATACAGTGTGTCCCACTCGTTACCGAACCCGGCATTTCTTTGATAAATCTAACACCAATGAATATATTGCAACGTGGCCAATTCCAGAACATGTTATGTCGTCGACACATTTCTCACACAACGAGGCAAGTCCGCTTCAAATTTCGTTGCATTAACCTTATTAGTGGAAAAATTATTAAAGAATTGCCGGGTTCTGTAGCGAGTGGGACACGCTGTGTATTTATTTCTGGGCAGGGGCCCGTAAGTTTCACCAGACTGTAAAAGGGGTCCAAGGCAAGAAGTTTTAGAACACCTGCATTAAGGTAAGTAAGATGAAATTTCTTAAAAAGCTCTTATGACAATATGTCCTTCATAATACAGTCTTCTTCTTCACTTGGACTCCTTTCCTTCGAAATTTGTTTTCGGTATAAATTTGTAATGAATAGCATGTAACAAATTTCTGCTCAGTAAGATCTCGGAAGTATATTCATATTCTGCACAACATTCTGCATGCAACAATTTTTTTTACATAAATTTAGCTATGTAATTCAGTAATTCGTAAATGCACAGATGAATGGCCCTGACGGCTCACATATATTACTCAGCAAGTACTTACAGACTGTCTGGGTTTCACGTTGCTTCTGGTGACAAGATTCAGAGAAATGTGCGCTGACTGGCGGGTGTTTGGTGCCTGTCCTTGCTTTGAGTTTGCCGAACAGCCACTAGCGATTTACAGTGAAGGTAGGATTAGTGATGATGTTGCTTGCTGACAGGACACAGCCTGATCTGAAAATGAATAGCTGTAGGTATATTGAGTTTCCAGCACATTATATTTAGAAAGGAAGGTTGTGTCTCTTCACTGTATGAGTTTTGACATGAAACCCGAAAATAATAGGGAACAGGTGACATAATTGCCCATCCACTACCACGAATAAACTTTTGGATTATATCGACTGATATTAATTTCACTTTCTGTCCCTTTGTTTTGTTTTATCTCATTGCCTTTCCCGAGTTTGCTATTCTATTACTGTCTTACTCTATTATTTTCCATTTCCTTAAATGTTGAAGCATTTATTAAACACGTCCTCTGCCTGACATTTCAAAAAATTTGAAAACAAACGTTACTTCCAAAGACTAGAGGCTTTCTGTTCTACATATTAAGTTTTTGTGGCGTGACAAGCATCATTGCTCAAATCATAGGCCCAGTATCCTGGGGACAATTTTATTCTGAAATTTAATTTCAATAAATTGGACACTTACAAATGAACCAATGTAGTTCTAAGGTGGAAAGTGTGTGTCAGTTTTATCACGTTCCACAACATTGTTTATAGTTAATAATTAATAATATTAGTGTATGTATTACAAATTACCATATCCAGAAGTGAAACGATTATTTGTCATGGCAGCGAAGGAATAACAATGTTCTTTGGAAGAAAACAGAGCGCGCAATAGAGTAATTTACATGACAGTGTTCCTCGCCATATTCTGCCGCCTGACATTATCATGTGCCATTATTATACACTGCCATAATGAAACGCCACAGTGTCTTCTTTAGAAAAAAAAAGCGACCCACATTATGAGAAAAGAGGGAAAAATTTTGAAAGTGGTTATTACAGTAAATTGATAAATCGAAGTGAAGACTGTAGTAGAGGAAAGTGACAATACACAATGGAGGTATAGCTGTAAAAGCCCCGGGCTCAGAAAACGATTTTTCACGTAGGTTGATTAAAAATTTTTCCCGTGTCTTTGATTTTCTAAAAATGGGACTTTACCCTCTGGAGTCCATAAAATATAAGTCGAAGCCGGCCCTGGCTGTTGGGTTTCTGTCTTTTAAAAACCTGCATTGTGCATCCGTGATTAACAAGAAACGAATTGCCTTGATGTAAATAAACGACGAATTCAAAACATTGAAGTTTTATGCAGTGAAAGCGCTACATTCTCTCTCTCACACAGAGCTTTACTTGAATATTTTGCCTCCTATTTTTTAGACAGTCAATAAAAAGGCTTTTATTTAAATAAAACTGAGTGTTCGTCTAAGAATTGTTATGTAGTGGCTAGTGGGGGCGGTGAAACTACAGGTGCCGCCAACGTCAGAAGGGTGGAGCTGAAGCGCTATACCAAACAAAGCATAAAAATTGTACAATTATGTGCAATTCCTAACAATCTCACTGGTAGCTAAAGTGAGCACAATGCGTTTATACAGTGGTGGGATGGATCGATCTGATAAGGAAAAGTTGAACAGTGTACCAAATACTCCCCATTCTTAGTTGGAAAGCAAGCCTCTGGGAATATTAAATCAAACTGAAATCTACACACTTTCGTCTATAACGTATTACATAAACTATTACATCTTGAGAATGATATTAAAATGGTTCCTTCAAATTTACTCCTCTGGTTGCTTTTAAAATTTCCCAAAACTAAACTTTCACAAATATACACGTAAACTCCCCACAAATTTCTGTGCGTAAGATTCTAATTCAAATTAACCTATACTCTGGCAAATACACAAGTTTCTTAATTATGAACTTGACTTAGAAATATCTCTGAATCGTTACTACAATTTACTTCCCAGCCGAACACGTACAGAATACTGATTACATTTTTCTGAATAAAATACATATTGTTATATATTTTATGTTACCACACACAAAATTATAAGCTTGATTCTACACGCTTATACTACAATGGGATAGTGTGTTCATGCGTAGAATATATACAACACACAAAAAAATATGATTCCAAAACTTACCGCGCAGGAAGAAAAATCTGGACTTAGACGTTTGGACAAGAAATAATTTTATATTGCATTTAATTTTATAATGTATTTAAATGTATTTTAAACCGAATTTATCTGCAACTTCAGTTTTAATAATTGTAAACAAACATAAAATAATCAAGGTGAAATTTCTAATAAATAATTCGAAAGATACGCTGCTTGTATCATACAAGTACTCCCAGAAGATGGACAATAAGTCAGGTCGAAACATGTCACAGAATAAACCAAAAATAAAGAGGTGTTGTGCAACAAGTTGGTACTGAAAATTTGTAAATTTTCTGTTATAAATGTTTCAATATTACGCTACATTTCAACTTACAACCCACTAATGTTTCGGTACTTGCTACAGCATTTAAATATTCAACAAATGCTTTGTCTCGAATACGAGGATTTGAAATATTTCTCGAATCACCGTCGTATAAAAGGCCAATCTCACTGCACATTGTATTGCATCAAACTCCAAAAAAACAGGCCTTAAATATTTGATGATTATGAAGCGTGTTAATAATGTGACAATAATTGTGTATGGCAGTACTTTAGGTATCACTAACTTTAGGTATCACTAACTTTAGGTATCACTAACTTTAGGTATCACTAACTTTAGGTATCACTAACTTTAGGTATCACAAACTTTAGGTATCACAAATTTTGGTATCACTAACTTTAGGTATCACTAACTTTAGGTATCACTAACTTTAGGTATCACAAACTTTAGGTATCACTAACTTTAGGTATCACTAACTTTAGGTATCACTAACTTTAGGTATCACTAACTTTAGGTATCACAAAATTTAGGTATCACTAACTTTAGGTATCACTAACTTTAGGTATCACTAACTTTAGGTATCACTAACTGTAGGTATCACTAACTTTAGGTATCACTAACTTTAGGTATCACTAACTTTAGGTATCACTAACTTTAGGTATCACTAACAACAAGACATATACGTCAAATTCAACAAGACTGTGTGAGATGTAGGGCTTCAGCTGCAATTTAAGGCCTTCGAACTTCTGAGATGTTACGCAGTGTATGTCGGTTGTTTTCAATGATGATTCAAACCAACCAATCTGTACCGCCTTCTAGGCCATATCATTAAACAAAGAATGAGAGGCAACAGATAAACCCATTACTTTCTAAAGGGCGGTGTGTTTGGTCATTGGTACTGGGGAATGAAAATTTGTCCGTAAAGTTACTGGACTGTGATTTTGCTACAGCGATAGGGAGGGAGAGAAACAACACAGACAACTTACGTATAACGTAACTTTCAGTTGCGTATCCACGTTAGAACAACGTAGGGTGTTTGTGGCAATGGCTAATTCAACAAATTCGGAAGCTCCGGAAAACCATATACCGCTCCCTTCGGGAAAACCAAATTTATCTTCAGGTCTGACGATTTGTAACACATTTGTGATTGATTCCTGGCATCCCGGTTCGATATGGAATGTGGTGAGGTATGCCTGGAGCACTGTGCTGATCGCAACACTTTAACACGCCCAGCAGAGGAAGAACATGCATAGCGGTGAGGAGCACGCTTGTGTGTTTATAGACACTGAGAGTGAGGCGGCTATAATATTGGCTGTGAAACCTAACACCAACGAAAATATTTTGAAAGGGGAGTTAAGAGAATGAAATTTAAACCGAGAGTGTTCATATTTTTGGGAAACAAAGAAACGAAAATTAAAATAAGCTAGACATTAAGTGGTTAAGGCAGCTATTCATACCGGAGATCCACGGACTTCCAAATTTGTTCGAGTTTAGATTTCAGGGGGGTCGTATACTTGGATGGGGTAAAATTACAAATGTAGCAGCAAATGTATCGTCTAAAGTCCAAATATAAATGTCCCTAGTTGATGTTGTTGAGTGCCCTTTTTGTGAGAAGGGGTCCGTAGGTTTACAAGGTTTACAAGACACAATAAGTTCAGAATCCTTGCATTGAGGTAAACAAGACATAACTTCTTCATTCATTCATTAGTATTCAGGAACCAGAGTCCAGTCATGTGACCGGTATGGCTCTGGCACACTGCATCCTGGGCAAATTCTTGCCATTGCTTTCCCCCGCCTTTAGACTTTCCCACTTTAGCCGCAACGACGCGAGAGATCCTAGCAGCGAAAGGTGGAACTGTGGGCGAGAAAGATATCCGGTAGTAATTTTGCCTAAATTCCGACTTCTACGTAAATTTAGGGATCTTTTACATGCCGACGGATTTACTTCCCCTCCGAAGGAAGGCCCTAAAAATCCGACGGCTTCGGCCGGGTTTGAACCCGCAAACTTCGGTACTAAAGGCCAGCACGCTACCCCTAGACCACCGAAGCCTTTCCTAGGTTATTGTGTAAAATTTATATATATATATATATAATGAAACAAATTCATTTCCTTCCCTCAGTAGGAAGTTTAAAGGATATTACACCTTGCACACTACTATGTGTGTAACATTTTTGACCTAACTAATCCCCCCAATTTCAGTAATTTACACTAAAACAGAAGCATAGCAGGGATAGCCCACTTTTATTCCGCATGTACTTAGAGAGAATTTAGGTTCCACTTAGCTGCAGAGAACTGTGCTAAGACTGGGGAGTGTTTGGTGTCTGTCCTTGCTTTGTATCTGTCATTCAGCCACTAGCGATCTACGGTAAATGTAGGATTAGTGACGACGATGCTTGCTGACAGGACACTAACGGGTCAGAGTATGATCAGTTATGCTCATATTTAGATTCAAAAGAATGTATTTATAGAAGGGCACTTGTCTGTTGGCGACATGATTTTCGATTGTAAGTCTGAAACTAATGGAGACCAAGTTACAAAACTGCCCTTCCATCGTCATAAATACCCTTTTTGATTACAATTGATCTGAATTTCTTTTTCCGTTCCAATTGTGCGCTGCTGTATGACATTTCCATTTTCTGCCTTTCCTGTATTACTCTCTTATTTACCATTTCCTTCCAATATTTTTAATATTAACTCTTATCCTGCTAACGTGGAGAATATGGTGAGCTCCTAATAATGCCAGCAAATGGCAGATGAAATTTAACTTGGCGTTTAAAGGGTTAATTATATTTCTCCCTCCACTGAAAAGGAAATGAGTTTGAAGACAATATTACCCTCAAAATGTTTGTGGCATTATTTTCTTTAAACATAATTTATTTTGGGGTAAAAGCATAATTACTAAAATCATACGACTAGTTTCTAGGAAATAATTTTGTCCTCTAACATCGGTTCATTAAAGAGGAAATAAATCAATTTAGCTGTATGGACGAGAAGTATTACTTCCATGATATGTCATCAACTTCAATAATTCTTGCAAAAAAAAAAACCTAAACTGTAACTCAGCTATTTATATGGCAGTGTTTATCGTCACATTCTGCTGCCTGTCTTTATCCTGTGTCAATATGCTTTGCCATAATGTAACGGCACAATATATATCCATTAGGGTGATAATGTACCTCCGCATAATTTGAGTTTCTCGTAAAGTATGTAAATTGAAGGGAAGAAATTAATAGATGAAACTGACAACACATAAAATGTACATCTATTAGGGTGATAATGGCCTCCCGAATAATGTGTATGAATCATAAAGGTAAGTAAATCGAAGGGAACAAAATAATAGAGGAAATTGACAACACAAAAAATGTAGTTTTCTTGGCGGCATCCATATTAAGAACCTATTTTGCAGTGGCACAAAGTTATTTCCTCGCTGTTATCACAAAACACTTTAGTAGAGCGGAACTGAAACGCAATACCAAACATAGCATAAAAAAAGTAAAATCACATACAATTCCCCAAAATCTCACCTTTAGCTAAGGTGAGCACAAAGCGGCTAGGCAGACGTGAGATGGACAGATCTGATAAGGAAACGTTGAATACTGTACCAAATAATCATGTTCTTCTTTTTAAAATAACTTCTTTGTTTTCGTTGCCACCATCTCTAGGAAAGTTAAATCAAACTGAAATCTTCACACTTTCATCTATAAAATACTGCAATAAAAATTACCTCTTTATAATTATATTAAAATTGTTCCCTCAAACTTACAACTCTGGTTGCTTTTACAAATTCCCATACGTAAACCTTCACAAAAATTAACCTTCCCACAAATCTAAGTACGTAAATTTTCTAATTCAAATTTACCTATACTCTTGCACTACACAAGCTTCTGAATTATGTAGTTGGAATAGAACTATCTCTGATTCGTTATCACAATTTACGTCCCAGCGGAACACATACAGAATACTGATTACATCTTTCTAAATAAAATATATATTCTTATTTATTTTATGTTACCGCACACAATATTATATGCTTGAATCTACACATTTATACTACAAAGGGATAGTGTGTTCATTCGTAGAGTTTACACAACGCACCAAACATCTGATTCCAAAACTTATCACGCACGAAGAAATAACTAGACATAGACGTTTGGACACGAAATAATTTTAAATTGTATTAAATTTATTTTAATTGTATTTTTACCGAATTTATATAAAACTTCAATTTTAATAATTGTAAATGAAAAGGAAAATAATCACATGTGAAATTTATAATATACAATTCGATAGATACGCTTCATATATCATACAAGACTCCCTGAAGATCGACAATAAATCAGTCCGAAATATGTCGGAGAATAAACAAAAAATAAAGATGTGTTGTCCAACAAGCTGGTACTGAAAGTTTGTAAATTTTCTGCTATAAATTTTTCAATATTAAAATTTCATTATTATACCGTGCAATAGTAAATATTATTCTAAAATAGCCAGCTTATTGCACAATGTTTTTATTTTAAAAAACAGTTATGTTTTAAACAACCGTTAAAATATATTTTAATTATC
>Ga0123355_10019055_pt1 | contig 10917 bp, 3 predicted proteins | sample TergutEmb28metaG_3_FD_89872 | JGI IMG/M metagenome (GOLD analysis project Ga0123355, IMG submission 89872) | Embiratermes neotenicus P1 segment gut microbial communities from Petit-Saut dam, French Guiana - Emb289 P1 | ecosystem: Host-associated > Arthropoda: Insects > Digestive system > Gut ...
GATGATGGGTGCTGTGACACCCGAAACATGTAGGGTAGCTTTGCAGTAAATAAACATCGTTGCATCTGGTTGGATTTTTATTCACATTGAATTACGATGCACGGAACCATGAGCTTAAAAAAAATCGTACTGTTTATGAAATAATGTGGAGAAATATTGTACAGCCGGATGGGCCACGTGCCACAATATAACACGATGCATGCGTTTTGAATACAGGATACACAAGGCTAAAAACATAGACTCAGAATTTTTTATACTTATTGCTTTTCCACGGCAAAAAGTGTTAGACGAACGCGCATCAAAATTACATTTATACGTACATGGTCTGTCTTGTTTAGATGTGGGCTCCATTGCGGTATAGAGTGAAAACCGAATTAAAATTTTTAAGTGGACAATGCAATGCTTTTTTATAATCGCAAGAAAAAAATGTTTCAAAAGCGACGTTTGCCCAGAAGATATCAAATCGTGGAAAATATCGCTTTCGATTTTGAATTTTTAATTTGAGTAGTTTACATTCTTTTGTAGTATATTTCCACGTCAAAGTAATTATAAGTGGTAAAATGCCCAATAAAAATTCAAGGGACATTCGTAAAAAAAAATCCACCTCATAAGACGACTTCCGCAGACAGTCCTGCCGTTGTTCTGTTCTTATCCTTCAGGCCTATAGCTTTAGAAGGAAAAGATGCTCATGCCTTTGGAGGTCCTGTAATGGCAAATTGATAGACTAAGCCTGATAATAATGATCTAGAAGCACCGTTTTTCGACAAAAAAAAAAACCACTGTTTTACGATTCGTTAATATATGGTCTCCTTTCATGGTTATTTGCTCTTCTAACACACAAAAACATTTTAAAACTTGGAAGAAGAGCTCCTTAGAAAGGTGCAAAAAGTTCTTAATAGTGTAGTGGGTAGTGTTTTTATGGTATCCAGATGTAACATGTTTCCGGCAATTGTAGACATAGTAACATCTACTTAGGTAGTTCAGTACCGTCTCAAAGTCATAATTTGTACTTATTTTATAACAAGGAATCACACAATGGAAGAAAGGAATGAAACAGAGAAAGCGAAAATATAGATCAGATGTAAATATTGTAAATAAATAGAAAGATGCCGGTCCCAGTGGCCGCCGCGCGGTCTAAGGCCGCTCGCCTGCTGAGATTATGGGTTCGAATCCCACCGGGGGCATGGATGTCTCTCTGTGTTGAGTGTTGTATGTTGTCAGGTAGAGGTCTTTGCGACGAGCCGATCACTCGTCCAGAAGAGTCCTACCGACTGTATTGTGTCGTTGTGTGTGATCTAAAACCACGTGAACGAGGAGGCCCTGGCTCACTGGGGGCTGTGGCGCCAAAAACAAACAAACAGAAAGATAGTAGTAGTAAAATAAGAGGGGTAGCAGGAAGTATGCGGTCATCCCCCGAGTCAGAGCACTGTGTCTGCAACTTCGTGACTGGACCCGGACCTCCACACGTGATACTTAGCCGCCTTCATAACTTCCGAGGGACCAGTTTGCGGCCGCAGCAAGTGCAGTATCTTCCAATCAATCTTCCCCTTTGGACAGGAATTGGGACGAAACTAAATCACCAATTCAAGACAAATGGCGGCATGCTGACCCTTCATATTCGTTTTGTGTGCAGAATGAACACACAATGAGCAACCCATATCCGAATATCTGCTGACACGTGATATAAATGTAGACCTTACTGGACTGTCTAACTTCTCTTTAATTTTGATAGGCATTTAACGGCAACTTTGGCGACATAAATGTATGAAACTAAAAGTTTCTTTCCTGTAAGACGAAGAAAGTAAAGAAAAACAGGGGAAAACTGCATAATGAGTAGCTTCATGATTTGCACTCCGTACCAAATGTTATGCAGGTGGTCAAATTAAGGAGAAAGAGATGCACGAAAATGTTGAATGTATGGGAGAGAACAGTCATGCATACAGAACCTGAAGGAAAGAGGCATCTCTGAAGACAAAAGCTTTGATGGAAGGATCACTGTAAAATGGGTCTTAAAGAAATACGATCGGGGAATGTGTACTGGATTCATCTGTCAAAGGATAGGGACAAGTAGCGGGCTGTTGTGAACAAGGGAATGAACTTTCGCGTTTCATGAAGTGCGGGCAATATCCTGTCTAGCTGAAGAAACTAGCGACTTTTAAGAATGATTCTACATCATGGAGTTCGTTAGTTAGTTCTGTATGGACGTAAAACTCGGCAAATCAAGTCCATTTCCGGACTCTTATAATTTTCTTTATTTAGACTAAAAGGTTACTTCACATAATATTTAAATAAATAATTTTATTCTGTAGATTGTTATTGGTCAGTAACATATATTGATAGCATACAAACAACCCTGCGTTAGAACCCGAAAGCCTCAAAATTTTCTGGGTACGTAACCACAGCAACGACAGGTACATTGCATTGCGCCTGCTGGTACACATGTACATGTTTATCTTTTTATCTAATCCCCCCGAGTGTCACAGGCAGGAGGTACGTCGCCGATTTTGCCATCCCGAATGAAAGCAGTACGTATAACACAAACAAGAATTACGAGTCTTGATTCTCTATTGTGCACTCAATCCTACTTGTAAATTAAAGATTTCTCTCACTTATCGGCCACATCACTAGCAACTTCTCCCTCCTCTGTTCCAGTACAGAACTGGGTAGTTCAAAACGCCCGAGGAAACCTGCGACCGAATGTACAAATCCTAACCACGACTCGGAAGTTTGTGCGCGTCTTGCCCTAACTACAGGTGAAGTCGTCCATAGGCATAGTTCAAAACGCCCGAGGAAATCTGCGACCGAATGTACAAAACCTAACCACGACTCGGAAGTTTGTGCGCGTCTTGCACTAACTACAGGTGAAGTCGTCCATAGGCATGTCATGAAGGTATACAGGGGGAGTAAAGGTGCAGATCCACGCATTCTTAACTTCGGCAATAGAGGGAGGTGAGCAGTTAGCTCTATGCTCCGGACGCTTTACTTCCGGTACCCATTACATAGGCGGCTGGGTGGGCCCGACAGCCGGTCTGCAGGTTTTTGAAGAAGAGAAAATTTTTTGGCCCAACTGTGATTCAAGACCCACACCGCCCTGCCTGTCGTCCTGTCCGTATACCTACTACGCTACCCCGACTATCCTTGGACTAGTTACTGTCGTCATAATCAAAACCGCAATCCCCTACCAAGTCCAGAATTTTGTCACGGCACATTTCCTCCAGAATTGAAGTATTTGAATTTTGGACTTAATCTAAAGTCATTTAATACCGCTGTACCATCACCATAAGTCAGTGAGAAAGTAATCCCTAAGCGATCGTTTGCAAGCAGATAACTTAAAGAAGACAGTCGTGGTCTGTTTCACTCTACTTTCAAGACATTTCACTGTAGACTGAAAAACAAAACACTCTCATGGCAGTCGGTGACCCTGTCGGGATTCAAACCGGCTCCGCTCAAAATACAACATACCGGCTAATAACAATTATGAAAAGTGATACATAAAATTAAGCGGACAGTAGGCCCAGCTCCGCCATTAGTCAAGCCAACCACTGGATAATGTCATGAGCTACTTCATTCTCGTTCCTACCCTCGCAACTGTTTCCCCAACGTCCATTACCACCATCGCATCTGCACGATCGCCCAAGCACCTAGCTTCGCGCAAGTTCGTGCATCAGTTCTTGTCTTCACCAACCTCAGCTACTTTTTATCACTCCTACAATAACACTACCTGTATATCGCGGTGTTTCTTGTGACTTAATAACTCAAATAACGATAACCACTTCGTGAATCTTTGAAATACATTTAGGTTGATAAAATGAAGTGGTTATAAAACACTCATCGCGAAGAACAAGTCACCATGGCATTAACAAGATTAACAAATGAGAGGATTCAGACGAGATAAAACATCTCATTTACGTCAACTAGTCAACACTAGAGTCAACGAGGAGATAAGTACAGCGCGTGTGTAAGGACATTAACATGCATACATATCTGCCTCAATTGCTTACTCTGCAATTGACCATTAAAAGGTGCACTGTTCTCAAAAGTATATCAGCTTTAACTATAGGCCTATAAAGTTAGAACTGACCACCCTGTCTAGGGGGTGAATGGCCTTGGACTACTTGAGCTATGCAAGCAATATGTGAAATTAGCAACGTACCTCCATCACGGCAAAGAGTTTCGAATAATAATAAGACAGTAGCTCATTCGCTTAACCAACTATCAGTGTTTATGGGATCTCACTGTTCATTAGTGGGTTCATAAGAAATCTTCACCCAATCCTATCATGAAACATCCATTTTTTGAAATCCGTTTTATAGTACACTCATCTGGTCCTACGTCTACATTGACACTTCAGACTTTCAGACTGAAATACTGTAATAGGCTACAGACTTTTCACTTTTTATGTTCCCTATGCGCGATTATTGACCCGTCATTGACCGTCCTAATAATATTTGCCACATACGGATTATAAAAGTGCCTATCATGTAAATTTCTCCACCCTCCTGTTATTTTCTTGTTTCTAGATGCAGACCTTCTCTACACACAGCTTCTCTCTGAATCTCAATTGCGGTGTCTTCTTAGTAGTGAGAAAATAAAACATAAATCTTTCTTTGCTATTGCATATATTTCTAGTTTAAATATATATTGGTGTTATTGTTGTTTAATTTTATTTTTGTGAAGTTATGGTTTAAATATTGGGGTCAGTATAGCGAAGTCGGTATAGCGACTAGCTACGGGCTGGAAGGTCCGGGGTTCAAACCGCGTTGGGGTGAGATTTTCCGTACCCATACAGACCGATCCCGTGGCCCACCTAGCCTACTGTAAAATGGGTGCGGGGTCCCTTTCCCTGAGGTAAAGCGGCCGGGGCGTGGAGCTGATCACCCATTGCCATAGTCCCCGGATCGAGTGTGGTTTGAGCTATACCTCTGCCTCCCGTCTGTCTGCCTGTGTGCCACGTGACGGCAGTTATTTATACTGCCTATACATTGTTGGCTACAACCTGATGTTTCGCACGTCTGAACAATAGCATTTATTGAAACCTGAATATGTATCGTTGGATCCCCATTATTTAAACTGTAATTTTCTGAGTCATGACAACGTGAAATTTCGTAAAGGTCTACCAACGTTTCGTAGGAAACTGCTACTTCCATCTTTATAACATACGTTCTTCCGAAACTTCAGCAACCACATGCTGTAACAATCCAAAAGTCCACAACCTTTGTTATTACCGACACGAAAGCCTGAAATCTTTTTGTAGAATTGTGTAGCTTTGTAGAAGTAATAACTTGCCCCAAGCACAATGGTCTTGCCCATCTAACATTCCACACGCCAGTCTCGAACGATCCCTAACACTATGCACAACTTTGCTTATCTAACAGGTATGTAATTACAGTGACAACCGTTTTACCAAAAACACAATTATCTCATACATTTTACCGGTAATTTTATACCTATAGATATGCTATTCTTAACACAGGAAGTGACTCAACTATATACATCAGCTAAACAACACAAACGCGCCCTACTTTACTATACTATGCAACAAGAATGTAAAGTTATAGTTTTGATGTTTTATGGCCAGGCGGTTCGTCATAGAAAATTGAGTGTAACATTGAGTAACATAAAGTGATCTCGTTACAGGCCCGGTGTGGCCCAGAGGGTGGGTAGAGGTATAATTCTACTCTTCCATGTCCGCAGCACTAGAAGGGGGCGAGTGGTCAGCAGCACGCCCCGGTCGCACTTTACCCCCGGGTACTCATTTTACAGGGGGCTGGGTGGGCCCCAGGGCCGGTCTGGACGGGATTCGATCCCGGACTGTCCAGCTCGTAGTCAGTCGCTATACCGAGTGAGCTACCCGGCCCACGTAACATTGAGGGGTTTTATCATATACAGGGTTATTCAAAATGATTGTCAGGGTTTAAACAACTTGTCATACACAACACACTTGAGATAGGAGTATATGTGTTTTTTTTTATTTAATAGAACAACACTCCAAGTTTTTCTTACATACCTTACAGGTGCTATATATGTGCACCCTTTGTGATTCTACACACATCAACACGATAATCGAGTTCGTTCCAAACTGTTTGTAGCATGTCAGCGGCGATGGTTTCGATGGCGGTTCTGATTCGTACCTTCAGTTCCGGGATACACACGCACCCTGTCTCTTGAAACTGTGCTTACCACCTTCGAATGGAATTGTCAGATGGTGGTTGTTTCCCGAATTTGGTGCGGAATTGCACTTGGATAATTGTACCCCGACAATCGTTTTGAATAACCCTGTATTTTTTTTACTATTATTGTATATTAATTGTATTCCAATGGTAAGTCACTCTGATGATGGTCACAGAAGTGGAGGAAACATGATGGTGAAGAATAATAATATATGATTGAACATATTTATAAATATGCATTTGTTGGTTTGTCGTACAATTAAATAAGATTCTTGAATGCACGGATAGGGAACACACGAATTTAAATAAAGTTTCACATTGTGCCATACAGTGCATGCTCCATACTATTCTCCATTAAGGACAGAAGTTTAACTTCGGAGTACGAAGATCTGTACCACTGGGTACCTGTCGACTCTGCACAATTCAAAGTGCAGTGTACATGTATCTCTGTTTGGAAATTATTAGCAGTTATATACATTAATATCACGGCAGTGTGAGTTTCTGCCATCAGCCAGCTTCCTCGAAAATGCTGTCAAAAGATACTCTGCTAAAGAAAATTAATAGGCCTGCCTCTTAAATTAATAAAAGCATTTTCAGAGCTCATCGGCAGAAACGTTTTTAAATCGCCTGAATATTTAAAGAATCTACTGCTAAAAGTCACATCTCGTCCAGCTGAGAATCTGTTTCCAAGGTTTCTCTTAAAATTTAGTGCTAATGTAGAGGTAACTGTGCACGTGATGGCCACCTACAGGTGTGATGATACCAGATGCTGTATAATACAATTTTGACCTCGTGATGATGAGCACAGTGCTCGAAACATGTAGAGGCATTTAATAACCTTATTATAAAACAAGATTTTGTGTCTTGAGGTGTGTCATCCCCGTTGTGTGTTATATAACAATGTATTAACGTGTAGAACACTATATTTAGTCAACACAACAATGTGCATCAAGTTGGTTAATTACTAGGATTATACTGAGATGCACGGTCAGCAAAACATCAAAACAATGAACATGTCTCACCGAACAGAGGAGAAAAAAAATGTTTCTTTGAACTTCGTGAAGTGTCACAGTGTAGAAGAACGTTTAAATAAAAGTCGTAGATTTAAACTAGATTACATGTTATAGTTAATTTGTAAGTGCAGGTGAAAGAATGAAAATGATAACCGGAAAAAAGTATATGAAGTGATTTACTGCAAAAACAGACACAGCACAACGACAGCAATCTTCAGTGAGTCCCCCACCACGTTCTGCACACCTCAACTAACGTTCCACTACGGCGTAATTTCCGCGGGAGAAGAAGTCTTGTGGTTGCTGTGCCAGTCAGTCCATGCCCGCCTGCTTCACCTGACATGAAGTGACGGCCAACTGGACTGTCTTTTAGGGGCCAGAAGAGGTGAAAATCGACGGGTGCCAAATCTGGCTAATATGGCGGGTGGTGTAACACTTCTAATTTTAAATCCTGAATCTGTTTCACGGTACGAAGGGCTGGATGAGGTCGGGCGTTGTCAAGCTGCAGACATACGCAAGAAGAAGAAGAAGGATGGGAGAAGAAGAAGAAGAAGAAGAAGAAGAAGGATGGGAGGAGGAGAAGAAGAAGAAGAAGAAGGATGGGAGGAGGAGATGAAGAAGAAGAAGAAGGAGAAAGGAGGAGGAGGAGAAGAAGGATGGGAGGAGGAGGAGAGGAAGAAGAAGAAGAAGAAAGGAGGAGGAGAAGGATGGGAGGAGGAGGAGAAGAAGAAGAAGAAGAAAGGAGGAGGAGGAGAAGAAGAAGAAGAAGAAGAAGAAGAAGAAGGAGGAGGAGGAGTATGGGAGGAGGAGGATGGGAGGAGGAGGAGGAGGAGGAGGAGAAGAAGAAGAAGAAGAAGAAGAAGAAGAAGAAGAAGAAGAAGAAGAAGAAGAAGAAGAAGAAGAAGAAGAAGAAGAACCACGGCGTTTTCTTCGAATCGCTGGCCTAAGCTGATTCCGAAGCTCATCACTGTGACTCTTACTGTTCATAAACATAAAGTTATCACGGGCTGTCCATATTACGAAATTTACACAATTTTTCCGGTTTTCATTTGCATGACCTTGGAAAATGCTGGACAAAAAGCGTTGTCTCAAACTGCAGTCCAGGTCAGAAGAGAAACAAAACGTAAATAGCAGCCACGGATAACGTTACACTATACGTTCTTCGTCAAACAGTACTAGCAACCGTAATTGAATATTTTATTAACTTAAGGGTGCATTATTACTACGTATATCAGTAGCTCGCAGTTCGGCTTGCTTGCAAAGTATCTGTTACTGTTGGCGACCCAAACTATCTTTGTTTCTCTTCAGTTTCTGAGAACGGTGTCTTGTTGGACGCAGATCTCCTGGAAAGTGACGCCGTGCCATTCTGTGCGTGGTACCGGACGTTAGGAAGAAACGTAGCGCTCTCCCGGCTGTCGGCAAACACTCAGCAAATGACAGTTTCGCAAAGCAGAGGACTTGAATTCATAACAATAAGCTGTACAGCGCTGATCCCAGTATCCGCGCCGTCTAAGGCGTGGGTCTGCGTCCATTCGCTTGCTGGGATTGTGAGTTCGAATCCCACCGGGTTATGAATGTCTGTCTGTTGTGAGTGTTGTGTGTTGTTGTTAGGTAGAGGCCTCTGCGACGAGCCGATCACTCGACCGGAGGAGTCCTACTGACTGTGGTGCGTCGTTATGTGTGATCTAGAAATCTCGTGAATGAGGATGCCATGACCCACTAGGGGCTGTTGCGCCAAAAATAAAGAAAGAAAGAATAAAGCATGGTGTGCAGCAATTTTTATACATGCTAGGAAATAATGCTTTTTTCTACAGCTAAGTCGATGGCGAACCCCGAAATTTCGGTGTCGTTATCCGACCAGCACTGAAAACATAGAATATGTTCATGAGTAGAAAAGTACTGGCTTCAGAATTATCTATGTATCTAAACTAAGTCATAGCTACAACAGTCACAAGAATATCACGCACTTGACATCAACTGTGTCTACGTTTAGACGTTCTTTACACGGAAAAGAAAAGCCTTATGTGTAGACCACGTCTATCTGTTTCTGCCCCTCCGCCCGAGAATGACCCTCCATCAACGATTAGACCTTTTGTCGGATTTTCATGAAATTCAGTATAAGAATTCTTAATGAAAAAGATAAGTCACTTTCCAATCGGCGCTGTGAAAACTATATGATATTTATGGACGTAAATGAATTTGTAGTCGTAATTTCTATATTTCTTGACGGATTCGGGTGAAATTCGATACACAGAACTTCCACTTAACGTCGCTAAATATTATAATTGATATTCGTGAAAATCAAAAGAGTAAAAGCCATGCTCTAGTTTAAAAGCTTAAATTCAAATTTTAAGTCCGATATGGGCAAAGTTCAGTAAGGAAGATATCTATGAATATTGCAGGGCTATAGTGCGTTTCGTGAAGCTGTGTACAGTAAAAAGCATACTTACATAAGACCGTAAATGAAATTTTGCCTGTATCTTCTACACGTGTCAACCCATTTGGGTAAAACCCCATGCAGCAGATTTACACAAAAATGCACTAAGTGACTGTGTGTTTCGTGAAAACCGAAGCAGTGAAAGCCAAACTTTACTTAAGGGCGTCAAAAACTTTCTATTTATATTTTCCAGATTTATTTTCCGATTTTGGTGAAAACATGTATAACAGATCTGCACACAATCCTGTTTAGCACTTGCGAGTTTCGTGAATATCGGTGCAGGGAATGTCATGCTCTTCTTATGGGCATCAATGAACTTACATTTATCATGTACCGTGAAACGGAGTGATATTTATAAAGTAAAGAACGCCTTGGCAGAATCTGTATACTATGCAGCCTAGTAAACCATTTGCAGTATTGTTTGATTTCTACTGAGCTATACAATTAAATTCATACGGCCACGCAAAAAAAAAAAAAAAAAAAAAACCGCTACGTTTACGTCATAATTTATCGCCACATTCATTAAGTAAAGTTCCTCAAATTTTACCCACATGATGGCACTCCTTTATCAGAATCCTCTGTTTTCAATACATACTATCACTTAATTTGAACACATGTCGAAATTAAATCCTAAGAGTGCATCTGAATATTTGAGTGGATCAGAAACACTACAAATCGTTCAGCTCGGGGCGGAGCGCTCCAAGTCATTCATTGGGCCGACTCTTGCACAAGATCGAGATACTCAAAGGAACACTGTGTCACAGGTCGTTGACTCGAAGGGTGTGGTCTCGCCCCCGACACATTGTTATTGGAGCAGACCATACACTGTGCGGAAACCTCACATGTACCTGTAAAGACGCTTTCTCAGATTACAAGCACAATAGACTCTACTGTCTGATGAATTAGGAGAGGGTGTGGAAGACGCCCGCTGTGCTCACCTTTAACTGTTTTTGTGGCAGGAATAAAATATGATGTAGAAGTAATTGGCCATCTGGTCCAGGTTTGTTTGAGGTCTATAAGGAAGAGTTCAATAATCTTATCATATCAACTCACGTATTTAAACACAGGTGTACTAATTCAAATATTTAACACGTTATCACTTGCACACATTTTAGTGAGTACAGGGAAATGGAAGCTGCAATCACAAGAGTACAGCTTCTCTGATTAAATCCCTAAGGCGGAGAGCAATGTGCAAAAGGAAATAGTAATAAAATAATCATGGTATTCTGTGTGAAGGACATGCCAAATATTTGATGGCCAAAGTGGTGAACTACAAAAACACGTCGACGGAAAGCAGCAA
>Ga0123355_10019056_pt1 | contig 10916 bp, 10 predicted proteins | sample TergutEmb28metaG_3_FD_89872 | JGI IMG/M metagenome (GOLD analysis project Ga0123355, IMG submission 89872) | Embiratermes neotenicus P1 segment gut microbial communities from Petit-Saut dam, French Guiana - Emb289 P1 | ecosystem: Host-associated > Arthropoda: Insects > Digestive system > Gut ...
ATGGAAGCATTTTAAAACTTGTAAAGAAGTCTTCAAATACGGACCCAATGTGATTAAGTTACAACTGTGCATAGTGAGTATCATTATTTTTGGAAATACATTTAGTGTCAGAAATTAATACTACATATGCATAATGCTCAAACAATTGGGATGCATCAAAAAAGAATACAAGTTCAACGTTACTGCCCTGCATTGGATTCTTGCAAACTGATTTTGAAGGCTTTAATATCATAATTAGCAACACAAGACAATAAATTAAAAAATTCCCTTTACCATGCATTATGTGATTTGAATTCCCTTTCCTACTTTTATACTTACTTTTCGCATGGAATATACATAGGCCTATATACACAATACAATTTAATTTAAATTCAGTACTTGTGCAGAGTGTTCCCACATTATGTTCAGTTTCTATCTTTACAGGCCTTCCAGCTGATGGACCAAGATAAAGATGGCATCATTAGTAAGAGCGATCTCCGAGCAACCTTTGACCAGCTGGGCCGTCTTCCCTCTGACAAGGAGCTTGATGAAATGGTTGGTGAGGCTCCTGGACCAATCAACTTTACACAGCTCCTCACCTTGTTCGCTGGAAGAATGTCTGGAGGTGTGTAACAAGTGTGCCAACACTATAACATCTTGAAATTAAAAAAAAAACTGTAACTAATATTGTACAACTAAGCCACATAGGAGGTGCAGATTGCATAAGTGATAAACTAAACTTAGGGTGAGTAAGAGACTGTAAGCTTGTGTGGTCAAAGTGAACTCCTTATATATACAAACAATAAGGTCAATCATGCCACAAACTTGATGCTGAAAACAATATTTACCTTCAAATTTTCAGGATCTGATGATGATGACGTTGTCATTGCTGCTTTCAAATCATTTGATGAGGACGGCAAAATTGACAGTGAAAGGTAAGCATAAGACGTATTTCTTCTTCACATACTCTCTTCTATCAGCATACCAGTCCAGTGGATATGATGTAAACACTGTACAATCTAAGGAGGGCTGATGGCCAGCCAATGAAGAATATGAACCATAAACTGACCACATCAGCAGATATCCTACTTTACTTACATCAGACCAAACTACCAGTTGCATTAAAAAAGGCATATGCACATGTGCAGATACACACACACACCTGCATATATGCACACAAAACCACATGAACACACACATATACACACAAACACAAAAGCACATGACAATATGTTATATGTACCCAAACATGTAATGAGACATTTTTCTTAATTCATTATCTTAAAAATGAGGTCACCTTATAATCACACACAAAGTAACAGCATGTTCTGTACATACGTAGGTTTCATGAGAACTGAAGATTGTGAAAGGCAGTCATGTCTTATAAACAGCATCATCCTATATATGGGTAAATATGGTAAAAGTGGTAACTTTCATTTCAAAATTTAATGTGAAGCAGTCATATTTTGCTGAAAGTTTGTAGCAATAATAGCTCCTGGCAGAAATAATACACTCCCTCACATTCCAGATACCCTTGGCCTATAAGTAACTGCACTAGAACCACTGATCTATTTCATGAATGACTTATGCCTTTCAGTCTCACAATGATTTTGTAATTAATTTGTACCTCAGAACACTAACTCTGAAGCAAAAAGGTATTATGCTCAGAGACATACAACATGAAAACTTACATCTTACTGTATGATCTGTCCAGATTGAGGCATGCCCTAATGACCTGGGGTGACAAGTTCAGTGGAGGTGAAGTGGATGATGCATATGATAACTTTGAAATTGACGACAAGGGCTTCATCAACACAGCAAAGCTCATCCAGCTGCTCACAGCATCTCCAGAGGAGGAGGAAGAAGAGGGTGCTTAAATCCCAATCGAATCTGTGGAGAAATTATCGTATTTCATCAACACACATTTTGCTATAAGGAAGACATGCTTGGACTCATCAAAACTTAGAAATAAAAACAAGATTGTTTTTTGGGATCAGTGAAGGAACCTGATTATTTTGAAGAGGGTTATTTATCAGACAAGCAAACTATTCCATTTTTCTAAGTTTAATCATTCACAAAACTTTAGTCAACATCCTGCATGCTCATCATATCATCATCCAAAAGATATTCTTTAGGTTGAAGCACAGAGACATTTCCAAAATGAAGCACTGAGACTTTTCCAAAATGCAGCAAGTATAAAAACCATCAATGTCACTTCTCTATGTCACATGTAAGGACTTTCTTCATATGCTATCATGACAAAACAGGGTACTAATATCTGTATTCACGAAAGTTCTGTTCTGTATTGACAAGACATTCTAAAAAAACACCTTCCCAAAATAGGAGAGAATCATAATTTTTATATTCAAAGACAATACGAAATCTCTAGTGCTTATCAGCAGAACAGGTATCACTTTCATCAAACTTTCCTTCATTCTACACTCTTATTCATACACTCATCTTTAACAAACTACCATTCATGATTCTCTTCCTTCCTGTCATTACTTTCTATGTTCTTCTCTTTCCATTTCTACTGTCTCTTACTTTCTTAATTCTTCCTATTACATTTCATTTTCTACTTAATGCCTGTCTGCTGTTTTACTTGTACTCAACACACTGGTTTATGGAGCATTAAGAACCATGATAAAATTAAACAATTTATCTAAGTAAATACATGATTTTTCTTTCCTGTGTATACCTAGTCCCCCTATACAGCATGGAACACACTGCAAAGAAGACTGAGTTCCATAAATCGTGTTAAGGGCAAGCAGTTTCAGAAGTAAAATGGCAGCTTTGTTTCAAATAATATCAAACACGCCCCCTCCAAACCGAAAATTCAATATCTAAGACAGTAATGTATGTATATATACATGTATTGTTCTACATTCTAGTTTATGCTGCACATTCTTCCCACTCCACTCTGAAGGCATTAAATAATGTCACATTTTATTTCCGAACTTACTACACACTTGTGTTTCTTCTATGAGGCAAGCAATGTGTCTTAATGTAGCAAACAAGGGCAAGGATGAGGTGTTCACTGTTGGATATCAAAGTGCAAAATCTAAGGGTTAATGTTCACAAGCAAAGTTGTTATCCAGTTCTACAAGAATCTTTTATCATACAGCAAGTGATGAATTCTACAGCCAAACCAAAAAACAACTGTGTTTATGAAAACACCAAAGCATGTTTCAGTCAAATGTTTAGTTATAAACTATGCTATAGTCAATTTATTTTATAGGAGAACAAATGGAGAAAAAATGTTGTATGCCTGTGGACCAGACACTTACCAGATACAACAGCCACTCTGACTGTGGCATTAGCTCCAGTGCACCTACTAGGATATCAATGCAGGCAGCCTCAACTACAGCCAATCCTTTTATACCCAACATATCTGAATCCCTTCACCCTATTACCAACTAAAGTAAAATTATAAAATATATGTCTAATTTTTAACTGCAATAGATTTCACAATAATGATCTTGCATTAGGCATATTTTAATATTCTCATGTAGTAATATATGTAAATACCACTTTATTCACATTGTTACACACACACTTACATGTTTCAGCCTTCAAGGGGACATCATCAGGAACTACTGATGCATTTTGTGAGCAGGGTCAACAAAATTAGTGTCAAGATGTAAATATCTGATTAGATAGCAGCAAACCATGTAACATATAACACGCTGCTTTTTAATTTGATATTTACACCTGGACATATATTTTGTTGGCCTAGCTCATGAAATGTATCAGCACTCCCTGAGGATGGCCCTTTGAGGGCTGAAACATGTAGGAGTGTAACAATGTGAATAAAGTGGTATAAACATACATTAGTACCTTAGTCGGATTTTTACATAAAATAGTGACATCGGTGCAACGATATGAACAAGATAAAATTCTCCTGCAGATTTCAGTAGGATAGGCCACTGACCACAAGCCATCACAAATACTGTTCCAGAAATGCTTGGCTATCATTGCAGCTGACTATTCACTGGCTAATTCTATAGCACATGATGCTTAACAAGAGGACAGTTGCTCAGCAGGTCATGAAATTCTCCATGCTTAAAGACTACTAGTCAATACAATCGTATGCCACTTCAATCCAGTCCCATTCACATCCTATATCCTTTAATATCTATTTTAATATGGTTGAACTCTGTTACAACAAGAATCATGAGACTGGATACTCTCACTCCATACAGCCAGTATTTGCAATATCCTTCAACAGAGAAACCTGCAACTACTGTACAGTAGAAGGAAAGATATACTGTACACATGAGAAGTAAAATAACATATAACTAGACATTATGTTTAACATTTTATAAACAACATAAAAATAAACATTAATTAAAAAACTGAAAAGGGTATGCCTGTATACAAAATACAATTTTCAGTTTTTTCTTCTTCACTTGTATTCCACTAACATAGTGCTGACAAATACTGAAAGTCACCCATGCATTGTTATTAGCTGCATGTACAATGGGAGATTTCTCTACATTTTTGAAGAAATGTGGTATAAATAATTTTAGAGTAACAGAAAGACTTTTTGTCAGTTTCATCCAACTTCACACACATTACGACTGTTAAATGATTCTTAGGTCTTTTTCCAATAACAGGTTGCAATGGGCATCACGTTGTCAAACAATCCAGTGTCATCCGCACTGTAGAAGTCCTCTTTGCTGCATCCTTTTTAGGTGCATTCACAAAATTGCATAAAGTGACTATTAAGCTGTGTCATGTCTGCCTGTCCACCCATCTGTATGGAAAAACTCAGCTCCCAATGGATGGATTTCCATGAAATTTGACATTGGTAATTTACAAAAATTTGACAAAAAAAATAAAGTTTCATTAAAACTTGATATGCATAATGGGTCCTTTACATTAAGAGATATGTATACTTCTGACAATAAAAGCAATCCCTGTACATGACTGGACAGGCCCTTAGAGCTCCAGAAGATTGAAGCTCCCATTATTTCTAGACAATCAGTATATGTAGGTCCTGGAGATACAGCTTATACTCATTACTGGTACAGGCTGACTCAACCCCAGGGTGGTAGTGCAGCCATTTATGATAATATCTCGCTGAATTGCTCTTAGAATGAAAAATGTTTCAGACAAATTTGCAGAGAAAATCAAAACACACATTTTACATTTAAAAACTTTTTTTCCAAAAATTGTGCCATTTATCAGATAATGTGGAAAAACATGGTAGAGGTGGACAGGCTACAGATGACAATACAATGGGGCACATGTGCTGCATATACCGGATAACTAAAACCTACAAACACACACTCAGAGTACGTAATAACTAGTGCTTCCCTCGGCAACAGGGGTTATGCGAATGCACATCAAAGATATATTATACATACACTGCTTGTCTTATTTACATTCAACTTAAACACTCCTTGCCAGGTTAGTTAGCATTTTTTAATCAGCTGACATGGCATCTGCACGGACTTTCATGCAGACGTTACACCAGTTTTTAAAATGTCAGTCTGTAATACAATCTGGCCTCTGACTAAAAACTGGCACTTCCTTCTTGTCAAACATAATCTGGAACTTAAAACTGTACATCTTCCATGCAACTGATACACATAAATAAGTTCATCACCAACAAATGCACTAATTACTAAATACAGGGTTATTCATAAGTCCGTGAAACATTTTAAAAATTCGCAACAAATAAACTACTCAACAGATCATGGTAGTTCTTACGCCGATATAGAGAGAAACTCTCCAAGTTTTTTTACATATTTCACAGATGCTCAATGTGTCCACCTTTGGTGGTGCGGCAGACATCTCATTCCACACGCGTGTCAGCATATCACAGTCGACCAGAGCCACAGCAACGGTGATATGGATGCGAAAATCTGGAGATCAGCGGGGAGTGGAGGCACAAAGACAGTGTCCTTCACAAACCCTCAGAAGAAAAAGTCACACGGGGTTAAATTCGGGGACCGGGGTGGCCACCGCATTAACAAGTCATCTTCTTTTCCTGTGCGTCCTATCCACCTTTGTGGCAAGTTTCAATTGAGATACCCTCACATGTCTTTGCAGTGAGCCGGAGTGCCATCTTCTTGAAAGATGTAATCATTACTGTCTTCATTCAACTGTGGCATCAGCCAGTTTTCGAACATGTTTTACGCACTTATGAATAACCCTTTATACAAGCACTCTTATTTACATGTTTTGGCTATCATCCATAGCCATATTCAAGGAGTATCAATACTTAAAGACATATACGGCATAATTAGACAGCTTGTCAATTGTAAATGGTAAAATACACAATGTCAATAAACTATTAACCCTTATCCTGCTAACGTGGAGTATAGGGTGAGCACCTAATAATGCCAGCAAATGGCAGAAGAGATTTAACTCAGCGTTTAGAGGGTTAACACATCAGAGTATAGTGTTATACTAAAATTATGTTAAAATTATTATAATACAAGACAGCTATTAAATCTACTCTACCCAAACATCTTGAAATAGTGAAATGTCTTCCAGTTTAATCAAGTATGAAACCTATATGTTGAAATTCTGTGTATCCACCATGAACAATCATTCAGTTTCAGCAAAGAATGTTCATGGTGTCTAGATGCAGCAGATTTTAAGAACTGTTTTGTATTACAATAATTTTAACACAATTTTAATATAACTTTACACACTGATGTTTTAATAGCACACTGGCATTATACATTTACCATTTACAATTGATAAGCTGTATAATAATGCTGTAAATGTCTTTAGGTATTGACATTCCCTAAAGACAGCCGTGGGAAGTAGCTAAAACATGTAGTACTGCTTATATAGTCAGGAATGGGTGTAATTTGTTGGTGATGAACTTGTTAATTTATAATCTGGAACATCCACCTCACAAAGGTAATCAACTGTTTCAGTGATCATGTTCATGTAGCAAAACTTCACATTGCACTCACATGCAACATGATCTGCAACAGGCAAAACATACACTGAATACTTTTCTCACTAACTCAACACTAATTCAGTACATAAAAGCAGGGCACCTGTCTACCCCAACATTTATAACTATGTATGTACCATATTTTTTAAGTATACGATAGAACCTGAAGCTTCAAAACCAATTTTAAGTTACACACAAAATCTGAAACTTAAAAGCCAAATTTTAAAACACAGTACAAACTGTGAATTTTCAAAACCACTGACAAAATTCTTTTCATTGTACCTCATTCTAAGACTTTAAACCAGTCTACTTTACATCATTTTACCTGTTGAACTTCATTAGTTTTAATATTACCTTTCCACATTAGGATGAGCTGTACATTTACTTGTTCCAGTATAATTTCTAAGAGTGTACTTAACAGTACTGTCATTTTTTTAAACAAATTTCATGTACATCCTAGGTCATTAAAACAGTTAACTACATGAGAATAGTCTCTGTTTCAGATTTTGGGATTCCTAAGAGTAAAGTATGCAGAAGGTTTTGGTTACATTGAAACATGACGTGAGTGGTCACAGTGGTGATAAAGCAAGATAAGATTAGGTGTGCTAACAGAAGCAATTCACACATGAACAGTGATTCACATACTGAACCTGTGACAACATTTGAGGTTAGTATTAACAACCACATGTGTTGGCAGTAATGTTAAATGGGACACTGGTGATATTAATTAGGTGAGAATCATAAAAGCAGTGACAACATTGTGTAAATACATCAGTCATTTCAAGAAGTAAAGGAATACCCTCAAGGTCAGTTCATACACATAGCAAAGTGACTCGAAATATGGAGATAGTTTTTCATAATAAACTTTACGCCTTGTTTCCTGACTATAATAAATAAGGTAACTAAATTGATCCATCCGGTGAGTATCTCTGCTCCTCTTAATTATTTTAAAGCAGGTGAATCATGGTACTGTGGGGGTAAGGGCCACCCTGCTTCAAGCAATTTCTGATGAGGCAAAACATTGTTACAGAATGGAGTAGGACGTTACTTTAAGATTAGTCCCCTCGGATATGACTCCGTGTTGATTGGTAATTTGACACACTCAGTGATAAAATTACCGGTCACCACAGCGTCACATCCCAGAACACAGTCCCACATGATTATGTACTTACAAAACGAAAAGCACTGACAAAATCTATGTTTCACTATAAACCATATCCTAACAGACCAAAGTACCCTCTCCAAGGCAAGGCTATCGCACAAATTTTCTGGCTATGTGCCAGAATGGAATACACAGCTCTACAACATTACAGAAAAGGGAAATTCAGGCCCCACACGCACGTAACAGAAGCCTCAAAGAAGACCAAGACATGAAAGTAAGACACTCGTAAAGGTAAAACCGGCTGCACATTACATATACATAGTAACTATACAAGATAAGATATACGTGCAACATAACACGGAGACGCGTAATTCGTCCATCACATTCCACCACAGCAGATTACGCTTTACAGCTGAGTTGCGCCATAGTATTATATAATCATAATCCAGCGTGAAGGATTACATGTTATGGCAATGTACTATGCATTCATTATCCTTCTCACACAATGCATCTTAACCTCAAAGATTCCATAGTCGAAAGCAGCAGATGAAATATTACGATGAAGTGCCTGTATATTATATTTATATTATTGTCTCAATTACGCTGCATATGAATCGTATCTTTATTGCGTCATTAAGGTGTGTCTGGCTACGCCGTGTTTTTAGTTCAGGAAACAATGTAGGCTATTGGATAATAAATATGTGTTCAGATTTTCTCCATAACATTTACCCGAAGAGTTCCACGTTTCTTGAACAATCAGCCAGATATCACGAACACGCGTGAAGCGCCTGATATTTCTGTCCGATTTTAGCCAATTTACTTTCTCGAGAATTTTTAACGGAAGTCCCCAGTAAACAATTTCACGAAATTCCATGCGGTAGACGCCGATTTTGTAAATGCGGGAAGACGGACAGGACGAGGCGAATGGTTGCTTTTCGCAAGTTTGCGATCGCGCCTCAAAACATTCCAAGTGAAAAGACCTTACAATACTGCCGAATTATTCTTACCACATACTGTTTAAAAATGAAGCTGAGGTTGGAATTCATAAAAGAATTACTATAAATACACTAGTTTTCCTACATTGCCATGCTGTCTCATGAAGCTGTATTACACACATACTTTGTGGGATCATTTTCAATTCCCTTGACATTAATAATCTGTAAAACATTTTTGCTCTTCTGTTAGGAACTGCTTTTTTTCCTTACAGAAATGCTGCATAATAGAACAAGTAAAGGTGCCCTCTGCATCATTCATTATGCACCATGCCAGAAATGCCATATAGGGGAGTGGCGGTACAGCTCTGGTTTTTAACCTCTGTTTCTAGATGGAATTGTGTAGTTAGCTGCAGGAACACCCCGACCACTTTACCGCAGGGCAAACAGCCTCGGTTACCCTTTGTACAGGAGGTCCCAGAGCCAATATGATTACAGTCACAAAGAGAAAAACCTCTGCCTGCCAGGGTTAGATACCAGAATTTGTGGTTGGGGTACCTGTCATTTAGTTGCTACACTGATTGGCCTACCCAGCTCATGTCATGGTTTTAAAATGACATTAAAGAAGAAAAATTTACACTGGAACCAGGTTCCCTGATTAATTTAAAAAGTAATAGTTAATGACAATAAAGTCAGACATGTCAACATTACAACAAATATAACAATTCTGATAATTAAAGGGATAAATTTTACATAAACAGTACTTCTAAATATCTTTTTAAATGTCTTTTAGACAGTATATCTGATCACTAAATATAATGATATGTAGAACTTACCATCATATGCTGTGATTAACTTTAATTTTTATTGTGATTTTCCACAGAAGTACTCTGCTGTCAACTTTCAAGATAAGATTTAATTAAAGTAAATGCTTAGTCCATTATTGCATAAAATTCTAATTTTGATAATTAAATGTCGTGTATATAAAGTGACTAGTTTTTATATTGATCCATCCAAGTGAAACGGGGCAGAGCATGGGGCAAATAGCCTTTCTAGGCCAACAGTTCTCACAATGTGAGATTTGAAGTTCTCACAGTGGTGAGTTATTCTGCTACAACTAAAAATAGATACTGGTTTCAAAGCATCAGAGTGAAGGCATGGTGAACCTTCAAAACATCAGTATTTATATGCCAGTTGAGGTGGGCAGTGAGTAGGCTGTGGGCTGGACAGTCCATGGTTCAAATCCTGCATGTGTCTAGACCAGCTTTGGGGCCAATCCAAGCCTGCTGTTTAGTGGCTTCCAGGGCTTTTTCTGCATGTGTTCAGTGAACAGGTTGTCAGGCTGACCACACACCTCCATCTAATGCCAAAGGTAATGAGTCCAACCAACTAGTGGGACAATAAGTGAAGTCAAGTTCTAAATGAGGACAGATGCTATAAGCATTAATGGCCATTATTTCCTCTTCCATTCTGAGGGATGCTAACTCAAGGATTTTATTTTTTACTTATATGATTTTGTACTAGGAGATGGCATTCAAGTATACTGGATGTGCGAAGCTTTAGGGGAGCTGACTGTGATACAGATCACTCTCTGGTGATTGCAAAGGTTAGGGAAAGATTAGCAGTGGGTAAACAGGCTGCACAGAGGTTTGATAGACAAAGATTTAACTTGAGGAAGCTTAATGAGCCAGAGGTTAGGGAACAGTATCAGATTGAAATTACAAACAGGTTTGCAGCTTTGGAGAACGCGAACGATGACGAGAACATAAATAGGACTTGGGAGAACATTAAAGAGAATATCCAAACCTCAGCGGAAGAGAGTCTGGGTCAGCACAAATTGAACCAGAATAAACCCTGGTTTAATGAAGAATGTTTAGGTTTTTTGGATCAAAGGAAGCGGGCTAAACTGCAGTGGATACAGGATCCAAGCCAAAGCAATGTAGATATTCTGAACAATGTAAGATGTGAAGTTAGCAGGCATTTC
>Ga0123355_10019057_pt1 | contig 10916 bp, 7 predicted proteins | sample TergutEmb28metaG_3_FD_89872 | JGI IMG/M metagenome (GOLD analysis project Ga0123355, IMG submission 89872) | Embiratermes neotenicus P1 segment gut microbial communities from Petit-Saut dam, French Guiana - Emb289 P1 | ecosystem: Host-associated > Arthropoda: Insects > Digestive system > Gut ...
CGCTTCCGCTTCGTCAGGATCGATCTGGCGGACGAATCGGCCGTCGCGCAGCTGTTCGCACGCGAGCGCTTCGCGCGCGTGGTGCACCTGGCGGCGCAGGCCGGGGTGCGCTACTCGCTCGAGGACCCGCACGCCTACGTGCGCAGCAACGTCACCGGCACCCTCAACGTGCTCGAGGGCTGCCGCCACAACGGCGTCGAGCACCTGGTGTACGCCTCGACCAGCTCAGTCTACGGCGCCAACACCAACATGCCGTTCTCCGTACATCGCGGCGCCGATCACCCGCTGTCGCTGTACGCCGCCAGCAAGCGCGCCAACGAGCTGATGGCGCACAACTACTCTGCGCTGTTCGCTCTGCCGACCACGGGGCTGCGGTTCTTCACCGTGTACGGCCCGTGGGGACGCCCCGACATGGCGCTGTTCATGTTCACGCGCAACATCCTCGAGGGCCGGCCCATTGACGTGTTCAACCACGGCCACCACAGCCGCGATTTCACCTATATCGACGACATCGCCGAGGGGGTGGTACGCGCCTGCGCGCGTATCGCGCAGCCGGACCCGCAGTGGGATCCCCGCGCGCCCGACCCGGCAACGAGCAGCGCGCCGTACCGCCTCTACAACATCGGCAACCATCAACCCGTGCAGCTGCTGCGCTATATCGAGGTCATCGAGGAATGCCTGGGGCGCAAGGCGCACAAGAACTTCCTGCCACTGCAGCCCGGCGACGTTCCCGCGACCTTCGCCGACATCGACGACCTCGTCAGGGACGTGGGCTATCGGCCGGCGACACCGATCGAGGTGGGAGTGAGGAAGTTCGTCGACTGGTTCTGCGAGTACTACGGCTACCGCCGCTGCTAGAATCCCCGCTCCCGCGATCCTGCCGGAGTGTTCCCATGGCCTCGAGCACGCCTCAGCCCCTGCCCGCGATGCAGGTACCGCTGCTCGACCTGAAGCCGCAGTATCAGCCGCTCGCCGCCGAGATCCAGGCTGCCATTGGCCGGGTGTGTGCCAGCCAGCACTTCATCCTCGGACCTGCGGTCAAGGCGCTCGAGGCGGGCGTGGCCGCCTACAGCCAGTGCCGCCACGGCATCGGCGTGTCCTCGGGCACCGACGCACTGCTGCTCGCGCTGATGGCGCTCGGAATCGGGCCGGGGGACGCGGTGATCACCAGTCCGTTCACCTTCTTCGCCAGCGCCGGAACCATCGCGCGCACCGGTGCCCTGCCGCTGTTCTGCGACATCGATCCGGCGACCTTCAATCTCTCGCCGGCGGCCCTGCAGGCCTTCATCGAGGAGCGCTGCGAGCGGCGCGACACGACGCTGATTCACCGTGCAACCGGCGCTCGGGTCCGCGCCGTCATGCCGGTGCATCTGTATGGCCAGGTGGCTGACATGGCGCCGATCATGGCGAGCGCCCGCCGCTACGGCCTCAAGGTGATCGAGGACGCGGCACAGGCGATCGGGGCGGCGAACGCGCACACGGCGCGCGCCGGCAGCTTCGGCGACGTCGGCTGCCTGTCCTTCTTCCCCACCAAGAACCTCGGCGCCTTCGGCGATGCCGGCATGTGCGTCACCAATGACGCGGCGCTCGCCGAGCGCATGGAGACGCTGCGCGTGCACGGCGGCAAGCCCAAGTACTACCATGCGCTCATCGGCGGCAATTTCCGCATCGACGAGCTGCAGGCGGCGGTGCTGAACGTCAAGCTGCCGCATCTGGACGCCTGGAGCGCCGCGCGCGCGCGCAACGCCGCCTTTTACAACGCCGCCTTCGCGCGCGCCCGCCTCGGCGCTGCGCTGACAACGCCGCACGCCCTGCCGGGCGCGCGGCACATCTACAACCAGTACGTGATCCGCGCGCGCGGTCGTGACGCCCTGCGCCAGGCGCTCGCGGCCGCCGGTGTCGGCACCGAGATCTACTATCCCGTGCCGCTGCACTTGCAGCAGTGCTTCGCGTACCTGGGCGGCAAGGCGGGCGACCACCCGGAATGCGAGCGCGCCGCGGCGGAGTCGCTGGCGCTGCCGATCTATCCGGAATTGACCGAATCGCAACTACAATACGTGGTCGATTCGATCGCCGCGCACTATCGCGGCTGAGTCCGGCGGCGGCGTGCCGCGGCGGACGGCGTTTGACAGCGGTCCGTGGACGCGGCCGCGCACCCGGCAAGGAGGGCGCTGATGACACTCACGATATCTCCCGGCCCGCGCACGCCCGTGTGGCGGGAGCTGGCGGCGCACGCCACGCGGCTGGCTGCGGTCCCGGTCCACGAGCTGTTCGAGCGTGACCCCGGCCGCTTCGAGCGCTTCTCGCGACAGCAGGCGGGACTGCTGATGGATTTCTCGCGCCAGCGGCTCGATGAGATCGCGCTCGCCAAGCTGTGTCAGCTCGCCGACGCCACCGGCCTGCGCGAGCGCATCGAGGCCATGTGGCGCGGTGAGCGCATCAATACCACCGAGGATCGCGCGGTGCTGCACGTCGCGCTGCGCCAGCCGCGCGGCGCAGCGCTCGGCGGCGCGGACATCGAGCAGACGGTGATGGCCGAGCGCGCGCGCATGCTGGCGTTCGCGCAGGGCGTGCGCAGCGGCACCGTCATGGGCAGCGCCGGCGAGCCTTTCCGCCTGGTGGTCAACATCGGCATCGGCGGCTCGGATCTGGGACCGGCGATGGGGGTGCAGGCGCTGCGCGCCTTCAGCGCCGGCGCGCCGCGCTGCGAGTTCGTGGCCAACATCGACGGCTGTCAGCTGGCCGAGGTGCTCGAGTCGGCCGACGCGCGTACCACGCTGTTCATTGTCGCGTCGAAGACCTTCACCACGCTCGAGACCATGACCAACGCGCGCGCGGCGCGCACCTGGCTCGCGGGCAGGCTCGGCGAGCGCGCCGTACCGCAGCACTTCGCGGCCGTCTCGGTGAACACCGCCGCCATGGACGAGTTCGGCGTGCATCGCGACTACCGCTTCCAGATGTGGGACTGGGTCGGCGGACGTTACTCGGTGTGGTCTTCGATCGGCGTGTCGCTAGCCATCGCGATCGGCGAGCGCAACTTCCTCGATTTCCTCGCCGGTGGGCACGAGATGGACGAGCACTTCCGCAGCGCCCCCTGGCAGGAGAACCTGCCGGCGCTCATGGGGCTCACCGGCGTGTGGAACATCAATTTCATGAATCTGCCGACGCTCGCGGTGCTGCCCTATGACGACTCACTGCGCCGCTTCCCTGCCTATCTGCAGCAGCTCGAGATGGAGAGCAACGGCAAGTCCGTGATGCTCGATGGCAACCCGGTGGAATGCCAGACGGCCGCGGTGATCTGGGGTGAGCCGGGCAACAACGGCCAGCACTCGTTCTTCCAGCTGCTGCACCAGGGCACCCCGCGCGCCGCGCTGGATTTTCTGCTCCCGGCGCGCTCCTCGTGCGGCAACCAGTCCCAGCAGGATCTGGCGATCGCCAGCTGTCTCGCGCAGGCCGAGGCGCTCACCAATGGCCAGTCGGCGGAAAGCGTGCGCACTCAGCTGCAACAGCAGGGCCTGCAGCCGGCGCAGGTCGAAGCGCTCACGCCGCACAAAGTCGACCCGGGAAGTCGTCCGAGCACCATTGTGCTCTTCCAGCGTCTCGACCCCGCGACTCTCGGGCGGCTGATAGCGCTCTACGAGCACAGTGTGCTCACGCAAAGCGTCGTCTGGGGGATCAACGCGTTTGATCAGTGGGGTGTGGAGCTCGGCAAGAAGCTCACCGCGCAGCTCGCACCGGCGGTGCAGGATCCCGCGGGCGCGCACTCAGCGCCCGCCAGCCTCATGCAGCTGCTCACGACGATAGAGAAATGGCGGCAGTGAAAGGGCGGTGCGACGCGCGCCGCGCGCGGCGGCGTTGTTTGAAGTGAGCGACGCTCTCAAGGGCCGCCGGCTTCAGTACAATCACGCTCCCATGGCGGGTGCGGTTGGGGGGTTTGGAGAGATGTCCGACAGGCTCACGAGGCCGCGCCCGCGGCGTACGCTGCTGGCGTGGGTGCTGATCGCCGCCTGTGCGGTGCTGGCGGGCGGGAGGGCCGATTCGCAGACTTCCTCGTCACCGACTTCACCGACCGATCTGCTGCAGATCTTCCAGGGCCTCCCTCAGGAGCAGCAGGACGCATTACTGAAGCAGTTCGGGCTGAGTGGTGGCGCCGGTGGCCCCGGTGGGCTGCTGAGTGCGCTGACCGGTGGCAGCGCGCCGGGAGCGGCCCGGCAGGGCGCGTTCGGCCGTCAGCGTGAGACGACTTCCGCGCAGGAGTCTGAAGGCGGCGAGGAAATCGTGCCCGAGCCGCCGGGACTGAAAGCCGAAGACTGGGTCATCGTGCAGGCTTCGCTCCCTGCGCCGAAGCCTGCGGTCGCTGCTGCGCCACCGACCGTCCCGGTACCCGCGTTGCCGGCCGGAGCGGGCACAACGCAGGGCTCGCTTGCCAACCTGTTGGCGGCGACCGCCTCGGCGCCCGCGGCCGCGACCCCGCGGGCGGTTGCGGCGGCAGCCGAGGTCGCCGCCGTGTCGACCGAGGAGCAGCAGCGCCTGCAGTCTCTGGTCGACCTCATCCGCGCGAGGAACCCCTATCGACTTTCCCTGGACGGCGCGCTGCTGCTGCCGGGCTTTGCGCCCATACCGCTGCTCGGACTGAGCGATGAGCAGGCGACGCTGCGCCTGTCGGTCGAACCGGCGCTGCGCGGCATCGACGTGCATCTGACACGGCTGCCACTGCGCCGCACGGGACAGGAAGGACTCAAACCCTTCGGCTACGACATTTTCGGCAGGAAGGCGCCCTCTACCTTCGCGCCCGTGACCAACGTGCCGGTTCCGTCCAATTACATCGTGGGTCCGGGGGACGAGCTCGACGTGCAGTTGTACGGCACCCAGAACCGCACGCTGCGGCTGGTCGTCGGGCGCGACGGCATCGTCAACCTTCCGGAGATCGGACCGGTGAACGTCGGCGGACAGCGCTTCACCGACGTCAAGGCGGGGCTCGAAGCGCGCGTCGAGCGGCAGCTGATTGGCACGCGCGCCAGCGTCTCCATGGGCGACACGCGCTCGATCCAGGTGTTCGTCCTGGGTGCGGCCAGGCGCCCGGGGGCCTACACCATCAGCGCGCTCGGCACCATCACCTCCGCCCTGTACGCCGCCGGCGGCGTGCAGCCGATCGGCTCGCTGCGCAACGTCGCGCTGGTGCGCGCGGGCTCGGTGGTGCGACGGCTCGACCTGTACGACCTGCTGATTCACGGCAACACGCGCGACGATGCCAAGCTGCTGCAGGGCGACGTCGTGCTGGTCCCTGCCGTGGGTCAGACGGTGGGTATCCTCGGGGAAGTGCGGCGGCCGGCCATCTACGAGATCAGGGGCGGCGAGTACACCGTCGAAGCGCTGCTGCAGCTCGCCGGCGGTCTCACCCCGGATGCCGATCGCTCGGCGGCGACGCTGATGCGTATCGACGAGAATCGGGGTCGCCTGGTCTTCAGGGTGGATCTTGCCGCGGGCGCGCGCGGCCAGGTGTTGCGCGACGGGGATCTGGTGACGATCCCGCGCCTGCGGCCGACGCTCGGCTCCGGCATCGTCGTGCAGGGCTACCTCTACTCCCCCGGCACCTTCGCGTGGCACCAGGGGATCCGCCTGACGGACGTGATTCCGTCCGTGGATCAGCTGCGTCCCAGCGCCGACCTTCACTACGTGCTCATCCGGCGCGAGACCTCGCCGGAGAGGCGTGTTGCCGTGCTGTCGGCGAATCTGGCCGCGGCATTGGCGGCGCCCGGCTCGCAGGCGGACGTGGAGCTGATGCCGCGCGACCGCATTACCGTGTTCGATCTGGCGTCGGGACGCGACCGGGTGATCCGCCCGGTGCTCGATGAGCTGCGTCTGCAGGGCAGCGCCGAGCACCCCTCACAGATCGTGAACATCGACGGGCACGTGAGAGTTCCCGGCGAATACCCGCTCGAGCCGGGAATGAGAGTGAGCGACCTGGTGCGCGCCGGCGGCGGCACCACGGAGGCGGCCTACGGGCGCAGCGCCGAGCTCATCCGCTATCAGGTGGTGAACGGCGAGGCGCGTCGCACCGAACTGCTCAACATCGATCTGTCGGCGGCGCTGCAGGGCAGTCCGGGCGCCAACGTGAAGCTGCAGCCTTTCGATACGCTCAGCGTCAAGGAGGTACCGCAGTGGGAGTCGCAGGAGAGCGTCACCTTGCAGGGCGAGGTGCGCTTTCCGGGCTCGTTCGTGATTCGCCGCGGCGAGACCCTCAAGTCAGTCCTGAACCGCGCCGGAGGCCTGACGCCTTACGCCTTTGCCGAGGGCAGCGTGTTCACCCGCGAGGAGCTGCGGCGCCGTGAGCAGGAGGAGATCGACATGCTCGCCGACCGCATGCAGCGCGATGTGGCGCTGCTGGCGCTGCAGGCGGCAGGCGCCAACCAGGGGGGTGCCGCGACGGCGCTGTCCGTCGGACAGTCGCTGCTCGGCCAGCTGAAGGGAGCGCAGGCCGTCGGCCGGCTGGTGATCGACCTGCCGAAGCTCGAAAGCTCCCCGGTCGGATCAACCTACGATGTAGTGCTGCGCGGCGGCGATACTTTGCACGTGCCGCGCTTCCAGCAACAGGTCACGGTCATCGGCGAAGTGCAGAATGTCACCTCGCATCTCTACAACCCGAGGCTCACGCGCGACGACTACATCGGCCTCAGCGGCGGTCTGACCAACAGGGCGGATCGCGGCAAGATCTACGTCGTGCGCGCCAGCGGCAGCGTGATCGCCTCCGGCGGCAACCGCTGGTTCGAGCACTCGCAAGTCCGGATCAAGCCCGGCGACACGATCGTCGTGCCAATCAACACCGAGCACATTCCGGCGCTGCCGCTGTGGACGCAGGTGACGACGATCCTGTACAACATTGCGATTGCCGTCCTGGCGCTGCGCTCTCTGTAGGCAGCGAGCCGTGGGCGAGCAGCCAGCGTATTTCGCGCACCAGACCGCGGTGATCGATCAGCCGTGCCAGATCGGCGCCGGGACCAGGATCTGGCATTTCTGCCACCTCATGCGTGGTTGCGTCATCGGCGAGCGCTGCAACCTAGGCCAGAACGTGATGATCTCGGCCGGATGCGTGGTGGGCAACAACGTCAAGATCCAGAACAACGTGTCGGTCTACACGGGCGTTACCGTCGAGGACGACGTGTTTCTCGGGCCCTCGATGGTGTTCACCAACGTGATCAACCCGCGCGCCTACATCGAGCGCAAGGCCGAGTATCGCGCGACGCTCGTCAGGCGCGGCGCCACGATCGGCGCGAACGCCACCATCCTGTGCGGCGTGACGCTCGGGGAGTACTGCCTGGTGGGCGCCGGCGCGGTGGTCACCCGCGACGTCGCACCGTTCGCCACCGTGTATGGCAGCCCCGCGCGCCTGCACGGCTTCACGTGCTGGTGCGGCGTGCAGCTGCCGGTCGGGCCGCTGCCGGCGGCGGACGACCCCGGGGAGTTCGCCTGCCGCGACTGTGGCCGCCGCTACCGCCGCGACGGGCACGGCATCGCGCCGCTCGGCGGTCAGCGTTAGCGGGCCGGGCCGCTCGCGGCGCGCTGCCCCGCGGCTACGGCTGCGGGGCGGCCTCGACTGACAGGGTGCGCGCCACGAGCTCCACCTGTTGCCGCGACAGCTCGGGATAGATCGGCAGCGACAGGATCCGCCGCGCGTTGCGCACCGCCACGGGGAACTGCTCGGGGCGCGCGTCGAGATGCGCATACGCCGGCAGCAGCGGCAGCGGCGCAGGATAATGCACCGCCGTCTGGATGCCGCGCGCGGCGAGCCGCGCCGCCACGGCGTCCCGGTCCTGCAACTGCACGACGTACAGATGCCACACGGGCGAGGCGGAGCTGCGCACCCGCGGGATGTCCACGGCGGCCGCGCCGCGCAGCGCCTCCCCGTACCAGGCGGCCACCTGCTGCCGGGCACGGGTCCAGGCGTGGATGTGCGGCAGCTTCGCGCTCAGGATGGCGGCCTGCAGCGCATCGAGACGCGAATTGATGCCTTCGATACGGTGCTCGTGCTTGCGCAGCGAACCGTGGTTGGCGTACATGCGCATGCGCTCAGCGAGCTGCGCATCGTTGGTGAGGATCGCCCCGGCATCCCCGTAGGCACCGAGGTTCTTGCCGGGATAGAAGCTGAAGGTCGCGGCCACCCCGAAGGTGCCGACGCGCCTGCCGTTCCAGGTTGCATAGTGCGCCTGCGCACAATCCTCGATCACCAGCAGGCCCTGTCTGGCGGCGATCGCCATGATGCGCGTCATGTCGGCGGGCTGGCCGTACAGGTGCACCGGAATGATCGCGCGCGTACGCGGCGTGATCGCCGCTTCGATGCGCTCGGGGTCGATGGTGTAGTACTCGTCGACGTCCACGAACACCGGCCTGGCGCCGCACTGCGAGATGGTCTCCGAGGTCGCGATCCAGCTGTGCGCCGAGGTGATGACTTCATCGCCGGCGCCTATTCCCAGCATGCGCAGCGCGATGTAGATGGCGTCGGTGCCGTTGGCCACGGAAACGCAATGCGCCACGCCGTAATCGGCGGCGTAGGCTTCCTCGAATTCGCGCACGCAGGCGCCGCCGATGAAGCTGCTGCTGTCCACGACGCGGCGCATCGCCGCATCGATCGCCTCCTTGATGCTCAGGTACTGGGCATGCAGGTCCACGAGGGGGATGCGGGTCGCGCTCACTCAGGTGCGCTTCCCGATGGGTCTGGCGGGATTGCCGACGTAGGTTCCCGGCGTGAGTATGTCGCGGGTAACCACCGCGCCGGCGCCGATGACGACGTCGCTGCAGATGCTCACGGGCAGGATAGTGGCGTTGGAGCCGACGTACACCCGGTCAGCGAGCCGCGTTGGCTTCCACAGGTTGCGATCGCCCCCCGCGGGGCGCCCGCCGGCGTAGGTGTCGTTGATGAACATCACGCCGTGAGCCACCACGCAATCCGCGCCGATGCTCACCAGCTCGCACACGAAGGCATGCGACTGGATGCGGGTGCCGCTGCCGATCTCGACCCCGCGCTGGATCTCCACGAACGGTCCGATGAACGCGCGATCGCCGATGCGGCAGCCATAGAGATTGGCGGGCATGACGACCACCACGTCGACGCCGAAATCCACGTCCACGATGCCGCTGCTGCGGATACGCGGCTCAGCCATTGCGCCGGCCCAGCCGGCAGCGCCGCGGGTTGAACTGCAGCTGCACCGGGCGCTCCGTCTCGATCGACTCGTAGATCGCCATGATCAGCTCGAGGCTCTTGCGTCCCTCGAGGCCATCGACCAGATGTCGCTGATCGCGCAGGATGCACTCGACCACGTGCTCGTAGTAGGCGTGGTGGCCGAAGCCGTACACGTCCGGCGGGTTCACCGAGTACTTCTCCATCACCTCGTCATCGCCCGGCAGGGGATGGGTGAAGTTCCAGGTGCGCATCTGATTCACGGCAAACCCGCCGATCTCGACGCTGCCGTGCTCACCCAGGATCGAGATCGACCCTTCCAGATCCTTGGGCCTCGTGGCGGTGGTCGCCTCGATCACCCCCAGTGCGCCGCTGCGGAAGCGCAGCGCCACCACCGCGGTGTCCTCCGCCTCGATTCTCACCAGCGCGGTGGCGCCGAGCGCGAATACCGAGTCGACCTCGCCCATCATCCATTCCAGCATGTCGATGTGGTGACTCGCCTGGTTGGCGAGCACGCCGCCGTCCAGCGCCCAGGTGCCGCGCCAGGCGTCCTGGTCGTAGTACGCCTGCGTGCGGCACCAGCGCACCCGCACCGTGCCGAGCACCAGACGGCCGAAGCGACCGGCTTCGAGCGCCGCGCGCAGCTTCATCACCGGCACGTTGAAGCGATTCTGCTTGACCACGAACAGTCTGATGCCGGCCTGGTCACAGGCGGCGATCATCCGGTCCGCGTCCGCCAGCGTGAGCGCCATCGGTTTCTCGACCATCACGTGCTTCTTGTAGGGCGCGAGCGCCACGACGTGCTCGGCGTGCCGGCCGCTCTCGGTCAACACCACCACCGCATCGATTTGCTCGGACTGCATCATCCGATGCATGTCGGTGTAGAAGGGCACGGCATGGGTGCGCCCGGCGGCGGCGGCGCGCTCGGCCACGATGTCGCAGACTGCCGCGAGCCTCGAGTTCGAGATCTTCCCCTGACCGAGCAGGTCGAGGTGCCGCCGGGAAATGCGTCCGCAGCCGACCAGTGCGAAATTGAGCGTGCGCGCAGTCATGACGGCCGCCGCCCGTTACGCGCGCACGGGCGCCACATGTATGGGGGAGCGGGCGGCGTGCGCCATGGCGGGCACGACCGCTGGCGGGCAGGACTCGCGTACATGCTGATAGAATGGCCTCATGCGCTCAAAGCGGGAATCCCGGTGTTGATGTCGGCCACGTGCGCACCGCTGTGCCGCCACGCCCGTGCATTCTGCACGGCGCGTGCGGGATTGTGGAGGCGGGCGCCGCGGCGAGGGCGCACGACTGCGGCAGCAGCTGCCGGGTGAACATGAGGCGGGTCCGGTTGGTGCAGGTGGTCGGTGCACGACCGCAGTTTATCAAGCTCGCACCGCTGTCGCGGGCGATCAGAGAGTCTCGCGGACAGCCGCTCGAAGAGCTGATCGTTCATACCGGGCAGCATTACGATCCGCAGCTGTCGGATGTTTTTTTCCAGGAGCTCGAGCTGCCGCAGCCGTCGGCGAATCTGGAGGTCGGCTCCGGGTCCCATGGCCAGCAGACCGCCGCCATCCTCGAGCGCCTCGAAGCCTACTTCCTCGACACGCGGCCCGATGTTGTGGTTGTGTACGGAGATACGAACTCGACCTTGGCTGGAACACTCGCGGCCGTCAAGCTGCAATTGCCGGTCGCGCACATCGAAGCGGGTCTGCGCAGCCACAACCGCGCCATGCCCGAGGAACTCAACCGC
>Ga0123355_10019060_pt1 | contig 10916 bp, 9 predicted proteins | sample TergutEmb28metaG_3_FD_89872 | JGI IMG/M metagenome (GOLD analysis project Ga0123355, IMG submission 89872) | Embiratermes neotenicus P1 segment gut microbial communities from Petit-Saut dam, French Guiana - Emb289 P1 | ecosystem: Host-associated > Arthropoda: Insects > Digestive system > Gut ...
ACCAATCATGTCTGCTTTAGTTTCTGCACCCACAAAATAAGTAGAATAACCCTCCGGCGCTCCGCCACGATATGACACACCAACACGTCGTCCATTTGGAATACATGGAATATCGTCAAGCATCTTATTAAACTTGTCCCAAATGATGGCGGGTTCAGAAACACCCGGTCTTTCTCCAAGCATTTTCCCCGGTCTGAATTGCCATAAATCCTGAATGCCCAAAAAATTTATCGGAGATTCAAGCGTTTTGCGATGATATTCCAAAACGATGCCTTCACATATTAACGGTACTTCTTCATCAACCATAACGTAATTCAGCAAAAGATTAGGCTTATCGAAATGGTTTATGGCGATAGGGTTATCTCTGTATTCGGAAGGTGACAAACCATAGGTTTCCTTAAATGTTCTTGAGAATGTTTCTCGGCTTCCGAATCCGTATTCATTTGCAATATCTGTGATGGAATTGTTCTTATATGATAAATTAGCACTGGAAAGAGCTAATCGCCGTAGCTTGATATATTCACGCACCGGTCTTTTTACAAGACGAGCAAATAGCCTCTGGTAGTAAAACATCGATAAGGCAGCTATCTCTGCTAAATATTCGATAGGGATTTCACTACCGATATTTTCCTCAATGTACTCAACGGTTTTTTGTATGGATTCCCATGCATGCAAGGTTCATCACTCCCTGGTCGTTAGTATAGCACAGGATAATTTCCTTTGTGTGACCGTGTATGCTCTTTTTTGAAACTATACAAGCGTAAATACTTGGTTTTGCTATTTTTTGTTTGGGTAATCCATCCGCGATGCAGGCATAACTTCGATTTGGCTGTCCATCGCATCAAAATTGACAATAAAAAATCGGGAAACTTAGTTGGATACAATAAAGAATATGGACCCATATTTCCCGACTCAAATCTGTCTAACACTTTTGGTTTGAAATCCATTTCCATGTATCTTGCAGCACCGTTGATTCTTAAATTCAAACACCGCACAAGTGGCTATTTATCTAGGTTTATGTGGGTCTCTATATTTCTAAGATATGCTAAGTATTACATGGATAGCTAGTCTTAAAATTTCGTGAGGTTCGTGTCGGTTCGAGTCCGGCCTCGGGCAGTAAAAAAATAAGAGCTTACTGAATTTCAGGAAGCTCTTATTTTTTTGCTTTTATCATGCTACATATAACTACACATTCTTATGCCATAAGACTCGGCAGTAAAATCCCCGCAGTCAAAATAGCAAGCCCAACGAGGCTCTGCTTCGAAAATCGTTCGCCTAAGAAAAACCGGGCAAATCCCATAGTAAGTACAATACTCAATTGATCGATGGGTACAACGAGGCTGGCATTGCCAATCTGCAGCGCGTGATAGAAAAATAACCAGCTTGCTCCTGTAGCCAACCCTGACAATACCAAAAATACCCAATTTTTAATATTTATTTTTTTGATTTCTTTTTGTCCACCTGTAGAATAAACCATAAGCCAGCTTAAAAGTGCCACTATCACAGTTCGTATGGCTGTCCATAGATTCGCATCCATTTCTGCAACACCTGCACTGCCAAAAATGGCGACTAAACTGGCAAAAACAGCTGCCAAAACAGCGTAAAACAACCAGCCCTTACCAGTCGCTTTCTCAATCTTACTATCTTTTTTTAGCTCTAGCATCATCCATGTGCCTGTACCCATTAAAATCATACCTATGACCGTAATCAACCCTAAAGGCTCCCTTAAAAAAATAAAGGCTAAAATCATTGTTAATATGGTACTAGTTTTAGATATTGGTGTTACTTTGTTAACATTTCCCAGCTTGAGCGCGCGAAACCGGCATAACCAAGCACCACCCGTTGCAAGACCGGATAATATGAGAAATATCCATGTCATGCCATCAATATGCCAAATACCGTCTTGTGAGCCGACTATAAAAACAAGTATCCATGCAAAAACAACAACGACCATGGTGCGTATTGCAGTGGCCAAATGAGAGTTTACACCTTTTAATCCAATTTTTGCCAATACTGTTGTTAAGCCTGCAAATATAGCAGATCCAACTGCATATAAAAACCATAATTCCATGTGCATCAAAACCTTTCGAAGTGTTACTTTTTGTATTTTTCATATTTCTGACACGTCGGACAAAAATAAACATTACCACCCATAAACGCTTCCCTAACTATACTATCTCCGCAATCGGGGCAGGGTTGCGATTTTGTTTTTGCCGAAAGTTTTGTTTTATACCCGCCCGGACAGCCAAAAATATCCTTTTCCGTATCCCGTCCACCTTTAGCCGTCATTTTAGAAAGCGTCCGCTTGATGCTACTGTAAACGGCTTCTTTTTCTTGTTGCGAAAGAGATTCCAACTTTCGCCGCGGATGGACTTTCGCGTTAAAAAGTATATCTTGCAGTACGCCGTTTCCGAGTCCGGGGTATCGTTGCTCGGTAGCCAAAAAAGCCTTGATACTGTAAGTCTGCTTAACATTGTCCATCAAACTTAAAAAATAATCCTCAGTATTTTCGTCCGAAAGCGGACTAACTTTGGTTTTGGAAATAAGATAATGGTCATTGTCCTCGTCGGTTTCGTCAAATAACAAGATGCCCCCATACATTTGTACGGAGCAGATAAATGACGAGAAATCGTCAAATTCGATATGCAGCTGATGTTTAGCCGGCAACTTTTCGCCTTGCGCATAAAATCGAAGATTGGTTCCGTCAAAAAACACAAGGCGCATATCGTCAATCATAACCTCCACCATCCCACCGTATGCGTTGGTATCGATAATGGATTTTTGGGTTAGTTTTTCATGATATGCGGTTTCATCACTGTTAAACCACGCAAATTTGTGGGGTGATTTGTTGGCGCTCACATTCATAACGGTTTTGCCGCGCAAATGTGTTTTAATCTGTTCGGCTAAATTTTTGCTTTCCGGTAATTCTAACATGGTTATCCTCCTCGCTAATATATAGTGAAAGGACTTTTAAACGGTCCTCAGCAGAGCTGAAAATCACGAATGTATCAACGTGTTTTCAGCGATAGATGAGACCGATTCAAAATCCTTTTACTATAACACTTGCATCATTATACATCCATGAGCTATTATAAGTAAATTTGTATTTTGCAATCAGAAAGGAGGTATATCATGTACAGGGTAGATTTAAACAGTGACTTGGGCGAAGCCTTTGGCCCTTACACCATTGGAATGGACAAAGAGATTATCGGTTTTGTCAGTTCGGCCAATATCGGATGCGGCTGGCATGGCGGCGATCCGGTTGTCATGGATGATACCGTGAAGCTTTGTAAAGAAAAAGGGGTGGCCGTTGGGGCTCATCCGGGATTTTATGATCTTATGGGGTTTGGCCGCCGAAATATGAGTATTTCCCCTACAGAAGCAAAAGCATATCTAAAATATCAGCTGGGGGCCCTTTGGGCTTTTGCGGTGTCAAATGGAATTAATATTCAACATGTCAAACCCCATGGAGCTCTTTATAACATGGCTGCTATAGACATGGAATTGGCAAAAGCCCTTGCCGAGGCAGTATGTGAAGTTGATCCAAAACTGGTTTTCCTTGGACTCGCAAATTCCTGTATGATCACTGCCGCTAAAGAATGCGGTCTTATGGTAGCCTGCGAAGTATTTGCTGACAGGGCCTACAATCCCGACGGCACGCTGGTGGCGAGAAACCAGCCCGGCGCGGTCATTCATGACACAGAGCTGTGTATCGCCAGAGTTATCCGTATGGTTAAAGAAAACAAAGTGGAGGCAATCACCGGGGAAGATGTGAGCTTAAAGCCGGACTCCATTTGCGTTCATGGAGATACACCAAAGGCAGTGGAATTTGTAAAAGCAATTCGCAGCGCTTTTGCTGATCAGGGGATTGAAGTTGTAAATTTAAAGTCTCTTTAAGGTTCTCAAGCAATTACATGAGTACTGAATTATAATAAGATTGCATTAAACTGCATAAGATGGCATGTTGCATGCATCTAAAAATAAAGGAGGAGTATTTACTATGAGCGACAACAATGCTTCCGCTAACAAATCAAAGGCCCGGATACTGCTGGGCGCGGCGTTTCTTATGGCGATATCCGCCATTGGACCGGGGTTTTTGACCCAGACGGCAAATTTCACTTATGCCCATGGGGCTAACCACGGTTTTATCATTTTAGTTTCGGTAGTACTGGGACTGGGTGTACAGCTTAATGTATGGCGTGTTATCTGTGTTTCGGGTATGCGCGGGCAGGATATTGCCAACAAGATGCTGCCCGGCCTTGGTTACTTTTTAGCCTTTCTTATTGGCTTGGGAGGACTGGCTTTTAATATCGGAAATGTAGGCGGCGCCGCCATGGGTCTCAACGCTATGGCCGACGTTCCGGTTGAGTTTGGTTACTGGATATGCGGTGCGCTGGGTATTATGATCTTTTTATCCAAAAACTCTAAAAGCATCGTAGACTGGGTCATGAAAATTTTGGGAATCATCATGATTGCCATTGTACTTGTCGTTATGTTTAGAACCCAGCCTCCGTTAGCAGAAGCCGCTATACGGACCATTGCTCCACAACCTCCCCCTGGGGCAACCATGACCATTTTTTTCTTCCCTATCATGACTTATCTCGGTGGCACCGTAGGCGGGTACATAACTTTCTCCGGAGCACACAGACTGCTGGATGCAAAAATTTCCGGTATAAAGAATTTGAAACAAATTACCAAAAGTTCTATCCAAGGTGTCAGTATTGCTTCTATCATGCGGGTGATCTTGTATTTAGCCATTTTGGGCGTTATTGCCAGAGGCTTTACCTTGGCTCCCGAGCCTGGGAGGATAGCTAACCCTGCGGCTGTGGCTTTTTATAGAGGCGCCGGTATAATCGGGTACCGTTTCTTTGGTGTTTTGCTTTTGATCGCCGGTCTTACCAGTGTTATAGGCGCAGCGTATACCAGTGTTACCTTCCTTAAGACCCTATTCAAACCGGTAATGAAATATGAGAATCAGTTTATCATTGGATTTATCGCTGTCTCAACAGTTATAATGAGTGTTGTGGGAAATCCGGCGCTCCTGCTGATCTTGGTCGGGTTCCTTAACGGGCTTATTGTACCTATTTCAATGACAGTTATGCTTTTTGCCTGCAGGAGAAAGGATATTGTGGGAGATACGTATAAGCATCCTATCGGGTTGATTATCGTAGGTATAATCATTGTTGTGGCCACCGCGTATTTGAGCGTGATAGGTGCAACAGAACTCCCGGGAAGAATTGCAGAGCTTTTTAGCTGATTTTAAAACATTTCGCTTTGTTTTGAAGTGTTTTTCCATTTAAAAGAGCATACAGCTGGTTTAAAGTACCCCTGGCTGTATGCTCTTTTTTTTTCTGATTAATCAAACCGTTTATTCAAATCTCATCTATCCGCATCATTTGATTAACAAAATTAGTGGTTGCCCTACCCTCGCAAAAAACCGGATTACGCATAATCTGAAACTGAAAATCCAAATTAGTATCCACCCCTGCTATAACCATTTCATCTAAGGCAGAGCGCATTTTTGCAATAGCCCTCTCCCTGGTTGGGGCATGTACCAAAATTTTTGCGATCATGGAATCGTAATCCGACGGTATCCGGTATCCCGTATATAACGCGGTATCTATTCGTACGCCATTTCCAGCCGGCAGGTGCATATGCTTTACCAGCCCCGGGCTTGGCATGAAATTTTTTTCCGGGATTTCTGCGTTAATCCGGCATTCGATAGCGTGACCCTTCATGACGATATCCTCTTGGGTAAAGCTAAGGAGCTCTCCCATAGCCACACGGATCTGTTCAATGACTAAATCCGTGCCGGTTACCATTTCCGTTACGCCATGTTCCACTTGGATACGGGTGTTCATTTCCATAAAATAGTAATTGCCCTTGGCGTCCATGATAAATTCCACTGTCCCGGCGTTGGTATAGTTAACGGCTTTTGCAGCGGCCACAGCGGCTGCTCCCATTGCTGCACGTATTTCCGGTGTCACTGCCGGTGATGGCGCTTCCTCTACCAATTTTTGATGATTGCGCTGTACTGAACAATCCCGCTCTCCTAAAGAAACTATATTTCCATGGTTATCCGCCATTATTTGAATTTCCACATGCCGGGGATTTTCCACATACCGCTCTATGTACATGGTATCGTCACCAAAGGCATTGGCCGACTCCCTTTGGGCCATGTTAAATTGATACTCAAAGTTAACTTTATCCTTGGCTACCCGCATACCTTTGCCTCCGCCGCCGGAAGAAGCTTTGATCATCACGGGATATCCAATTTTATCAGCAAATCTTGCGGCAATTTTTGCGTCATACACAGGTTCTTTTGTACCCTCAACAATAGGTACCCCAGCCTCAGACATCTTTTGCCTGGCACTTGACTTATCGCCCATGGTTTCAATGGCGTAGGCGCTTGGACCGATAAATGTCAGACCATTTTCTTCACACAACCGAGCAAAATCTGCGTTTTCTGAAAGGAACCCAAATCCCGGATGTATGGCATCGGCTTCTAAATTAAGGGCTGCCGTTATGATTTGTTCTTTATTAAGGTAGTTGTTTTTTGCAGGGCCTTCTCCGATACAAAGGCGCTGATCTGCCAGCTGGACATGCAAGCTGTTTTTATCTTCTTTGGAATATACCGCTAAGCTTCGGATCCCTAGATCCCGCAGGGCGCGAATGACCCGCACGGCTATCTCTCCCCGATTGGCTACTAATACTTTACGAAACATAGTCAGCTCCCTTCAGTTCCCTTTAGCTTTTAGTCTATTCGCTTTTTTTCACTCGGAACAGAGGCTGACCATATTCTACTTTTTGCCCACTGCTGACTAACACGGCCTCTATTTCGCATTCAAACTCGCATTTAATCTCTGTCATAATCTTCATAGCTTCCAGGATACAAACCACCTGCCCCATTTTGATCCGATCTCCCACATTGACAAAAGGTTTAGAATCCGGTGACGGCGCAGGATAAAATGTAGACACCATCGGTGATGTGATATAAGATTCCGTTTCATCTTCTTGGGAAGCAGTAACAACAGGTATGTGCGGAACTGCTGCAGCAACAGAAGCCACCCCGGCTTGTCCGGCTTCGCCTTTCCTGCTTAAATAAACCTCAGTTTCGCCTTCTTCGTAGCGAAACTCCAAAAGAGTTGACTTATCAAAAATCTTGATTAATTGCTCAATGTGTTTTAAATGATCAGCCTTCATGATTTCCTCCCTTATTTTTCAAACAGTGTCGTTAAACGCTTCGCCACCAGCCGGGAAGCCAAGACTTCCGGGCAAGGTTTATGGATTTCTTTTCTGAAATCATTTATTTCTCTCACTTCGTCTAAAAGCAGTTCCTGGGCTTTTTCTACCGTAACGGCTTTAAAATAAGCTTTGTCATCTTGCTTTAGCTGCGTAAGCTTAGGTATATCCACAGAAATTACCGTAGCGATTTTGGCGTAGCCACCGGCTGTTTGACGGTCTGCCAGTAAAATAATCGGCTTACCGTTGGGCACCTGTATGGAGCCGAGTGCTAAGCCATCCGAAATAATGTCCGTTTTAGTCTTACTTGCAATAAACGGACCGTCCAACCGGCATCCCATACGGTCAAATTCACCGGTTACGGTATAGGCTTCCTTTAAAAAAGTTTCCAACCCTTCTTTGGTGAAATAAGAATCCTGCGGACCTAAAACTACACGCAAAGTGACTTCCTTTTGATCAAACTCATTTATATCAAGGCTTCGTGAAAGAAAATAGGGCAAGTATCTGCGCTTTTGGCGAAACAATATGTAATCATCCTCTGCCAGCTTGCGTCCGTGAAAACCGCCTACAGAGTATTTAGTGCTGGTAGACCGGCTTCCCATAACAACCGGGATATTTAAATAGCTGGAAAAAGCAATATAGCCTCTGCATCCGGATTTGCATCCCGCAAACTCTAATATATCCCCTTTATTCATGTAGATAGCCGTATACATTTTAACAGGCTTCTTATTGACCATGGGCTGAAAATCACCGCCGGTAATGGCGATAATGGTTTCCGATGTAAACTCTATGGTTGGGCCAATCAATGTAAATTCCAGTACCGCCTCGTTTTCCGGATTGTCTAGGAGTAAATTGGCGATTTTACAAGAGCGCGCATCCATTACTCCGGATACCCCAAAGCCTTGACTTTGATAACCTGGCCGCCCCAGGTCTTGTACGGTGGTTAACATCCCAGGTTTAAGTACGCGTATTCCCATAACGGTGTCCCCCCTTCTTATCCAGCCTCAACAATTTTAAATTGATACGTTTGTTCCTCCACCTGGGCCTTGATGGAATGAAATTCCTCTTCGCTGATGGGAACAAAGCGAATATAGTCCCCCGCATTATACAAAATAGGAACCTCTCGGTTGGGGTCATAAGTTTTAACCGGAGTCAGCCCTAAAAGCTGCCACCCTCCGGGCGAATCCAAGGGATAAATACCTGTCTGACCGCCGGCGATCCCTACACTGCCGCCCCGGATTTTAACCCGGGGGGTCTCCAGTCTGGGCGTATGTATACGCTCGTCCAAGCCGCCTAAATATGAGAATCCGGGCATAAATCCTAACATGTAAATTAAATAGTCTTTTGATGCGTGGATATCAATGACTTCTTGTACGGTAAGCCCAGCCCGTTCTGCGATATGATTAATGTCCGGACCATAGTCGCCGCCGTAGCAGGTGGGTATTTCAAATATCCTCGTGGATTGGCCTTCCGTTTTAACATCCAATTGTGCTAATTGAGACAGCCTTTTATAGATTTGTCCATAGGAAATAATACGGGGATCATAATTAACCAAAAGGGCGCAAAAAGACGGGATCATATCCACAATGCCTTCAATCTGCTGTTCCTTTATAAGACGGACAAAGGCTGTAATTTTCCCATTGATTTCAGGGGAAATTACTTGCTCATATTTAATGAGAATCGCGGAATCTCCTGCCGGGTAAAAAGTAGTTTTCTCCAAGACGATCACCTACCCTCTTTCAAAGAAATATGCTGTTGGATTAATGGGTTGTTTTAATGCATGATATGTTTCAGATGATATTAACTAAGGAGAGGTATAATGTCAATCGTGATTTATTGACGCTGTTATACCAAATCGCCTATAATATGGTTTAGAAAAAGGAGGATGGACATGGAAAAATTAACTATTAAGGCAGTGGCAATAACAACGATACTGATGATCGTTTCTGTCAATATAACTATACAGGTTGAAGGGACGCAAAATGCCCGTCCGCTTTGGATGACAGAAACAAGATTTCAAAATCAGGATAGAACCGAAGGCCGCCCAACCAGTGACGGCGCAATGGCAGAGAGCTTTAGACATCTTTTTAGAGATTATGCAAGACATTCGGAAGAAAGTTTTGCGGGGGCTGATGCATTTCGAAATATGCAAAGATCTCAATTTAACCGGCGTCTTAATATCGCATCGCGTAATGCAATGCGTGTGGGATTAAACGATTCATTTTTTGACTATATGGGGCCAAGCAGAGCATTTTTACAGGCGGTTTCTAATACAACTTATACCCAATTTGCACAGTATACGCGCAATACCGGGCGCCTGATGATTTTTGAAGATCATAACCGCATGTTTATCACATCTAATCAAGAAGAGGAATTTTTTGTTCATCTTATGCTGGATGAACTTGGCTCCGCTTATTTTGGTTTTAACGAAGTGATGGCCGCTTTTTTTGCGGAAAGAATGCGAGGGATAGAATATGCCCAGCATGGCCCCAATATTGAAGAGGTAATTACTACATATCATGCAAGAGGGATAACAAGACAAACCGATATCATTATCGGCGGAGGAAGTCTTGCATACGACACAAATTTTGAACGTGTCCTAGAAAATGTATTGGATCAGCAAGGCCGCGCCCACGAATTATGGGATGCGGCAATGATTTCTCACGAGGCGCAACGTCAATTGTGGGATGGAACACCGGAAGTTGCAAGTCTTATCAGATATGACGATTTGCAAATGATAAGAGGTGTCAGTTTAGCGATGGGATGGGGCTTTCGCAGCCATCCGGAGCTTCGGGCGGCATTTGAACAAGCCGCCGGTGTTACATTTGAAGCGTTTGCGATACAATTTGCCCGGGATTGGCACACCATTACCGGTGAGCTGCATCCGGAGTTTGAAATTCGCGGTGAGCAGCCTGTTTCTGTCCAGCAGAGAGAAGTGGTGTTGCGAAACTTTCGGGCTTGGACTAGGTTTGTCGTGTCATTTGGAGTACGGCACGAGATTTTGCCGGATATATCGGTAGCGGAAGGAGTTATGGGAATTTATCGCAACCGGTATGAAAATGGGATTTTTGATAATGCACTAAGATGATGAGGTCATGCATGTAGAAAATTGACACATAAGTGATTCGCAACAATAAAAAATCCCAACTCTGCCCAAAAAGCAAAGCGGGATTTTTCATTTGTATCATTTATCGAAGTATTGATTATCGCGTAATATAAACAGCTCTTGCGTTTCCGTCCCAGCGTATATGTGCGTCCAACAGTTGAGTAATGTATGCCAGTGGGACAAAAATATGATCACCAACCAGTACAGCAGTACCCATATCCGTAGGCAGAGGCGCATCTAATTGAATTTCCCAGTACTGGCCGTTCCTTAGAATGCTTATTGTGCGTGTTTCCTCAAGCCAGTCTACCTGTGTATTTAAAGCTTCTGAAACAAAGTCCAGAGATACCATTGTACGACCTGTATCTGCATCAATAAAAGGTGCGGCTTCCCCAGATCTGGGCAGGCCGTTTATGGTATATTCTGCACTACCAATAGCAATACGAATGATCGTTGGCTGTACAACAACTACCTCAACATTTTGTGGTACAGATACCGGAGCCAAAATATATTCACCGGAAACAACATTATTATCTTCTTCTAAGCTTGCCTCAGTAGCTAAAGTAGTGGC
>Ga0123355_10019061_pt1 | contig 10916 bp, 3 predicted proteins | sample TergutEmb28metaG_3_FD_89872 | JGI IMG/M metagenome (GOLD analysis project Ga0123355, IMG submission 89872) | Embiratermes neotenicus P1 segment gut microbial communities from Petit-Saut dam, French Guiana - Emb289 P1 | ecosystem: Host-associated > Arthropoda: Insects > Digestive system > Gut ...
GGATTAACGGTGACATGTTATTCACCGAATATCAAAAGCAACACTTCTTATACAATACACCATTTGTATCGGTGATGATGGGAATTGACACACACAGCATAGTAAATAATATGGCTGATGACGGTGGAGATCTCGAGATAAGATATGATATTGAAGTGGACAATGTCCCGGTCAGCCAGAACTTATTTGAGATTAACGTCAGGAGCTGCCCACAATGAAAACAGCGAATCTAGTAGATAATGCGAAAAAACAAATTGACGAGCTGATTAATGCGGCTTTTGAGAGAGTATGTCAAACAAATGCGTTAAATAACGTTGAACAGCAAAAAGAATCGGGAGATACCCTCAAGGGATCGGTTGAGATACCTAGAGAGACAGGGTATGGCGACTATGCGGCAACACATGCAATGGCAGCAGCAAAAGCACTCAAATTGCCACCAAGGAAGATTGCAGAGGCAATTGTAGAGCATTTGGAGCTTAATGGAAGCTACTTTAACGCAGTATCAATCGCAGGCCCCGGCTTTATAAACTTCACATTAGGTGAAGATTGGTTTGCTGATGTATTATGTGCTGTTGAAGAAGCAGGTAAAGACTATGGTGCTGTAGATGTTGGAAAAGGTCAACGAGTTATGGTAGAGTTTGTATCTGCAAACCCGACCGGACCGATGACAATCGGCAATGCAAGAGGTGGTGCACTCGGTGATATACTGGCGTCTGTTTTTGAGAAAGCCGGTTACAACGTATGGCGAGAATTCTTGCTAAACGACGCAGGAAATCAAGTAGATATATTTGGCAAATCAATCAATGCAAGATATATGCAACTATGTCTTGGAGAAGAAAATATCGAGTTCCCGGAAGATGGGTATCATGGCGATGATATCAAGGAACTTGCTAAGATAATATATGACAATGAGGGTGACAAACTTCAAAGATTACCGGAAGAGAAACGTATAGAAAAATTCATAGAATTTGGCGTGCCACATAACACAGCAATGATGAAAGAGCACCTTGAACGTTATCGCATACAATTCGACGAATGGTTTAGCGAGAAAAGTCTACACAGCAGTGGATATATTGCTGAGACAATTGACCTACTGGATAAAGGTGGGCTCCTATATGAAAAAGACGGAGCACTATGGTTGCGTAATACAGAGCTTGGCGGAGATAAAGACGAAGTAATCCGCAGATCAAACGGCTTTACGACATATTATGCTATGGATATTGCATATCACAGAAACAAGCTGGCGAGAGGCTTCGACAAAGCAGTAGAAATCTGGGGCGGAGATCACCATGGTCATTTGCGACGCTTAATGACCACATTATCTGCACCAAAACTCAGCGAAGCACTTGGAGTCGATTGCACCAAGTTACATTTTCTCATAATGCAAATGGTACGAATACTACGAGACGGAGAAACAATAAAAGTATCAAAGCGAACAGGGAAGGCACTTACACTCAATGACCTGCTCGATGAAATATCGGTTGACGCTTGTAGATTCTTCTTCAACGCCAGACCTGATAGCCATATTGAATTCGACATAGGGCTTGCAGTTAGACAAGATAGCGAAAACCCGGTCTACTACATCCAATACGCACATGCCAGAATATGTAGTATGATAAAAATGCTCGCAGAAGACGGACATAAAGTGCCAAAGTTTGATGAAATAGACTCAAAGCTACTAAGTTCTGAAGCCGAACTGGCACTCATTAAGCAAATAGCACTTCTACCGGAAGAAGTGACACATGCAGCTCGTGACTATGATCCATCAAAGATAAACAAATATATAGTTGAGCTGGCTGCCAGATTCCACAAATTCTATAATGCTTGCCGTATTAGAGGAGAAGAAAGCGAACTATTGCAAGCGCGCCTGAAACTGGCAGACACAACACGCATAGTACTCCGGAACTGTTTAGACCTATTAGGCATCACAGCACCGGAGAAAATGTAAAAAATCACATGACACTATCAGCAAACAGAAGATAGTATTACGAGGTCAAACGACCGTATTCATGCTTTGTAGAATCTCTGTTATTCTTCGTCTGCTTATGGTAATGGTATCACCATTACTCATTACAAGCAGGCGATTTATTTTATCAATTTGTCTTATCTTATCAAGATTTATTACATATGATTGATGGCACATGACAAATGGTGAGCCAAGCTTTGCTACATCGTTGATGTGACCTCTAAACTCAAGAATACTATCCGTTGTGTGCAGTAGAAGTTTATGCCGCTGATTTACACTTGATTCGAAGTAGAGAATATCATGGTGTGGAGTGTTTAATACCTGGTCGCCAATCTTTATCGTAAAATGCTTGATATTGGAATGCTTTCCATCGAGAAAGCGCTGATATGCCACTTGTATACACTCTGAGATTCGCTTCTCTGCTTCAGTTGCAGGAACGTCTTTTGGTATATAATCCATAGCTTCTATTTTATGCTTAAAAACGAGATGAGTCATCTCAGAAAGTGTTGTGATAAACACGATAGTTGCAGAAATATCAATCTTTCTTATTGCGACAGCGAGCTCTATGCCATTAATATCGGTTTGTAAATCGACATCAAGGAAATATAGCCCGCTTATATCTGTGTTTGTATTGATATGATCTAATAAATCTGTGGGATTACTTGTCGAAAGAGCAAGGCGCATATCAAAATCGTTTAATAGAAGATGTCTGTTAATAACAGTTTCGAGTTTCGTGCGGTGAACATCATTGTCCTCGCAAATAAAAACATGTAGCATTAAAAGTCGCTCGCAATCATAAGTTTTTGTGTAAAAATTCCATCCTTGATACTAGTCAGGACAGTTAGGTTGGGGAAAGAGTCGGTCAATTCAAATAATGTATCAAGCCCAAGTCCTCGCCCTTTGCCTTTTGTTGAAAAACCGGGTTGTCGCAATGTTCTGAGAGAAGGAGTATTTGGTCCGCAAGTATTTTGAACAATAAAGTTTGTAGAACCGTTATTCTTAAAGCAGGCAACCAGAAGTGTACCTGTTTTGAGTGTGCTTAGTTCCTCAATAGCATTGTCCAAAATGATACCCAGCATTCGGACCAAAGCTATGGAATCAATAGGGATATCATCAATTACAGCATCAGCCTCAAATGTGGTATTAATACCCAAGTTCTGCGCCATTGACAGCTTTATTGTTATAATACTTTTGACTTCTTGTACATTGATTTTGGTCAAGCTTTCTAAAGCAAAATCACCTTTGGTAATAACAGCAAAGGCCGGTTTGATTTTATCGTTGTAATATTGCTTCATCCCGGACCAATTTTCATCTGCAGCAAAGATATCCATGGATGAAAATATATTACATTGATCATGCTTAAATTTTCGCATAGCGGTATACTGATGCATGAGCTCATCGATACGATGAAGTAGCTGCTCACGCTCAGCAGAATTTTGCTGAGCCTTTTTCTGATCATGCAGGTATTTCCTAACGATTAAGGCTGCCGGAATATATACAGCTACAAAACCTATGGTTGGCATTATGAGCCATGTTGAAATAGCAACCCAACCCAGATAAATTAAAAACCCGCAAACCAATATAAGAGTTAGTACTGCATGTGCAATCCAATGGACATATACAGGTATTCGTGATGTCTCTTTTCGAATCAAAATCATAACAGGCAAGGAGCCGGCTAGTGAGATTAACATAAGTTCAAGTACATCTCGATTTGTGAATGTTCGACCTACCTGTGAGAAAAACAGACCTATGATAATTTGAATATAGAAAATTTGAAAAGTGAAAATAATACAAAACAATAAGAAAGACCATTTTAGCGCAGTTCTAAGATTCATACATCAACACCTCGCTTAGTTTGAATTATGCTCAATATTATGCATAACAAAGTGGAGCATGTCAATATTGTAGATGAGAGTTTTATTGATATATTAATTTTTCAACAAAAATAGAGGAGGAATATCGTATAGATAAGGGTCGAAGAAACATATGAAAGAGATCGCAAAGCTACTACAAACGGTCGCAAGACTGTCAAATAGAATCAAAGCACCTCGTATAGATGTGACTTCTAGCAAATAATATGTCATTTTATATACCGAATTGTACATTAATATCACCGAATTGTACGAAGAAATCATATGCAATGAAGAAATTTGATATAAATGTATACTAATTGGGTCAACTATAGATAATATACTACGTAAATTGTGAACATTTTGTAAACAAACGCGAAAAACGCTATCATTTCTCAACGTTTGTATGATAGTATTCCAACTATGTGTAATTCGTACTAAATTTCTACGTAATAAAACCAGACAAAAATACTCAAGAATTCAAGTAATCAACAAATACTCATCTGAGAACAAAGGAGAAAAAATTATGGGTAACTCGAATGTAAGACTAGGAAGCAATCTGAAGAATCGTGTAATAGCGTTTGTAACAGCTATTATGCTATTTGTATCGATGCTTTCGCTGACAACTTTAGTTGCTGCAGGAGACACGGATTATTATCCGGCTGAGGCAGCAGTTGAAGAATATGTTCCGGCACCGGTACAGGAGCCTGACCCTGTGGTCGAGCCAGAGCCTGAGCCAGAACTAGTACCAGAAGAAGAACAACCGGCACCGGAAGTTTCGGAAGGTGATGATCCTGTTGTAGAAACTCCTGATTACGATGCTATCGATGAAGATGATGATTATGAAGAATACGATGATTATGAGTATGCTGCTCTATCAATCGTAAACTTCCCAAACAATCTCACTCACAGACATCAAAGTGCATTCGTGCCAAATGATAATGTAGTGCAAGAAGATTTTACTACACCATTTTGGGTAACTATTGATGCAGTTGTTTTTCTTGATGCGGGTGAAGTCGATGAAGACTATGAGTTCATCGGATGGTTCCGCGGCGACAGAGCACCGGAAGTCGGAACACACATCGATGAGCTTATATATAATGTATATAGAAACGACTATCAATATGTGGTAACAGATGAAGACCACGATTTTGATATGCCTGAAGGCGGCATCCAATATTTCGCACTTTGGGGCTATAACTATTATATAGGTCTAAACAGCGAATACTTTGAAGATGTAGACGATGATGAGTATGAAGACGAAGATGATGACGAGTATATAGGAATCGAAGCAACAGGCACAATGCGTACGCTAACACTTGCTAATATCCCAGCCAGCATGGGTGTAGCACGAAATATACCCGTCGAGGCGGGCTACGATGTTAAGTTGCTTGATTTAATAGATGATATTGAATCATCCGGTTGGAAACTCTATGGATGGCTAACACAAGAGATGGTAAATACGTTAGGTGTTGGCAATGCGTTGCCGTGGGCTAATGTAAGGACATATATCGAGGATATCGATTTTGCGTTACTCTCACCAGACTTTATACTGACTATGCCAGATTACAATACAAGATATGTAGCAATCTGGGGTAATTATGGAGTAGTAGCTGCAAACTTAGTAATCAGAACTCTTCCGGATGGACCGCGATCGGGTAGTAGTTTAGGAACATTCTCACAAAATGTACGTAATGGTGAAACAAGAAATATTCAACCTGGTTCGCCCGGACCAATGGGTAGTGGACATTTTGGTGCATGGATTCGTGGTGATTTTGTTCCACCACTAGGTGCTCATTTACAAACCTGGATAAATACCAATATCGATAATGGTCAACTGAACCCAAGTGATGTAATACAAAGTAGATCGCATACAACGGCTACATTTTATAATAACAGCTTTTTATACACAGCAGTGTGGACTTGCATATACGGAATTGTAGGCGGTAGTTCTAACCTAAGAATTCGTAATTTCCCGTTAAATGTACCAAGTCTTGCAGGACCAGTACAATTACGTCCAGAGGGGCAAACATTATCTGAAGTAGTACCTGCTGGCTCCCCCGTGACAAGAACACTTGAACCCGGTACATTACCGGCAGAACTCGGTTTGCATTTTGGTGGTTGGATTCGTGGTGATTTTAATCCGCCGAATACGAACTCTGTCAACTTTAGATATTTACCACCACCTGGCAGTTATTTAAATGCATGGTTGGCAGACAATCCAACAGCTGATTTTTACCTTACACGTACTGTAACATTAACGAATGAATCCGATTATGTATTTACAGCGATTTGGATATGTGATCGTGGTATTGTTGGAGGACACGATAATACAGCGACAGTGAGTATCAGAAATACATCTGTGCCTCATACGGCACCTCATGTTGATGTTCGTGTATATTTATCAAGAAATACATATTATGGCACAGCACTATTAATGACAACGTTCAAATACGATGCTAGATACCTTACCAATCCTAGAATATCCACCGGATTTGCTTGGGATATAAATCGTCTATCAGCGGAAGAACAAGCAGAGTTCCACTTCTTTATTAGTGAGGGAATGTCAGTAGAAGATGCACAAAACTGGTTCTATCAGGGCTTTACGTTTTTCAGACCTCTTGGTACCGGTGGAGGCACCCTTAACTTTACTAATCCAATGTTCCACCCTGGTCATTTGCATGGTGAGCACCATATTAATCTATTGTGGACGAGTGGCAGTGGTGCGAATCGTGGTTACTTCGGTGATAGTGAAGTTTTTGTCTATATTCGTTTTGACTTAACACCGAATGCAGTACCCGGCACACAAATACCTGTACAGTTTGCATCTGAAGCACTAGATAGTAGAGGTAGACCTCACAATCCTGTACAAATTGTAGGAGCGCGCACATTCCCACCAAATAACTGGAATGTAAGTGTGAATATAAGTGGAATTGATGGCGTTGTAACTGTAACCGATGGTGGAAATAGTTTAACATTAGCAAATGTACCGAGCACTGTAACAGCAGATGGTCAATCAGTAAGAGCTGGTACAAATGCGTTAACAATTCCCGGTACACACCCTGTCAATGCATATACACTTGTTGATCAATTCAACGCCGGTACAGTAGCTGAGAGCCATTACTTCTTAGGTTGGTATCGTAGTGGCGGTAGAACGCCAGAAGTTGGTGATGTAGTAGCTGAGTTGAATCAAGATCGATTTGTCTCACCAACCGATGCAGCAGAACATAGCTTTATAATGCCTGATAGCAATGTAACATATTATGCCCTTTGGGGAGCTCGTGGTATAGTTGGCGCATATGAAGCACAAATAACTTTCCATGCCTATGGCGAGGGTAGATTTGCATCTGTTACAGGCGATAACTGGTCATGTGAAGACGGTACATATATAGTAATTCCAGTAGTCTTTGGGGAAGCAATTAATTTTAGTAGAGTAGAAGCTTATATTGACGAACAAGATGAACGAGGCGCATTAGCACTTTGGGGTTGGTTCACGGATACAAGTTTGGACGATTCAAGCCGTACAAGAGGAAACTTCCGCCGCCCTGCGGTAGGAAGTAGAGAAGGCTTTATGTTGCCGAGTGCACTTCCATTCATCCCACCGGTAAGCCCTGTATTATCAGCATCATTTACAAGTGAATCATTTGCAACATTAGCTGGAGCAGATGCCTATAACTTCGATTTGTATGCAATCTGGTCACTCTGGGGCGATGTAGATGATAACGATGTTGTTAATAGTGATGATGCAAATGATTTAGCAAGACATGTTGGTAATGTATCGCCACTCCCGACAATGAACCTGGCAGCAGCAGATGTTCATCGTGATCGTATAATTAATAGTGATGATGCGAATGCATTAGCGAGATTTGTTGGTAATGTATCTCCGGTTCCGGTATTAGGTCAAAGACCTCAATCAGGAGCAGGAATAGCGGCGGCATTTGGAGCAACATTTGAAGACACAGCCGTACGGGCATTTGGAGAGCCAGCGAATGTAGGCAGAAGTGATATTCCAGTCGGTGCACATGCAATTTGGAGTGTATCCGATGAAACAATACCACCAACAGCAACGTATGTAGATGTTCGCGTAGAACTAGATCAACATTCAGTTGCTGGTATGCACACAGTGTTCTCTAACTGGCATTATGATCCTACAATTCTAAGTAATCCCAGAAGTGTTGCAGATACAACGACGACAACATTTTATTTCGACTTGTTGACACCGATTCATCAAACTCAATTTCTTGCATCAGTTGATTTCAACATGAATATCTTAGGACAGTCACGGGAAGAAGCTGAGGCAGGAGCGAAATTAAATCCATTATTTAATTATGCGTGGGTAACAACAGGTTCATTGGGTAGTTCTCATCCTGGTTGGGCCGTAAACTTCATATTATCATATGAAGCAATAGGTCTTGGCGGTCACATGAATGGCGCCAATAAGGTTCATTTGCATTTCTTCCCAATAGGAGGTCATAATCCTCATGGTGGACCAGTGTTTGTGTACATACGTTTTGATGTTGCGCCAAACTTACCAGTAGGTACAGTAGGAATAGTACAACATTCAACTGATCGATCAATCGATATGTCGAACCAGGCTGGAAGTGTTCCGGTTGTAAATTCTGGTTCCGTAACAATAGGTGGGTTCAACATTAATTACACAGCCAATCCACAAAGTGGTGGCACAGTAGGCAACATGCCTGCGAATCACACAGGCTTGGCAGCAGGTGTACATGCGACCCGCACAGGTGAGCCAACACATACAGATGTAGACAGGAACGGCACAGATACCGTAGTGTTATTTGTAGGTTGGAGCCAAACACAAACTAATCGTATATACGCAGCAGGCGAAAGAAACTTGCTACCTGCAGACTGGATTCCGGCAGGTGGTAATGTAACAATAAATAATTCAGATGTAACGCTCTATGCAATTTGGGGCTGGTCAACTGATGGTTATGGACCACCGGATGTACTAAGAGATGGTGTTAGGCTAAATGTTGAAAACTGGCCTAACTTTGATGAGCGTCCAACAGGCCAAACTGCGAGTGGTGATCATACAATAGGCGATACAGTACCATTGACACAGGGCACAACAGCCGATTGGGTATTCTTAGGCTGGGTACGTGGTGCTGATACAGTACTTCCTGTACCGGGAGCGATTTGGGAAGAATGGCGCAATGCACAATCACCGGGCGTAGTATTTGATGCTCCGCATAGTGCAGCAATGGGTGCGACTTCACTTACATACACAGCAATATGGGGTAACCGTGACAATGGATACTATAGAGTGGGTGCAAACCTGGTAATACATAATTTCCCAACAGTAAATGTAGTAAATCAGACAGCAACACAAGCACGTGATGTACCAAGTGTAGGAGTCGCATTAGAATCCGGCACAGCAGAAGGATGGCAATTCCTCGGTTGGGTACGGGGTAATGATAGACTACCACCACTTGGTTCAAACTGGCAGCTATGGAGTGCAGATAATTCCAGTATAGTATTCCCGGCAGGTCACACGACTAATGCATTTAATTATCCTCACATAGTGCATACATACACAGCAATTTGGGGTAATACAGACCATAGTGGTAGAGACATAGTTGCAGGGAACTTAATAATCCGCAACCATCCTAATATTAATCTTGTACCGGGAACACAAATTCCAACACAGGCAGTACAACCAAATCAGACAGTAACATTAGCACCTGTCGGAACACCAACAAGCAACTGGGAGTTCTTCGGTTGGGTGCGAGGTGACAATCTACCCGCTGCAGGTGTTGACTGGGACGAGTGGTCAACAGATCCGGCAAACATAGCATATATATATGCAGCTGGTGCACAAATAGGCTCATTTGAAGAAAACGAATCAAGAACATATACAGCAATTTGGGGTAATCGCGATAGTGGCGGTGGTAATGGCAATGGAAACGGAAACGGCAATGGAAACGGCAATGGAAACGGCAATGGAAACGGTAATGGTAACAGACCAATCGTAGGAGCAAATCTAATAATAGATAATGTACCGTCACAAAGCACACGTCCGATAACTCAAACATCGACACAGGCAGTAGATATAGGTGGATCTATACCTCTAAGTTCCGGCACATTAGCAGACCTATACTTTGCAGGTTGGATTCAAGGAGATGTGCTACCGGAAACAGGCGATTACTTTGCAGCTTGGCGAGTTGCAAACCCCGGAGTAACAGTTCGTTATCCGACTCATACAGCAACAGGCTTTGCAGAAGGAGTAGCAATACGCTACACAGCAATCTGGGTATGTGAAGATGGTATCATTGGTGGCAACGCTAACTTGAGAATCAACAATGTACCGGCTCAAGCAGTACGTCCGGCAGGGCAAACACCAACACAACTTGTACCTGTTGGTGAATCAAGAATATTGGCACAAGGCACAGCACCGGCAGACCTATTCTTCGGAACATGGATTCGTGGCAACGTAGTACCAAGTGAAGGTGTAATCCTAGCAGACTGGCTCACAGCCAATCCGGCAGTACCGAACTTCACAACCGGACATACAACGAATGTCTTCGTAGCAGACTCAAACTATGTATACACAGCAATCTGGGTATGTGAGCATGGAGTCGTAGGCGGTGGTGGACTGAGAAGTATCAGAGTCTACTATTACATGACTAGTGAAGACAATGGTCTAGAGCGTGATGTAGAGAACAATCCAAATGGTCGCCAGTACCTTGCACCAATAGGTAGCACGTTTGAACTAAGTGATGTACTAGATAGAAATACATTAGACAGTGATAATGAATACATCTTTGAAGGATGGTTAGTACATGTTGGTGGTATACCAAATCAAAATTACCTTGAAGACATGGATACAGAAGAACTGTTCAGCTCATTCACAGTACCGGCACCGGAAGATGTAGCAATAGTACTAGCAGCAAGTCTTAACAGATCTGGAGAAAATGCAATAGGTGATGACATAAGTCTGGTAGCGGTATGGTCAATAGCAGAAGCAGAGGAAGTGACGACACCAAGACTTCCACAAACAGGTATCGAAAGCAATATGCTTCTCTGGGTATCACTTTTAGTAGCAGCGTTGCTACTTGGAGCCGGCGCAGTCGCCGGACTCA
>Ga0123355_10019062_pt1 | contig 10915 bp, 8 predicted proteins | sample TergutEmb28metaG_3_FD_89872 | JGI IMG/M metagenome (GOLD analysis project Ga0123355, IMG submission 89872) | Embiratermes neotenicus P1 segment gut microbial communities from Petit-Saut dam, French Guiana - Emb289 P1 | ecosystem: Host-associated > Arthropoda: Insects > Digestive system > Gut ...
CGGGAAAAAATTCACGCATGCGCACTAAGGTTCAAGGTCAGCTCATGCAAGCGCGCTAGATTATAATCCATCAGGTGTTCGCATAAAAAAATACGGTCGGATACTTTTCTAACAGACCACGTATTCCATGTTATTTTCCACTTGTAAGTGACAGTATTGTGTGAAATAACTTAAGATGTCTTTGATATGTTTCATATTCAACCATCACTGGACGGAGCTTGGATCGTTGCAACGTATATGAAATGTAAATATAAATGATGGAGGAAGCAGGTTGCTTGGTAAAATTTCCAGATGTCATTGCCTGAACTTGTTTCCCCTAATGGCATAGACAGCAAGCTCCCTTGTACTCTGCTGCAAGACCACATGGAGTCACATCTTGAAATAAAAACAATCTTTATTTGAATTTACATCTACTTACCACAGGAACCGGCAGCTGGCAAGGGAGGAGGTGCGGACAGTTACAGGCAAGGCTCGTGATGAAGATGAAGAGGAAGAAGATGAACCTCCACCAGTACTGCCACCTTCCCTTCCTCCGGCCCCTGCCTCAACCCGTCTGCATCGCAGACTGTTTGGAGGCAAGACAGGCCCACGTCATGCTAGTCCCAGACCTCAGCACCCAATAGTAGGGCCTGAAGGTTATGATAGTGGTCATGACTCTAGTAGCCCCAGGTATGCAATACAGTCGTTCTTCCTTTGTGGGATAAATTTGTATTAGGAGATGTAGTAGTTAGTCCTAAAACCCTGGCCACGTGTTTGTATAATTAATCCCTACACTGGAACTGTGATAGGAGAGTTTTATCTATTCCACAAATCCTTGTATCAATTCCTCCATATTAATACCATCACCCTCAAGTTAAAAACTCCCACTCCATGCCCTGAGGTGGTGGAGGATTTGAAATCTCCCATCTTCAGGCAGTAAAATTTCAGATCCTGCCATATCCCACTGCAGCCACCTTTTTTATCAAAATATTTTATTTTTGGGTCTCAATATTAATAACCTTTTGATCAGCTTTCATCCAAGATAATACCCATTTATGATCTTTGTCTGTAGACAATGCATATGTCCATATTTACTTGAATGACTGGGCAGCTAAGTGTAAGTTATTATGCGTTCTGTTATTGTGGGGTGACAGATGCTTATAAGGTCCCATTTAACCATTTTTGTGCATAAAGTCCAAGTTGTCATTATGAAGTAAATAATGTGCCCCATTTTCAGTTGACACCATATTTCACTTGTTTTGTAGCAAAGTGTGTGTTGATGGAAGACATAGTTATCTGAAGCTCTTCAAAAATGGTATTGTGTATCTTAATTTCATCATTGTACCATTGTGACTATTCTGGAACCCCTTACACTTTGCTTGGTTACTGAACATAACAAGAGTTTTTCTGCTTCATCCTATTAAGGAATATGAGATTTATGATATAATTTATATATATATAATGTTTGTTTGTGCTCCATTGATGAATTTTTAAACTTGATTTTGAGAACAGAACCATTATAAATTAACTCCACTTGGAATTGATTTTCTGCCATCCAATGTGTCAGTGATTTCCATTACTTCATTCCATGTAGATTCTGCATACATCCTATTGAAGCTGAACATTATGTTCTAATATTCCTTACTTCACTATTTTTACAATTTCTGTCTACTTTGTAATGTTATGAATTTAGTTTAAAAATTGTGGATTTGGATTCATGTTCACTTTGTGTTTTCCAGTCCACGCCCTTCGAAGGCATCACAGCTAGTGTCATGTTTGCCTGGGGTACTGGCTAACCGGAGGCCAGCAGTCAGTGTCTCAGCAGTCCAGTGTGAAAGCTCAGGTTATGAAAGCATTGTGAGAGACAGTGAGTGTTCCAGTTTTGGATCCAGCCAGGATTCTGATCCAGGGGAACCTCATGACCCAGGGGGTTCAAAGAAAGGTGCGAATTACAGCTTGGATTGATTTCACATTATATTATGATTTTTGGTATTTCATAAGATGACATTAGGAAGTGATATATATATATATAAAAGAGCTTTTGAATCAAAATTCTGTCATTGTTGTATCCCACCACGTAGCAAGTTATTGTCATAGCTATGAATGCGTACACAACCTCAAGCATAGAAATGGTTGTTCTGATTATAGTAATGTTGCATCCTCTGTTATGGTAGAGACAGCATATGTAACTAATGTCTATGCATGGTTGCCTGAAAACATGTTCTGCATTTAATCGTCACCTAGCAGTCAAGAATTTAGTTCACCTTTTTACCTGCATCAGCCTAATTTGTCCACCACTTTTCAAAGATCTTCCTAGTTGGTTGAGGCATGTTACTTGTTATGTTCGATTACTCGTAGAGGCCTGTTTCTTTGCGTTTTATCAACATGTTGAACCAACTGGTTTCACATTTCAAAATTTTGCCAGTATGATTTTGTCTTTGTTCTAGTTGTATCGTACTGCTCTGGCACAGAAATACATAAGACACTGAACAGGAACACTTATTCATAAATTAAATGCCGGTCAAAAAACAAAGTTTGGTTTATTATACAACACTAATTATTTTTGAACCATGTCTTGGTGCCGTAATGTTGAAATCACAATTAATGTATAATTGTAAACACAATAACTTCAGGAAACTTAGACATGGGACTGTTGTGACCTGTAAAATGTTTGTAACCATTGCTGGAGCGAGCCTGTGTAGAACTCCAGTAACATAAGCTGCGTCTATCTACACGCATGTGTCTGAATCAAGATTCCTAATAAACTGCAACAATGATATTTTAACAGATCACTTAAACACAATAACTGATGTGATTGTAGTATGATAATCCCTGTGATTAACTTGGAAAACACAACCCTTTGATATGGTATGAGGAAGACAGCTCTGCATGCTGTTCCTATGAATGCCTTATGCAACAGACTGATTCTAACTCACTGATAATATTAACACAACAATTCCTATAACTGTAAATTGCCCTATGCAATATATTGTAGTGGCTCTTGCTACACCTTTTGGAGTATGCAACCTTTATGTATCGTTGCGGTACAGAGGTCCAGGTTGAACTGACACTACTAGACCAAAGCCCAGCTATGCTACGTAATGCAGTCACATGAGTAACACAAAGACCGAAGCTTCTAGAAGCTTGTTGCATCCCTGTGTGATTCTGAGTCATCAAGCTTGCCCTGTGTTTTCTCACACAGGCACTGATGCAAAGTCATGCAACCACTAGAGAACAAAATATGAATTTGAAAACAATGTGCAAAATTAATATACAAAAATTAGTCCTAGCATGAACACTAGAAATATGTCTTCATTTCCCCTCAGACCCATCAAACAGTATTTTTCTGGTCATATAAGTACTGTTGCAGTAGCTGTAATCCTTATTTTATATTGTTTCTTCTTCTGTCAGCTGTCACTCTCATATAAAAATGTCAGTAAAATTTAGGCACACCCACCCATTGTTTTATGGTCTTGTTGCATTCCTGAAAAGGTGGGCTTAAATCAAAAAACCATAAATCAAAAATGGTATTCCCATCAGACAAGAGGTTAGCATAATAGAACGCAGCCAACTAAAGGGCGTTAATCCAAAAATTAGAGAGTGCAAATTAAGAACTTTTGTAAATTGGCAAGGGACAATAAAGCTAAAAGACGTAAAAGAAATAGGCATGACATGAGAGCTGGGTGTATTGTAAACCGTTGATTTTAGTGTGAATCTGTGTGTTTTAAGGTTTAAAATTTGTATTGATGCATTCTGTTATTTTAAAAGTTCTGTTGTGATGTCAAACGCAGATCTAACAGTGTAACAACAACTGACAATCTTAAGACAAGAGGGTAGAGAGCTTCCAAAATATGTTTTGTGTGTGAAATGTATCTCAGCTTGTGGACAATCTCATGCATATTGGTATAATGAGTCAGCCATTGATACAGATCACAGGGAATCATTAGGAAATGCACTGTATCTTTGTTCAGTTAGCTAACAGTTCACCATTACCTGGATAATATTTCATTTGTATTTGGTGATATTTCTTAATGAGGCTCTAGAGTGTCATTTCACATCAGGGATGCTGTTACTGCATTGTGTGATAGTTACTGGATATCCTGTGTGATAATGTATTTATTGGGAACTTACTAGGCATCTGACTCTTATTTGAAGAGCTTAGGTTCCGTCATTGTTAAAGTGTGGATAAAGAATTTTTTTGTGCTGAATCAAATTCCACACTTATGTTTATAGGTTGTGACATATTGTTGGTTTTTGTAATTAGAAGAGAGAACTGGTTTGATTTTAATATGAGAGATGCCAAATAAGTGAGCTTCTCTAGGTCATAAAAATTAAAGAAGAAGTCATTATAATGTTGAATATAGCTCATTTATTCCACTGAAAGATCATTATATTTCTTCATAATCCCCAAGCACATTGATGATACATTTGTCTCATCATGGCACATCCCCAGTGAGGAAGTGGAAGTGGCTGTTTATGAATTTGATTGAGTGATTAGTATTGGGTTTGATCCCTTATGGTCCTGAAGCACCTAGGCCTTAATTTAACAGGCCTGTTTTGCCCCATAATCTGATAACAATTCAGGTGAGCCCTGTTCCTCTGCTAAAGTTCCAGGTGGTTCCCAGACTTAAACTTTTAATATCCTCTGGATCCAAGAAAAAGGAACCCAGATGTACATGTCTGAGTGAAGGCAAAGCCTCACACTCACAGAGAATGTGGGCTGAGGTTTCTTCCTGTACTCCACACCTGCTACATAAGGGACTATTAGTTAGCCCCATCAAGTGGAGATGTCTTCTCAGGATATTATGTCCAGTAATAAGGCCAATCATGACCTTGGATAGTGTCCTATTAAAGGAGAAATGTCTGTTCTTTGTGCTCAGATTATGGCCCAAAATTAATTCCTCAGCCTGTCTCTGAGTACTACCAAGACCTCGCCTCCTTGCTCATTGCTGGTTATCTAACCAGCGTCTGGTTGTTTGTGAATAATTGTGAATACAACAGCCTTATTTTTACTATGACAGAGTTTTAAACTTGTGCAAAGATGAAACAAGTGCATCAATGTGGTTGGAGATTATGTTGCAAAATAATGTTTTATTAGTGGAATGAATAAGCTACATATGTTGTAATAACTTCTCAATTAATTTTTATTATCCAGGGAATCTTACTTATTGAACATCTTTCGTACTTTGAATAAAAATTCTGTGAACTTGCTCCTACTGTAGGGTCATTGGTTTGTTGGATACAGTTCCCGTGCTGCAGTACTGCAGGGAAGACGTGGAGAGGCTGGAGCGGCGCTGGACAGAGGCACAGGGACGGCGGATCAGACAGCTGCGGGCAGAACAACGGGAACTAAAGGAAGAACTGGCAGCGGCCAAGACCCGACTGCTTATTCCTGCTACACGGTGGAGCTACGAACGTAAGTGAGTTATCATTCTTACATTACTTCTTTCGATGAATTTTTTTCATAGTGTAATAATATTTAAAGTAAAGTTTGAAGTTTTTATGCTAAATACCTGTAATAAAATCTTTTGGGCGATTGCAAAGTTTGATCAACACTGCTTTATGGGCCTACTCCATGTCTGTCATCAGGATCAGTGTCTTCCTTGATGACAAGCACAATAGGTCTGTGAAACACCGGCTTTTAAACATACAGTGTTGCAGCTAACTGCCCAAGAAGACATAAAGCAACAAGATTTAAGGTTTTTCACAGCAGTGAAAATTAAGATTGGGGTTTTCCGAATTCTAAAACTGTAGTTTACTATGGAGATAAATATTTGAAAGCACCTCATACCACCATCTTTATTTTACCTTGGCAAAGGAGGCAGTGAGGTTCCTTCCCGTTTTTAGGAAGTTCTTTTCCTTCCCACCCATCAATGCTCTGTTAGACACTCTGAGGTAGTGCTGTTCATTAAAATTTTGTATGGGAGCTGCCTGTTTCGGAAACAAAGGCAGGTTGCAACAGAAACAGAATTCCAAGCGCTGAGATCATACTTTAACAGACATGTATTTTTATTATTAGGTACCATGTTTTCACAAACACCTTTCTCACTTGATAACATGAAGCAGAACATCCTCATTTTTGTGCTCTTGCTTAGTGATACTATTGTTCAAACTGTTGCAGTTCATGTGGAAGCAAGCATGGACTGCAGGAATCCAAGCTTCCTAGAAGCACTGGATCGAGAGACGCAGATTCTACGGAAACGCGTTGAAGCCTGTAAGTCACACATTCTCATGGTCACCTGCTTCGATGCTCTTCTCAAACCACAAGACTGACTCAGGCTTCAGGAAGAACAGTTTGCAGTTTGCTATTTTGCCTGCTCAATGTAATGTGCTGTAACCTTTTCAGACCCAAGACAGTTTTTGACATGAAGGTAGAAGAGTAGAAGTATGGAGGTAACATAAAAGGAACTTTCTTTGTTTCTTATCTCCTTTTCACTTTCCTCCTCCTTTATATTGTCATCTATTTCCCTGCCATATGATCCTTGTAGTCCAATTTCATCTTCATGCCTGCATCTTCTTGGCCTTGATTTCATTCTGCTTCTCCTTGCATTCTCATTCTCTTACCTAATTGTCATCTTCTTGCCTCCCTTATCCCTTGTTACATTCCTCTTTTTACATCATCTTCAGCTTCTCCTTAGTGTCCATTTCCTTGTCGTCTGCCACATTGTCACCTAGACACCTCTTCATCTTTTGCCTTTACCTCTTTCCTCATCCCTTTTTTTACCTCCTGTGTCTTTTGTTTTATAATTCTTCACCTCCTTCTTCAGGGCTGCCCTACATAGTTGTTTCATCTGGGTCTGAAGGGGTCAATGGGCCCTAGATGTTTGTACTCTAAAAGTGTTCATTTCATACTTGCACAAGAGGTACGAATTCCCTTCTACTACCGAAGCAGCTTGCAACAAAAAGGCACATTTCATCACCAGAACATATTTATTCATAACCATTTGTGCCACTCCTCATTTCTGCTCAGACCTTAAATTTTGTGGGATAACATAAGGAAAATTCTGAAATGTACATTGAAATGGATTACGAATGCTTACTCTTACATCCAGCATAATTATCCTTACAACTGATCCATTATTAAAGAATCTCTAAGTAGTGGGTTGTTAAATAAACATAGTGCAGTATGAACTGCTGGCATTGTCATTAAATATGCCGTAAGTACATAAACCCAGAAACAAATATATGGACACAACTCTTAAATTACCAGTTTGTACATAGGCTGACCTACAAATGTCTGCAGCAGTTTATATGCCATCATTAAATATACTGAGGGAAAAATATATAAATATAACCCTTAAATTTAGCACTTCCTGTGAAGTTATCTGGGATTTCACTGGATACTTTTACAGTCTGGAAAAAGATGTTCATATTGACTTTGCACTTTGACAGGAAATGAAATTAACTTCCTGTTACTTTCATATGAACTGAAAAAATAATTAATAATAAAGAAGTATGGAATTCAGTTATTATCAAGAGACTTATGTAGGCACATATTGGACAGAATTCAACTAAAATGACAATTTTTACTGAAAGGAGTGTATTTTAAACATGGTAGCCTTAAAGTGTGAACTGTATACAAGACATGCTGGTGTCAACAGAATGCAGAGTTAAAATAACGCAGTTCTGTTATTTTATTATGGGACGGTGTAACACGTTGTTCAACAAATATTCATTTCAGTGTACCATTTCATGGATGTATATATTCCATTTCACATCTACACAACACGGAACGTTTTTATGGAGTTAATTTCATCTTGACTATATAGCCAAGCCTTCTGTATAAGGGTTGTCCATGTTTTTGTAACACATTGTCTGAAGTATTTTTATCGTAGATGGTGATACAGACTGTAAGAATATGAGAAATATTCAATATAAGGTAGTGACATCCGTTTTCATGTATTTATGGACTGGAGATTCTTATGGAAATACGTAAGTTCAGCCCTTCTGGTTGATGTGGAGAAGGCTATGAGGATGTTTTCTGCTTATGCTGCTCTGAACAACTGTGTTAAAACCAAACATGCAGTACCTATAGTACTTTGATGGTACAGTCATGCGACACTTAATGACAGGGATACGTTCTGAGAAATGCATCGTTAGGTGATTTCGTCATTGTGCAAATATCATAGAGTGTACTTACACAAACCTAGATAATATAGCCTACTACACACCTAGGCTATATGGTATAGTCTACTACCCCTAGGCTGCAAACCTGTACAGCATGTTACTGTACTAAATACTGTAGGCAATTGTAACACAATGGTAAGTATTAGAATATTATATTATAATATTATAATCTTATGGAACCACGGTTGTATATGCAGACCATTGTTGACTGAAACATCATTACATGGTGCATGACTGTACTAAATTAAGGAGCTCTGGGTAAATGTTTACTGTTATGTGGACAGTGTTTTCATCTTCATCTTCATTGAAACTACTCTTTCAGCTGTTTTGGTACTAGTGGTAAAAAGGCTGTTGTAAAAAACATGGAAGTTTCAGGTATAAATGTAAGAGTACAGTTTAAAAATAATAAGAAATATGTTTTCCTCGCCTTCTCTTCCTTCGATCCTCAGTCAACAAAGATGGAAAGGTTCTGTCTTTGTACACACAGTTGCACTTTTAACATTTGAAGTTAATGTTCTTAATATTTTATTGACATATTGCAGTTTCACTGAGAGGTTTTACAAACAACCGTTATTGAATCCAACTTTTGACACATTTTCTATGTCATAGATATTGTAATTCTGCTTAATGCAGTCATAATTCTATGTTGCCTGTATTAAACTAAGGTAGCTCAGTCAGTAGAGTGACAAAGCTACAAACTGGACAACTGAGGAATCAGGGTTTAATTTATGGCACTGGCAGAGATTCCTCTCTCTCCACAGTTTCCAGTCCAGCTGTGGGGTCCATCGAGCCTCCCATTCAGTTGATACCAGGGGCTCTTTCCTCGGGGTTAAAGCGGCCAAAGAGTGAAGCTGACCACTCACCTCCAACTAGTGCCGCTGTTAAGAATGCATGAAGGTGCACTTCTACTCCCCCATACATCTCTATGGCATGCTGCTTAATGAAGCACAATTATTCTTCTTTAAGATACAGTTCTCTGTTATGCATGGACATCTTTACCTTTCACCCATATCTGTTACAGTCTTCCTGTCTGTCTTCGTGCTTTCGTTTATTAACTTTGTCTTATATTTTTCTTGTGCCTTGTGTTTTATATATATTGACAGAATGGGTGTGATAATACCCATTTCTTTAACTGTAATATTAATATGATACCACATTCAGAAGCCCAAGAATTGAGCCATACCAGCAACAGAAGGAAATTCTGCTTGTCAGTTACCTTAATGAAAATAGCTATTTGTGATAAATTACATTATTTTAAGTACTCAAATGATTCTTTTCATTTTGGAATTTGTAAGCAGGAAATGTCATTTACTGCATTACTTCACTACAAATTTAATTAGAGTATTTGTTTAGTTCTGTAATATATTAAAATTTGTCAGTTTTTTGTTAGTTGTCTGTTTCACACCCCAGACCTAATACAGAACACTCAGTAATTTCCAAATTACTCAATAACTTTTGCAATATGTATAGCAGCCACAGCTGTTAGTGATATGGAAGGAATGAAGTCTCGATTTCTGATTTGAGTCAAATCCTCATTCCCAGGATTTTTTTTAAATACTTGTGTAAAATTGAATTTCTAAATGTTAGTCCTACTTTAAAGTTTCAATTGCTATATACCATGGTTTTGACAAGGAAACAACCGTTTGCTAATTAAAGAGGAGGTACTGCTGCTTTTTACTGTATGGTGTGAATCATGTCTGTTAACAAACTTACTTCCTGCAAAGTCTGCGTGAATCAGAGGAAATTTTGTCAATTTTCTGTGTATCAAAATGTATTTGGTATATATTTGCCACGGTGTGATCTTAGGCTAAGGCGTTGCTTCATTTTTGCCATTAAAAATGACAGTACACAAAACTGCTTTTATCTAATCACAGAAATGGAGGCGAAATTACTGTGTAGCAAGAAAATGAAATATGTTGCTTCAAACATAAGTCTCCTGTTTTAATTTCCCTCTTCACTCTCTTATTTGTACTTTTGTGCACATTTTTCATATTATTCTTCCTCCCTCTTATGACACAAAATCCAAAGTTTATCTTGTGTATTTAATTCTTGGTTTTTCATAGTTCCGATGAGCAGTACTACTTAGATTAACCTTCAAACAGACTGCAGTAATTACTTTCTAAATCCAAGTCGGGATATACCATTGATCTTACATCACTGCCACACCATAAGCCTCTTAGCAAGAGAATATATTACTGACTGTGTAAAAAAAACATGTTAATGAGAGACTGATGTAATCATGTTTCAGTTTAGAAGAAATTATGCTTTTAAAAACAAGTACATGTTAGTCTGCTGTTGTGAGAATGTTTCATGATGAAGACTTTGATACACCTTGGTTAAGTACAGCAAAATCCCATGATGAAAATAAATAAAGTACAGACATGCTCCTACTTATGCTATAGTTAGGTTCCTGACGTTCCAGTGAAGTTGCATTTTGTACCAGTCAAAATTGAATATGTGGTCAACTATGTGCATGTGCATGTGTGCGCGCGTGTATGCGCTTATGTATGACCATTTATTCCAAAAATCTTTCTCTTTCTTTCTCTTACAAGCTGGTACTCCACTATTTGTTTCTAAGTCACTACATGAGTGCTGTTGCCCTGCAGTATTCCTCTGCACCTTTTGCCTGCTGCACTCTCATTGCAGTACGCGAAAATTTTTGGTGGACAATTAAAAACCCTTTTTTTTCTGGGGGGGGGGGGGGGGGGGGGGGGGGGGGGATTATTAAATTTTTAAATAAAAAAATGTTTTTTGTTTGTTAACACATTTTTTAAATAAAAGTTCTCACAGTTGGTTTGTTTTTTTTTTC
>Ga0123355_10019063_pt1 | contig 10915 bp, 6 predicted proteins | sample TergutEmb28metaG_3_FD_89872 | JGI IMG/M metagenome (GOLD analysis project Ga0123355, IMG submission 89872) | Embiratermes neotenicus P1 segment gut microbial communities from Petit-Saut dam, French Guiana - Emb289 P1 | ecosystem: Host-associated > Arthropoda: Insects > Digestive system > Gut ...
ACACGGTACATACTCTCCGTTTCTTTCTCTTCAAAATGCAGTTTGTTTCATAATTCTAACGTATTTTGTTCCTGTTTTATTCACATTTTATATACAGGGTATGCTAAAGTTTAAAAAAATTATTCCGGCGCCAAAAGGTTAAGCTCTAGACGTTAGGTATTTGTGTTTTGAACTTGACGTCAGTATCTGGATGTTAGGTATGGTGTTATGAATTTTACATAAGGCTATAGATTTTATGTATGGTGTTGTGATCTTGAAACGAGGCTCTATATGTTAGGCATGATATTGTGAACTTGACTTCAGGCTCCAGATTTTATCACATGTATCACTTGGGAATGACTTTACGATAATTTTTCCATTAACAAGTGCCCTCTAAAGTCTAAAAGGCACATTTCCGTGCAGGATCTTTGTGGTAATTTTTGTACTGGAGATAATGGAAGAGGCACATGAAAAGAAAAATGGTGTTTTAACTCAAAAATCACAGGGGAAGGAATCCATTGTAAGATATACGTAGATGGGAGGATAACATTAACATGGATCTTAGAGAAGTAAGATTTTTGGGTACACAATGGACTCGACTAGCTCTGGACGGTGTACAATTCTTGGAAAATTTGGAAACGGCGAAGAATTTTTATTACGAGAAAGTAAAAGTGCATTTTTTGACAATGTGGGTAACCATCAATTTTCAAGAATGACCCTGTACAAACACAGTGTGTGTTAAATGTTGGGTTAAGACCGATAATTTTCCATATCGAATTTATTTTAGGTCTCCGGGTCCAAACCTTTCCAGAACGATTAATAATGACGTGAAGGCAAATCTGCCAGTTTTATAACCTCAGCACCAGATCGATGTCAAACGTTACCTTCCATTTCCGGCCACTTTAACCTCCAGAAATAGAGCCTTTTAGCAAACAAGCTCAGTGTACCCTAAGCTTCGTCTTTTTTTAGCCGTGAACGGCATTGCTCCGGCCAGGAATCGCAATTCGGCCGTTAAGTCCCTAAAGAATCATTTCACTTAAAAATGCGTTTAATGTCATTCAGCCTACGCATCCCTTTTAGGCTCAAAGCTGTTCTTTTTCATCTTTCTGTATAGGATTAAATTATGTCTAAATATTTTCGGCAATATTTGTGATCGGATAGATTAATCCTTTGGCTCTGGAGATGGACATTTACAGTTTAGCACACCATTTATGTAAAATGTGAATATTTTATGAACCAAGAAGGGTAACATTAGGAAATACACGACATTTTGTGGAGCAATAAACGAAGATGGTGAAAGTCTAAAAAAATAATTAACTATATTTTTTGACTAAATATATAAAAAGAGTAATCTGGGGAGTAGCGGTACGTCTGTCCTATATATAGGATGCGCGGTGCCTAAAGGTTAAGAGTATGATAACAATTTTGTAAAAGATACAATGAAATGATGTGCTTTGACATTACGGGCGAGTCGCGTTCATTGCGATTCGGGAATGTAATACGGTATCCACCTCAGTCGGTGCTATGAGCTACAGGGTAGATTCCCGGGATATACGGATCTATCTCTGTCTTACAGCTCGAAATCCGGGGAGCGCTGTCTGCACTGTCTAGGGAGGAAGGTCTAACAGCGAATGACGATAGCCTGAGCAGGAAGTTAACAGCTTATCTATAGACGATATCGATATTAATCATTTACAAATGTTCACCTTCCAACGTCCTTCCACGATTTTTTGCCTTAGGCACAAAAATCGCTCGTAATTCCTCAAATTAGCATTTTGCTCTAGCATCACTTCTAAATCGTGAATCTGTCACATCAGAAGCAAAATGTTAAAAATCATAGCACAGTATATTTACGAGGCATGCATGGAGTTATGTTGAGGTTTATACACAAAATAAAGTATAGGAGTAAGTAGCGACCGTCTACTGGCCCAAAACTACTGGGCGAATTTATATGGAATTTAGCACTGCAAGTTTATACTCAAATTTGTACAGCACATTTAATTTTGCTCCGCAATAAAAGCTTACTTCCTACATTACACGAAGTTTATGTCATACCTTAGCAGTGACAGCAAAGACGTCCATTTGCAAGAAAGTAACAATATTTTATGACAAAATAATAGAACTTTAATATATAGATCTTTTTATTTCACGCGCTTTTCGGTGTGGTTAATATATGGGGGAAAATATTTTAGGGTCATATTTGATTTGCAGACGGGGTAGTGTAGGTGGTTCAATGACTAGGATATGGGGTGGGCAGGGTTCAAGGGGCAAGGAACTTTTCTCTACTTATAAGCGTTAAGACTGTCTCTCGGACACACCCAGCCTCCTTTTGAACGTTTACCGGGGTTTTTCCAGGGGATACATCGGTCGGAGCGTGAACTTAAAGACACATCTTTCTCTAGTTCCGAGGTTAAGAATGCGAGGAGTTACATCTCTCCTCCCTCTATACACCTTTATGGCGTGGGAGGTAAAGACTTTAACTTTATTAACTTAAAAACAACAGATTTGCACCTGCAAGATTCTTTGTCACAGAGGATCAGTCAAGGAGCGTGGGGTAACGTAAGACCGCATAACTGTGTGTGTTTGGGGGGCCTCTACTGGTCATTTATAATGTTTCTACATGTTACATATGGAAACGTGGTATTTTGGTTCTTACTCTAGGATGTGCCATACCAGCAGGGGGTTTGCCTCTTGTTGGCGGCCATGTTACGCCCCTGCCCCTTCCACGTATCAGCAGTAGCACCCTATTGATTGTAAACCTTCCCACCAGCATTAGAATGGCAGACACGACTCTGCAGACGTGTACGTGAGGTGCATTCAGCTGCAGCACTCACTATAGCTACTGGGCCTCTCTGCTGCTGGCAGCGAAACAGACAGAGAAGAATGGTGAGGGCACCATCAAAGTGAGCAAGAAAGAAACAAGTTTAAAGAGGAACCTGAGTAAGAAAGACAGAGACAAAGCATATGTAAAGAGAACAGATATTGGACATCAAAGCAAGACAGGGAAAGAAATAGCTAAAACGAGAAAGGAATAAAAATAGGTATTGCTAGGTACAGAGGATAACAAGAAGAGAGAAGACTAACGTCTATAAGAGAAGCGAGAGTGGAAAATGATAAAAATATAGACAATGGCTAAAGAAGGGGAACAGCAATAGATTATTAATATAATATTGGAAAATATAATGAAGACAAGTACAGTGATGAAATCCAAATACAAAACAGACACAGAGAAAAGCGAAGAAAAACATTCAGACGAAAACATAGCAATCCATGCCGTATAGGAAGAAACAAGTATCGTAGAAAGAGAGGTTAAAACAGAGAAAAAATGTAAAAGAGGGAGGGGCCAAAATATCCTATTGCCTCTTTGAACCCACGCCCAACCCCTTCCGCCTTTCCGACTCCATCTCTCTCCTAGAAACTCCCACTGAAAACTTTCCTCCCAGTTATCTTATATACGACGAAGACATCAAAGACGTTGTAAAACATAAAAAAAGAAAATATTGTTAAAATAAAGAGCTGCACATTGCGAGTAAATAAGCTTAAGCTGTAGCAGACCTATTTCTTGTAACAGACAAGTTAAGAGTGTGGTGCTGTCTCCCAGAGAAGGGAGAAGTTGCAACACCACCGTGTTCCTTTGTCGAGATAGAAGTTCCGTATATGTAAGGATGCAGGTGGTCACCCCACAGCAGACCCTGCCGTCCTCTCTTCACAGATATTCATAACCATCTACAGAAAATGTATTATCATTGATTTACAGTCATGCAGCTGCATGTAGGTTCTGTATAGCACGTTGTCTCATTATTATATGCTTCTATTTCTTATTTTCTAATTACTCGACTTACGTTTTTTTAAATATTATTTTTGTTTGTTTCTTGTTTTGTATATTTGTTTTCTACTGTGATTTTTGTATCGTTTTGTGTATTTTTCCCCTTTTGTATACAGCTGTCTCTTTCTTATTTTTGTACAAGTTTACCGACCACTGCCACCAGGTGGAAAACACATTGCAGTAAATAAATAGCGTATCACAAAATATCATAACACACATTCCGCCTGTCCTGGGACAGGGGTAATGCTGTTGTGTCGAATTAGGGTGTGCATTGTTAAGAGTCCGGCCCGTGGGCTGACTATACTGAAAGTCTCGAAAATCTTTCTCAGAGTTTCATCACTGATAAAAGGGTCGTAGATTTTCAATACTGATAGAGCTGCACTCCATATTGGTCGCCTGACAGAATTCCAATGCAGTAAATGACTGTTGTCCCATGAACTGGGTGCACTGTAGGGGTTCACAAGGCCATTACAGGAGATAGGCTCCCAAAATCCATACAGAATATCAAGTTATGTCAATCAGTCACACGGTCAATAACTTTTTTACTTTTCATATAAAATTGTTACTTATATCTACTTATTTTATTGTTTGGGTTCAAAAGGTAAAGTTGTCCCTGTGAATGCCACGAAGACACACCATTCTTAATCTTGGCATTAGGGGCAGATGAACAGATTCTGTGCCCATTTCATACGATGATATGTGGAATCCATACCGGGATGGTCTTTTTTCGGAACCTGTCCGTGACGAAAATCGAAACCCGGATTGACAGACCCGAAGTCTACGTAGTTACTGAGTTATGTCGACTTGCAGTACCAGGCGCCCACTGAGTGGGTACAGTGTCGAATGGACGGACATTGGCGAAGGGGAGCAGGAACCCTCAATAGCTGGTATTTCTCATTAAGTATCTTAGCCTTTCCGACTGACAGTAAACCAATGATGGGCAGACATCTGACAAAATCACAGAGTGGACTAATGTGTCGTACAATACTATGAATAAATTAAAAACTCGTTAATGTAAGTTAGTACATTCATCTTGTAAAGTTTATTTTGCCCCTGTGCACGATATGAAGGTATGTGAGGGAGTGGAAGTGTATTTCCCTGCCTTCTTAACCTAGGCGCTAGGTGGAGGTGAGTGGTCAGCTTCATGACCCCGGCCGCTTTACCCCCACGGCAAAGATCCCGCACTAGCCATTAAGTCAGATGCTGGGCAGGTCCATGTGCCAGTATGGACTGACTGCTGAGAAGAAAAATCACTGGCCGAATCGAATCACGACTCCTCTGTTGTTCATCTCGTGCCGTAGTCGCTATACTGCCTAAGCTATCAGACCCCTACTTTCTTTTTGTACAAGCTCTCTACAGAAGAAATGTCTCGTATTACTCATTTTCGTCATGAAGTCGGCATCTGGCAGGAGACCCAGGTCTTACCTACCAAGACTTGTTGTATTCAGATTCTTAAATGTACATGAAATGCACATTCGAGATGTCGAAACAAATTATTTACACCATCCTTCACCTCCTTCATTCAAAACTCACACACACACACACACACACACACACACAAAACAACAACAACAACAACAACACTTTGCTAACATAAATTTCAACACTATTAAATCAATACATCAACCTGCCATTGGCTACTAATCTGTGCCATTTTCGTTCACCTACGTTAGACACTTGCTACTAATAACACACCCCTCTGTATCTCTATATTCTGGGTGGAGGTTTCCAAAAAGGGTTTATCCCCAAAATGTTGTATGTGCCTTCCTTATTTTAAGCATTCCAGACATACGGCCGTTCTGTCTCAACACTATAGACCTCTATTCTAACTGCACCACCTTGCCTGCAGTCCTGTGGCTACCTACATCACTAGTTCATATTTATTTTGGTCCTATTTTCAAAATAAACTCAAATCTGCTCCGATCAACCGCAGCAGGAATTACAATGTTTTATTACATTTATTCAGTGCGGAAATCCCCAGCTACTACGTAACACCTTAAGTTGCTCACTTCAGTCAAGATTGTTCTTCTGAGAATCAAGTTTTTCTCTCAGCACAGTTATCAAACACTTGTTTAATGTTATTAACTCAGAGATATATACAGTGTTTCGCGCGTGCGCGCTCACACACACACACACACACACATACACACACATACACACACATACACACACACACACACACACAACAACAACAACAATAACAGGAATATTGTTGTTCTATTTTATGCCACGTATTTTGGTCTCTAAATGCTTTGGGAAGTGGATGAAAGAGCATTTTAATATTAATAAAAAGATAATAACAATAACAATAATAATAACAATATCTCAATGATGAAGACCACTTACCTGCTATTAAAACTCACAAGTTCTATGTCTATGTCATTTTACCATTTTCCGGATTTACTCACTTACTTCAAAATCACTTGGCACACATTCCCAATAGATACTCGGTAAAATGACCAGTTTTATGGGTGCTCAGCAACACCGGCCACAGCATGAGACCATCCCGAGTAACAGTAATGAGCATCAACTCAAATAGTGCATCCAGAGACGTACACATTCATGGATCACATACATCTCTTATCCAAAAAAACTTCCACATTTCGTCCTTCTCTCATCTATCTTCCCTGATACCATTCTAGCAATGTTAACAATAAGCATATTGCACTCTGGTGTAGCTTATACTCAGTATCAATGTTACTAACCTGTGATAGCCCCAGGTAGATGGACACAGTCTCCGAAATATACAAGAACCGGCCGTCCGCCGCCAGCGCGAAGGCGAATCCATCCAGCGACTGCAATGTCAAAACACAGAGTACGATCACAAAACAGAAAGGGCCGAACCTTTGTCAGGTCAGAGCAACTTACAAAAACACTCCATACATCTGATACTCATGCGATCCGGTTTCTAGTTCTTAGGAGCACCGTTGCGAATGGAAGGAGACTAATATCTTGACCACATAAACAAATGTTAACATTGTGTTCTGGTTTCGAGCCAAGGAGTTCAATATTTGGTAAGCGCAGAGTATGCCTTGGAGTTTCGTAGGTAACTTATACTTTGAGCATGTAGGAGAAATTGACTTATAACGGTTTGCAAGTTGTTACGTCTTTAGTTATTGACTGGATTGCTGACGTTAGAGAGTTCCTGAGAAATTTGTAGTCGGAGAAATAGTCAAGGAATGCCCAGAACTCTTTACTATCCAAGGTTCATTTCTGTGATCACAAAAGCTCGCTGCTATACGTATGACACAGTAAATTCAGTCCACAATCTAACACAGCAATATTTATGACAGAATTTAATATTTTTCTTCCACTGACCCCTGGGTCGCCAAAATGAGCTTTTCAATTCAGATTTTCGCACCAAAACTTATTAAGACATTTTCGTCGTCCCTTTGCGTGCTGCATACCTCGTTCATCTCATTTTGCTTAATTTCATTAATATATCTGAGTAGAAATCACTCACACACTTTCACACACACATACTCTCACACACACACGCACAAACGCACAAACTCACACACGCACACTCACGCAAGCGCGCGCACTCACTCACACACTCGCACGCACTCACACAGCACATACACACACGCACTCGCGCGCACACACACGCACGAGCACGCACACTCACACTCACACGCCCACACACACACACTCACACGCCCACACAATCTCACACACCCACTCACACACACGCACACTCACCAGCCCACACACACTCACACACCCACACACGCCCACACACTCACACACTCACACGCACACTCACACTCTCTCACACACAAGCACACACTCACACGCAGGCTCACACGCCCACACACACTCACATACGCGCACTCACACACACTCGCACGCCCACACACACACTCGCACACGCATTCACACACACTCACACGCCCACACATACACACATGCTCACACACACTCACACGCACTCACACTCACACTCACACTCACACGCACACTCACACACAAACACACAGACGGATTTAATTTAGGTCTATCCGTTATTCACAACTAGATGCAATATGGCGTCTTGACATCTACGTAGATAAGGACAGCTGCATATTATACCAAGTGGTCTCATTTCTCGCGTTCCAGGGCACGACAGCTATCATGGGATATTCCAGCGGACGGAGACTTTCTATGCGATAAAGCTGCCGTCTTCCCGGACACCATGAAACAGACACCCTGTACTGCCAATGCGTTCAAAATTAGTACAATAAGCACGAAATACAAATTTTGGCACGTATTCAGGTCTTCATATTCGAACACAGGCTAAGGTAGGAATGTCAGCACTTTGGTAATGTATTAATTATATACCTTAGGACTGGTGCTGTGCTACAAATCGGAAAGTCGCTGTTTCGATTCCAGTTGGTGTCTTTGGAATTTTTCATTGACATAATCCTTCCGATCGCACTATGGCCCTGGGGTCGACTTAGCCTCTAACATAAATGAGTACCCGGATTATTTCCTGGGTGTAAATACGGCTGGTGTGTAAGGCTGACAACCTTACCACCATCCTGTACCATTGTCACGTAATCTGGTAACCTTAACTTCCTGGAACCCTCTGGTAACCTCGGGCCTGTAATGGGACTGCTTTTACCTTAGAACTGAACGACGTCAAAGAATGTGCTTGTGTGTGTGATGTAAAGAAGTGGTTTGTCGATTTTATAACTGTGACTAAAGATCTTATGTTTACTGGACCGTGCATCATCTTGATAGTTGAATAAAGAGGGAGCAACTTGATGTCACTTGCTTTATTATTTCATTATTTAATGCTCAACATATTTCGGATGTTAATACATCCATCCTCAGGAGCTTGCGACTTATTTGTTGAGTTATTTCATGGGTTGTATTCCTCTGTAAGGATAGAGTTTTTTGCATTAGCGTACTTATTTAGTAACACCAACACATCGAACCAAGTATGTGTAAGCTCATATATACGACGTCAGAATATATTCAGGAAACATTATCAAAAACATACTACGCACACAGAATAACCATAAGACACCGCAGCAGCCAATATTTGCAGAAACACGCTTTCTAAAACAACCACACACATCACTACTAAACACTCGCCATTAAATAAGTACGCTAATGCAAAAACCTCTATCCTTACACAGCAATACAACCCATGAAATAACACAACAAATAAGTCGCAAGAACCTGAGGATGGATGTATTAGCATCTGAAACATGTTGAGCATTAAATAATGAATAATGAAGCAAGTGACAACAAGTTGGTCTCTGTGAATAAAAATCCAACAGATGCAACAGTATGCAGATATTTATTCACTGCGAAACTACTCTACATGTTTCGGGTGTCACAGCACCCATCATCAGGAGTATTAAAAATTGTACCCGCAGCATCCGGTACAGGTCATACTACTTGTACCGCTACTCCCCTCCTACGTGGTCTAATCTGGAGTCCATATCAGACCACGTAGGAGGGGAGTGACACCCGAAACATGTAGAGTAGTTTTGCAGTGAATAAATATCTGCATACTGTTGCATCTGTTGGATTTTTATTCACATTGAATTACGATGCACGGAACCACGGGCTTTTAAAAAAAAGTTGGTCTCTCTTTATTCAACTAGTGATTACAAATATTTTCCGATGGGGTACAATTTTGAGTCACTATGTTCTACTTCCGCCCTATTATTCCCTATCGTAAATCGAAACTTGTACTGACCCATAGATACTACGATGCCATACTCACGACTTAACCAAAATTCTGAGTTTTCAGAAATACAATTTTAGCTGCGCGTTTTTAAAGAGAATTTTATTATACAGGTAATATTAAAAATACATTACACATCAAACGACGAACGAACGATGTTCAACATACCAGTGGTAAAATAAATAAAACAATGTAACAAAACATTTTATTTCTCCCCCAAACTCTCACTCTCTGACTTAGAGGTTGGGCTATACATAAATATTTATATTGGGTTGAAAATGGAGGCGAAGTGCTGATATCCCATTCTCTCGAGGGGTTACTGGAACGGTCTGTCTTTCAGAACTCGGGGTCGACTTCAACACAACCCACCATTTCAATTACATTTTCAATACGAATAATTTTCCTCATCTCGTATTTCACTTCCATTTTCGATGCCTCTAGTTCAAAACGAAATTTCTTTCAACAGAGAAAAAATAGAGTAAACTCAGTTATGCTGACACTGGACGATCAGGTTCATCACACGAAGATGCACAACGGTTAGTCATTTGAATGCTAAAGAGATACCGTAGGTAATCGATGGTCACGGCCAGGAGTACTCTCTAGCAGAACGCGCAGGAATTTTTCTTCGTTTTTTTTACAAATAAAAATAAGTTTACGATTTCTTCACTATCTAGTAACTGCATTTAATGTACGCCACAGAATTTCGAAATAGTAGAAGTTAGCAACATTATTTGGATGCGAGATGTAACTTCACATGGGTCATGCATGTATGTCAGTGTCTTTCTCTGACGTTGTCTTGAAATTGTAGGCCCTATATTGTTCCAAAGGTCGAGCTTAATCTATCAAGTCTACAGCATTCATTATTTATGAATTAATTCCTATCATATGCAGAGCAAAGGACTGAGTTCATGACAAATGGAGAAGCAATGGAGGCAACTAAAATTAATCCATGAAAATTTCAGAGTACTCTTAAAGCAGTTTGATAAGGAAGTGTGAAATTTACAGTAGTTTTCCCGAAAGATGTTCCTATCATATGTTTATTGGAACGTGCATCATCTTGATTGTTGAATAAAGAGAGACCAACTTGATGTCACTTGCTTTATTATTTCTTTATTTAATGCTTAACATGTTTCGGATGTTAATACATCCATCCTCAGGAGCTTGCGAATTATGCTACTGAGGATGGATGTATTAACATCCGAAATATGTTAAGCATTAAATAATGAAATAAGAAAGCAAGTGACATCAAGTTGGGACTGGTGCCTCAGCCTGCATACGGATACCACACCACCACAGCCGAACCACATCGTAACACCAACATACATCGAACCAGAGCAATACAACCCATGAAATAACTCAACAAATAAGTCGCAAGCTCCTGAGGATGGATGTATTAACATCCGAAACATGTTGAGCATTAAATAATGAAA
>Ga0123355_10019064_pt1 | contig 10915 bp, 13 predicted proteins | sample TergutEmb28metaG_3_FD_89872 | JGI IMG/M metagenome (GOLD analysis project Ga0123355, IMG submission 89872) | Embiratermes neotenicus P1 segment gut microbial communities from Petit-Saut dam, French Guiana - Emb289 P1 | ecosystem: Host-associated > Arthropoda: Insects > Digestive system > Gut ...
ACATAAATTTTACTACTATTTGTTCATATTTATAGAATTGTATTTTAGTAATTTTAGACCACTCACTTGTTTCAGTGTGATGATACCAGAGGCTGTGTAATGCAATTTTGACCTCCTGATGATAACATGTGCTTGAAACATGTAGAGGCATGAAATAAACTTATTGTAAAACAAAAATTTTGTGCATCAAGTTGGTTAATTACTGAGATAAAAAACAATCAAAGATTTGTTTTTCCTGAAACTGGGATGTTCTTTCAAACATAGAGGAAAATCTGCACAAGTGACAATGGAAAGGGGGAAGGGAGGAGATCAGCAGAGTATACAGCCACATAAACATTCGACAGGATACATCAGGTGTTTCATTTGCACTGTTAAGGTTTCTCAATCAGAAGCAGAAGCAAACAAAAGAGAAAAAGAGAATCATAACATGTGAAACTGATATTCTGATGTGGCTGAATACAACAGGACTTCCAAACTAAATCAACATTCTGATTCAAAACTGAGACATTTCCCGACAGTACACATAGCATGTTCCTGAAGAACATGAGACTGACACCTTCTCTTTCCTGCTTCCACTAATGGAGAGAATATGAGATGTTCGTACCTATACATAAACTACACGTTGTCCATCAGTGCCCACTGCCTTTCACGCTCTACGGCCATACGTACCTGGTTGACAACTTCAAAGAATAGTGCACAAGTTGTGTTTGGGTTGAATGTACAGAACTTCCACTGGCATGTATTTCCCATGCCTATTTCTGTGTCAGACACACACGGACCCTTCACATTAAGGGACACGCAGGAACCAATAGCACCCGACACTGCAATTACAGAAAGAGAAATAACCTTGTACATTAGAGGTCTGCAGAGTAACCACATCACTGCTCACTAGGCACTATATGGTCAACATACAGTAGTGTTTCTCAAACTGATGGCCACACTCCAATGTCAGTCCTTGAACCCTCTTTCACTGGTTTGCAAAGTACAACAATAAACAGACTTTATTTTCATGTTTTAACACTAAAAACATTAATCTTTCATTAAGAGTGAAAATAAATTTAAAATCTTCTTGCTTTCACACTTTCACCATGTTCCGAATGTTGTATGCTTTCTTCTGGGTAATTCCCCGGCATCTGAATTTTATGCGCAGATGTTTCAGAACACTGTGTCTGTTCCATCTTCATAGGCAGGTAGGTATGAAGTATGACTGGATTGAGAAAAGTTGGAGTATTTATACAGGAAAACGTTTGACTCAAAAATAGCCTGAGCCAACAGGAAGGAGGGTGACAGGCTAGGGGTGGTTCAGAGTACAGAAACAGGCTGTGGAGGGGTGTGAAGGAGATAGGGTGCGTGTCGGGGTGAGGTCAAACTACTGCGTATTAGGTGGCTGTCTCCTTTCCTTAAGCTTGTGTGAAAGTGGTTTGCAAGATTTCTACACAAGCTTAAGGAAAGGAGACAGCCACCTAATACGCAATAGTTAGACCTCACCCCGACACGCGCCCTATCTCCTTCACACCCCTCCACAGCCTGTTTCTGTACTCTGAACTGCCCGTAACCTGTCACCCTCCTTCTTATTGGCTCAGGCTATTTTCGAGCCAAACCTTTTCCTGTATAAATACTCCAACTTTTCTCAAATCCAGTCATACTTCATACCTACCTGCCTATGAAGATGGAACAGAGAGAGCGTTCCAAAACATCAGCATATAAAATTCAGACACCAGGGAATTACCCAGAAGCATACAAAATTTAAAATCGTTTTTGTTGATATCACATAATTTATTTTGTTCTAAAATCTGCTGTATTTGTGATGTGATGATTGTAATTAGTTAATAAGAACTTGATACTCGTCCATAGCAATTTCTGAATATACAGTATACACCAATGTGCATTTCCAGAAGTCTAAGAAATAATGGAAAACAGCATCTGGCATGGATGCAACTGGGTTCAAGCAATGTGCAGCTGTAAACAGTTTTGTACAGTCTTCAGTTCAAAGGCTGAACACGTAACCAAAACTGTTGTACATAAACATCTCCAAGAGCAGGGGAAAATGAACAGAGCCCAATTCTTTACAATGGCTGCAGTTAACAATTATGGTGGCACATTTACACTTTATACACTGTATCTGCTTCACCACAATCCCACTTCTCATATAAAACAACACCTACCTAGAAACAAACTTGGAGGAAAATTATGATATAAAATTGTTTGATATATAATTCTCCTTCATATTCGTTACTGTCTTCTTCCATCTCTTTACAGTGGCCAATTTCAGGTCCATATAATGCTTTTTGTGGTAGAATTTGCCATTACCTTTCTTTACCCACCTTATACTGGACTCAACGCTATGCAATTAGTACCGTCCTCACCACACCTGATAACCACAAATTAAAACTGCTTATCACATGCAAATCGAGAGAATGAACAAGTCTGCACTGTGCATCTATGTAGTGTTCACTGATCATATTACATGTCCTTAAACTTTGTGAAATGGACAAGTTACTGCAAACATTTTGGGAAATCAAAGTGAATTAAATCAATTTGATGCCAGCAATCGGCAGGCCATGACCCGACAATGGATCACAGTGACACAGAAAGAAAATTAATTCAACTGAAACCAAAAATTCATCGCAGTATTACATCAAAATATACTGGGGTCAAGGGGAGTTGGCCGGGCCGTTTTCTGGCGCCGCCATGTTACCGTGGGGCAACATAGGTAACCCTTAGGAGGGGCTGTAGCTATTCCCCAAGGGTGATAGATGCGAATATATAGCCTCTCTACACTCAAGACCGTCTGTGCATGGCAAAGAGCCATATCCTACGAGAGATCTGTCTCAAACGGCACCCCCTGGGATACCAGGCGACCTCCCAGGGGTAACTTTAGCCTTACCAAGCACAGGGGTTTTTGTTTGGTGGACCATATTTCCCATTACTTGCACACAAAAGTAAACTCAGAGGATATGGAGTGCTCCACATCTAGGGACTCAGACAAGGGCTCCTGCACAGAGGCTCCGCAGATTGGGGTAACTGTAAGGGAGCCAGTTGAGCAAGGAGCGGACAAGACTCCCCTGACTGAGGGGGGAACGCCCGTCTCCCAATAATGTGAGTGGGGAGAACCTGGAGTGCCTGAAAGAGAAAGTCGGCACTCTAGGCCTCCGAACCACCAGTAAAAACCGATGTGGTGCTGCCAAAAAGCGGGCGAGGAAGGCTAGGCTCGGGAAGGCTCCTTCAGGGGACTCCAGTGATGGCCGACCTTGGACCGCTCCAGGCGGCCAGCCACAAACCTCACAGAGGCCCGGCACATCCGGGGTTCTGCGAGGCAAATCTACAGAGAGTGAAGGGCTTCCATCGTGCCCAAGCAAACGACAGCGGATGGCCGGGGGCACTTGCAAGGGGGGCAGGCTAAGAGGCCCAAACAGGTTGAGCAACTTGGTTATGCCGGGGTCGCTCGGGAGGGCGTTCGGGTGGCCGTTGTCTGCGAGAATTATCCGGAGAGTCAGATCTCCAAAGAGAACTTTACGGATATCCAGCAGGCGATCGGCTGACTTGTGGATGAGCTCCCTGAAGAGGGGTTCACCCCCAGGTTGATCGATTCCTACTGGGCAAAAGGGGCGGCTATTATGGTCTGCCATGACGAACCGACCAAGGACTGGTTGGTTGATTGGGTACCCACCCTTTTGACCGGGGAGGGCTCCAGGCTCAAGTTAGTGGGCCTGGATGCTCTTCCCACTTACAGGAGGGCGGTGGCCTGGTTTCTGGGCCCTGCGGAGGATGTGGAGCGGTACTTGTTGCAGCTCCGCAGGCTGAACCAGCGTCTGGACACCAGACAATGGAGAGTGTATGAGCGCAGGGAGGAACCCAAGGGGGTCTGTCTGGTGCTCAGCATCGATGCAGCCTCTGTCAGCGCACTGGAGAAGCTGAGATGGAGGCCCTACAGCAGTGTGGGGCAGGCTACATTCTCCCTTCTGGGTACTAAGCCGGAGGGGAAGAAATAAGAAGGAAGAGGAGGCCAAACGGATTATGGTGAGTACCATTTCCTTCATTCAGGCCAACCTGCAACATAGCATTGCTGCTTCTGGAGTTCTTACTAGAACAGTGGGCGTTAAGGGAATAGATGTGGCACTGGTGCAGGAACCGTGGTATTGTGAGGACTGCATCAGGGGCCTGAATGTTCCCGGATACACCCTTTACTCTGCTGGAGGGAAGGAAAGACCTAGAGCCTGTATCCTTGCGAGGAACATAAATGCTTGGGGGCTGCCGGGATTCTCTTGTAGGGACCTTGTAGCAATCCAAATAAAGTACATTGCGGATGGGGCGGAGAGACGGTTAGTCATCTGCTCTGCCTATCTGCCATATGACTCCAAGGATCCCCCCCTGGTCAAGGGAGTTAGAGGAAATCGCGCGATACTGTGAAAATGAGAACCTATGCTTAATTGTGGGATGTGACTCCAACGCACATCACATTGTGTGGGGCAGCACAACTGCAATGGCAGAGGGGAGTCCCTGTATGAGTTCCTCAATACTACGAATTTGGAGATACTCAATCAGGGAAATGAGCCCACCTTTCGCAATGTATCTAGGCAAGAGGTGACAGACATTACCCTGGGGTCCTACGGACTTCTAGAAAGCATCATTGGTTGGGAGGTGTCGCAAGAGCCCTCCCTTTCGGATCACAGACATATCCTGTTCACTCTACGGGGCTCCTGTCCGGCGCCTATGATCAGGAATCCTAGGGGCACCAACTGGGGCTTCTTCCAAGAGGACCTGAGGGACAAGCTGGAGAGGGGACCCGAGATGAGCATGGAAGACAAGGGTAGATTAGGGCTTGCTGTTCATTGGATTCAGCAGGCCCTTATCACCGCCTATGAGGATAACTGCCCCCTCAGACCTGTTAAGAAGGGGAGAAAATCTCTGAAGTGGACATCAGAACTAGAGTCCCTCCGAAAAGAAGTCAGACGGCTCTTTAACAGGTGCCGGGCAAATAACAAATCATCTAGCTGGGAACTCCATAGGGAGGCCCAACGGAGATATAGGAAGGAGGTATGTAAGTCTTCCAAAGAGACTGGAGGACTTTCTGTAGCTCCGTAAACGATTTATCTACGTCGGCTAGGCTACATAAGGCTCTATCTAAGGACCCTAAACTCAGACTGGGATCCTTGGTGGCCCCTACCGGAGAGCATACACAATCTGAGGGGGAAACCTTGGACCTCTTACTCGCTACTCACTTCCCCAACTCAGATGTTGGGGAGGGGGGCGTGGAGCCTGCTGCTGCCCACCGGGCCACTCCTGTGGACTGGCGGGTAGCTGCGAGGATCATTACCCATCGCAGGGTGGAGTGGGCGCTTGACTCATTCTCCCCATATAAAAGCCCAGGTGCGGATTGGATCTTCCCGGCCCTTCTACAAGAGGGAAGGGAGGTCCTTATTCCGCGCCTGGTTAGAATCTTTTGCGCCTGCCTGGCGACCAGATATGTTCCAGCCTTGTGGCGCCAGGTTAAGGTGGTGTTTATACCTAAACCCGGCAGGAGTTCCCACTGTGGACCCAGGGATTTTAGACCCATCAGCCTCACATCGTTCTTACTGAAGACCATGGAGAGGCTGGTGGACAGATTTCTAAGGGATGAAATCTTAGTGCTTCGGCCACTTCACCCCAATCAACATGCCTACCAGGCTGGGAAGTCTGTGGAAACGGCCCTTCATCAGCTCATGGTTCGGGCTGAGAAGGCTCTTGATCAGCAAGAGATTGCCTTAGGTGTCTTTTTAGACACAGAGGGGGCGTTTGATAACACATCCTATGACTCCATGTGCACAGCATTGACCAGACATGAGGCAGACCAAACCATCGTACGATGGATTAGAGCCACCCTGGAGGGTCGGCTGGCCATGGCGGCTCTCGGGGATGTCTCCAGGAGTGTCGCGTGTCCAGGGGCTGCCCCCAGGGGGGAGTCTTATCACCCCTCTTATGGTGCCTTGTGGTAGATGAACTACTCATAAGGCTCAATGAGGATGACATCTGTCTTCTAGCAGTGGGAAAATTGCCTAACACAGTGTCATTCAATGGGCCCTGCACACCGTTGAAGTGTGGTGCAGTGGCTCGGCCTGTTGGTTAACCCTGACAAGACTGGGCTTGTTGCCTTCACCAGAAAGAGGAAATTGATGGGGTTCTTTGAGCCCCGTCTGTTTGGCAAGATTTTGCAACTCTCCAGGTCGGTCAAATACCTAGGAGTGATCCTGGAATCACGTCTGACCTGGAAGGAACACGTGGATGCTAACTAGGTGTGATTTACAAAAAAGGCTCAGTCGCTGGTTGACCAACCAGCACAGGGCCCAATGGCGAGGCCTTGGCAACACCCAAAGGCAGGTACGAGAGCTCATCTCGGGGCCTAGTCTGGGTACCAGGGCAAAATTTATGACCTTCAATAGGATTTAATCCAGGGCCGCTATAGGCCTCCTTATGGGTCATAACACCCTGTGGAGACACCTCTACCTACTAGGACTGCATGATAGCCCTTTGTGTAGGAAGTGTGGCGCAGGAGAGGAAACCTCGGCTCACATCTTATGTGAGTGCGAGAGTTAAGCCTCTCTCAGACATGCTCATCTGGGCTCCTTTTTCTTGGAGCCGGAGGATATTAAAAGTTTAGGCTTGGGGGCCATCTGGAACTATTGTAGGGCTGTGGGGCTCCCATGATTTTAATATGGGACACAAAGGGCCTGTCTATAAGGCCTAGGTGCATCGGGGCTGAGAGGCCCCGAACCCAAATGTCAATCTAATCTAATCTAATAAAATATACTTCCTACCTCATAAGAAACATAATACATCTCCATTGCAAAGACCAACCCTGTTAACAATTCTTAATGGAATATGTGTTGTTTATATGAGAATCACAACAATACACACACATATATGCAAGCTGTGGGCAATATGAAAAGTTGCCAAGGTGTTTTGCGGGGTATATACAGCAACCATTCTGCTTCAGAGGGCCAAAATAATAAATATGTGTAAATATTCATTACTCACACTCAGGCTACATACCAGTAGTCCCTAACGTGTGGCCAGAGGGCAATCCATGCAGGCCATGAGGTTATTCCAAGGGCCCCGAGAATTCACGTAACTTTGCAACAAGTCTTGCTCCTCTGGCCAGTGTTCAGTTTCTTTGTTAATAAAAATCCAACCAGATGCAACAGTATGCAGATATTTATTTACTGCAAAGTCACTCTACATGTTTTGGGTGTCACAGCACCCATCATTGGGAGTACTAAAAACTGTAACTGCAGCCTCCGGTACAGGTCATAATACTGGTACAACATGGCCTGATCGGGAGCCCCAATCAGGCACCACAATATTTCATACCCCATCCAAAATTACAACCACATACTTGATGTTATAACAATATCACACAAACACGCATCACGCACTACAATAGTTTTATGAGTCTTTATCAATCATATTACTTTCTCCATTAATTCAAGTTTGTCTAGAGTATAATCAAATTTTCTGAACGTTATACAATCAGAAGCCATGATTAAAGAAATTTTTTTGTTTGTGAGATTTGCATTTCTCACACCACCATAGATGAAAATTACTATGTTTTGATGCATGACACCACTAAAACTGGTTTACAGGCACTAGGATCTTAGAGAAGCTTGTTGCATCCATCTTCATGGCAGTGTAAAAAAGAGGCAGCTACTCTGCAGACAGAGACAGCCTGATCTTTGGAAATGTTGATACCTATAACCTAACCTAACCTAACCTACTTGCCGTCATCTTCAAAGGAATTTTTATTTGTACTTCTTTGCCACAATTTCCATTTTATTATAGCAATGCATTATTATTGTGAGAGGCAGACCATGAAATAGATGGCAAGATGAGGTGAGAGAGGATGGAAGAATTGTTGGTGAAGATGGGTGGCAGGAAAAAGTACATAACAGAGAGGAATGGAAGAAGCTCCTGAGAACGGCAAGGAATCGTAGCATTCTGAACAAGCCAATGGAATGAATGAAATGCATTATTATTTTCAAAACCACAATTCATCCCAAATGCAGTTCCGTTGTGACAGTGCACTACGTCTGATCCAAACATACCTTTCAACTCTCTCGATGTCTTCACTTCTAGAGTTCCATTAAAAGCCATTTTGAATTCACCTTTCTGGTCTCTAGCGAAAATTCTCTGAAATGTTTGCTTAAATAAAGATGAGTTGAAGGAATCACCCATAACCATGTGACCACTGAAAACATGAAATGGCAAGCTAATATTTTACAAATAAGAACACGATCAAAAACCGTTGTTATTTGGAGCTGAAAGGTTCATAACTACTAACTGAAAGTGTCACATAAATCAATCAATACAAACAGCACAATAACAAGACAGGAAACGTCTGTATGAGGGAGAGACAAATGAAAACCTTCGAAGTGTGATAAAAATTCAAAACACAACTTGATTGTCTTGTAAGCTGACAACAATGATACTCATGGTTTGAAGAGTGGCAGACAGGTGGCAATGGAGACTACATAGAAAAATGAAGTCATTGTATACCTTTTGTTTTCAACAAATTAAGACAGAAAAAGGTTTTCATTTGACTCTCCCTCGTATAACATAACGCTGAGGCAAACTCATATCTTTGCATCCTGGAATTTTTGCATATGGTCATATCATTTAATCCAATGGGACTTCGTTGTTTCTTTGCAACTGTGCAGATATTATAGAATCTCACGACTTACAAGGGTAATTTGTTACATTTTGTTCAAAAGCTTCTTATTTATATGTATACTGATTCCGGTTCGTTAAATTTTAATCATAATCTCAAAATTCGAGCCCCATGAAACGTTCCATAATTTCTAATTTACCAACAACAATTCGTACACAGTTTACACCTATATTTATAATATGTGAACAAAACAAATTTCATATTCCTAAATATAAGCAATTATTTGGAGAAATAAGGAGTTGGACGAATTAATTAAACACCGGAACATAATAAATTATGTTAAAGTCCAATGACTGAGTTGGTTTCGACACCCAAATAGAATGCCCGAAACTAGCATAGTAAAAAAGAATACACAAATGGAAACCATTCACAGGAAGACCAGCTGGAAGGCCCAAGTCTCGATGGGAAGATGATGTCAGGAACGATCTGAAGAAGATGAAGCTTATGAAGTGGGCAGAACGAGTACAGGACTACCCTAAATGGAAGGATATTGTTGAGAAGGCCAAGACTCTATCAGAGTTGTAGCGCCATAGAAGAAGAAGAAATATAAGCAATAAATATTATGATTGCAAGTCTTTATTTACCTTAATAATGAAAAATGTGAATGACAATAAGAAACTGCTACCTTAATAGGAACATGATGTCAACATATGAATTCTACAATACTGACCATTATATCACAGCACATGAAATTCCAATCTACAGTATGCGGTGCCACACAGTTATGTACAGATAATCACATATAAAGAAGCTAGTATTAAATATTACACCTGTTACAAGTAGGTATGTTTTCGCCCCTTTTACAGGCCACGCAGGCCCTTAGGGTGAGTAGAGGTATAGCTCTAGGACCTTTGGCACTAGATGGGGGGCAGCCCGATGCCCTGGTCGCCTCCACCACCCCCCAGAAAGACCTGTTACCCATTGTACAAAGGGCTGGGTGGGCCCCGGGGCCAGTCTGGACAGGCGGAAAATCTTGTCCCCACCGGGATTCGATCCCGGACCGTCCAGCCCATAGTCAGATGCTATACCAACTGAGCTACCTGGAATATGATGAAATATATGTAGGAAATTAAGAAAAGAACATTCCATAAATGGTACATAGGTAGGTAGGTTTTCACCCTTTTTACAGGCCACACAGGCCCTTAGGGTGAGTAGAGGTATAGCTCTACCCTTTTCTAGGACCTTTGGCACTAGATGGGGATTAGCCCCATGCTCCGGCTGCCTCCACCCCCGGGAAAGACCTGGTACCCATTGTACAAGAGGCTGGGTGGGCCTCAGGGCCGGTCTGGAAGGGCGGAAAATCTCGTTCCCACCGGGATTTGATCCCGGACCGTCCAGCCAGTAGTCAGTCGCTATACCGACTGAGCTACTGGGCACATACCGGTTACAAGTTCTTGCCTTAATTATCCATCACGTAAAATGCATTTTCACCTCAAAGTTTCATCTGGTCAAAAGAAACAAACATTACTTACATTTTTGCCTTAACTACCCAGCATGCAAATCATATCTTCTGTGCACAATACAATGTCCAATCAATCATGTCCTGTGTGACTCTGCCATATTTTTTTAGCAATTATTCTTGTTCTGTAGCATACTCTCTTGGCATATGCTTTTCACAAGGCAGAAATTTACAGAAGTATAAAAAGTGCATTACTTGCTGAATGTATACATATTATGCAAGCCCAACTTATGCAGCTCATATACGTTAAATCACAAGAAATTTGACAACTGTGGTAGTGACACATGAAATTCCAACTGTTCGATGTTTATCACGAATAAACGATACTGTCCAGTTAAAAATGAACTTGGCTAAGTGGAGTTGTGTCTTGTGCGTGGAGTTAAAACTATTATTGTGTGTTGTGTTATAGTTGGTTAGAGTTGTGCACGAATTTGACTGCAGGCACGCTATAAACTGAACACCTTGCGATCGGTGACAAAAAAGGTGACAGACACAGTGATAGGGCCTTCTACACCAAGCCCTTGTTTTACACCATAGTTATGATCTGGAAAATTTGGTGTAAATTAAAAGGGTATAAATAAAAGAAGAGGGCTCTATTCACTAGCACATTGGATTTGGAATTGAGGAAGAATCTTGTGAAGTGCTACATTTGGAGCATAGCTTTATATGGTGCTGAAACTTGGACGCTTCGGGCAGTAGATCAGAAACACCTGGAAAGTTTTGAGATGTGGTGCTGGAGAAGGATGGAAAAGATC
>Ga0123355_10019065_pt1 | contig 10914 bp, 9 predicted proteins | sample TergutEmb28metaG_3_FD_89872 | JGI IMG/M metagenome (GOLD analysis project Ga0123355, IMG submission 89872) | Embiratermes neotenicus P1 segment gut microbial communities from Petit-Saut dam, French Guiana - Emb289 P1 | ecosystem: Host-associated > Arthropoda: Insects > Digestive system > Gut ...
CAATTCGTATAGTCCTTTCTATATCTGAGGGTGAATATACGCCTTTGCCATTGTCCCCATAGGCGACATTTGAGCTTACCGTTCCCTTAAACAGCACTGGCTTTTGAGGAATATATCCGATTTTGTTATTAAGAGCTTCCAGTTTATACTCCTTAATGTTTACACCATTTATAAGCACTTCGCCCTCAGTCGTATCCAATAATCGCATCACCAAATTTACTAAAGTGGTCTTTCCGCTTCCTGTCGAGCCGATAAATGCGACAGTTTCGCCCTTCATCGCTGTGAAGCTTATGCCCTCAAGAGCATCGGTAGGCGCTCCCGAATATCGAAATCTTACATTTTTAAATGAAATTTCACCTGTAATTCCCGTTGCACCTTCCGCCAGAGACCCTGTTTCTATCGTAGGCTTCGTTTCAAGCACCTCTACTATACGCCCGGCTGAGACCAATGCCCTTGGAATCCTCGGAACTACTTTTGTTGTAAATTTTACCGCATCAAATAAGAGCCTTAGATAAAATGACATTACTATCATGTTAGCAAATACCACAAGAGCTTCCGCAGTTCCAAGCGTATTAATGAGAAAAGCTCCGATAATGTAGACCGCTATAGTAACTCCGTCTGTGCCGAGCGACATAGCCGGATTCATAATTGCCATTGTGCGGTTAGCATATCTGTCAGCATTTGTAAAGCCACTGTTCGCCGCTTCAAATCTCTCCTCGTGAAATCCCTCAGCATTATATGCCCTGACGACATGCCGCCCGACAAGACTCTCTCTGACTGTTAGATTAAGCTTATCTACCAAAGTTTGCATTTTCTTAAATTGTGGCATCACCACGCACATACAGACAACAATCACCATAATTACAAAAACAAATGCAATAAGTGCCGCAACCGTCCAGTGCACACCTGTCCTTGCTATTCCTATAAATCCACCGACCGTCAGAATCGGTATTCTCAGCATCATTTGAAGCGCCGACAAGACAAGTTGCTGCACCTGCGTTACATCGTTAGTGGAGCGAGCAATCAGGCTTGATGTAGAAAAATGTGAAAATTCTTCCATCGAAAAATCTCCAACTTTCGCAAATAGCATTCCACGAAGTCGCATAGCCAGTGCTGCCGAGGTGCGTGAGGCGAAGAAGCTAATTATGAATACACAGATAAGCGCCCCCAGAGTGCACAGCATCATGAGCCCTCCGGCAGTAATGATTTCGCTTATTTGACTCTCAGGTGTCCGAACAAGCATAGTGATTTGCCTCATATAGTGAGGAATCATCATGCTTAGGAACACTTGAAACACGGCAATTAAGTGGATAATTATTATCTGTATCCACTCACTCGGAGTTATATAACCTATGATTTTCCGCACTTCACATCACCCCTTGCAATCGTAAAACGAGCATGTATCAAAATACGGGCTGCCCGGTGTGCAGCCCCTACATGTTGCGGTATTGTTGCTTTGGCAAACTGTATTTTGTAGGGGACACACACCTGGGTGTCCCGTTTTTTCATTTTGATACAGCCCCGAATATTCTTATCTTACGCTTCCTTGTCGCTCACATACTTTTGCACAATTACATTTAAGCTCTTAGTCTGAATAGGCTTTGATAAAAAGTCGTCAAAACCTGCTTTTGTGAGCTTTTCCGCTTGACCTATTAAGGCATTGGCAGTTTGTGCGACGATAGGATGGGTATATCCAATATCCCGAAGAATCTTCATAGTCTCAACGCCATCTAAGACCGGCATCATGATATCCATAAATATGATATCGTATACATTACCTTGCTTAACTTTTTCTATCGCTTCAGAGCCACTTTCGCAAGTTTCGACTTGCAACTGATAAGGCGCAAGCAAGCCACTTATGACAAGAAGGTTTATTTCCTGGTCGTCAACTATAAGTACCCGTCCGTGTGGCATAGGTTCAGCAGTAAGCGTGAGATTGCTCCCAACCACACTGAGATAATTTTCACACTGTTGCAATTTCACGGCGACTTCCTTGCCTAACACACTGCTATCGCCAGTCAATTTCTGCGGTATGGTGACTTTAATTACTGTGCCCGTACCGACGGTGCTTTCGATAGTCTTAGTTCCGTCCATGAGCGTTAATAAGTTATGCACAATAGACATTCCCAATCCTGTACCACTTACATACTTGTTTTCATCCTCATGGAAACGCAAGTATTCGCCTTGTCCTAGTGTACTAATTTGTTCTGCTGTCATACCGCATCCTGTATCGCTGATAGTGATGGCTAAATTAACATACCCTTCTTTTGACTCATGCGGAAGATGTGTCCACGAGAGCTCTACAACGCCTGATTCCGTGTATTTGAAAGCATTTGATAATAAATTACTCACAATCTGCTCGATATGGATCAGATCACCCATAAGATGCACAGGCAAGCTTTCATCTACCTTTAGAATGAAATCAATTTTTTTATTCTTTTGATAGCCGGGCTGCAATTGAGTAACATTACTGATAAGATTCTTGACTTCATATTCCTCATTATACAGCTTGAGCTTGCTTGATTCTATTTTTGAAAGGTCTAAAACATCGTTTACAATACTCAGAAGCCGGTTAGCAGAAGTCTGAATTTTCACAAAAGATTCCTCTGTCTTCGGTGGCAAATCGGGATTTTGCATCTCTATTTCCGATATGCCCAAAACAGCGGTAATCGGTGTACGCAGTTCGTGGCTCATTCTTGCTAAGAATCTACTTTTGGCTTTATTGCTCTCCTCAGCCATGTCTCTTTCAAAAGCAATTTTCTCCTCTTTGGTTCTGCTTCTTGCTATGATGTTAAACAAGACGACACCAAAGACATACATAGCGATACCTAGAATACCGATAGGTAGCATAATAATGGTTAAGCTCTGAGTAATAGGCGTTTGTACTGCATATGCCGGAATAACATCAAGCAAAGTCCATGCAACAGTGGGCAGACGTGCCGAAACGAAGTATGAGTCCCCTAGCTGCTCATCGTAGAAGTTAGCAAAATTAATTCTCTCTCTGAAGCTTTCGGCTAGATATTCTCCACTCGGCAAGTCGAAAATCGTGGTAATATTCTCATCTTCCATGATTAAAGGATTGGAGTGAAATATGATTGAACCGCCACGAGCTACGAGCATTCTATACCCATCTCCCAAAACAGGGTCATGGGCAATTGCATTAAAAATATCAGCCTAACTTACAGATATACCAACAACAGCCCCCACATCGTTAAGTTCGGGAAGCCATGTGGCTATTCCGGCGGTAAAGGCTTCGTGAGCATTCGACCAATAGGGGTCAGTCATAATTATATTACCTTCACCGGCCTCTACTGCAGCCGAAAACCACGGTGCATGAGTCGCTTGCCATTCACCACCCGGTGGCGGGCGGAAACCTGCACCGTTAATTATACTTCCATCAGCAAATCCTATAAAGACATTGTGTATATAGTCATTTTCACGGACGATTCTCTCTGCAATCTCTATGAAATTTCGGTCTGTCTGGTCATAATCCCGAAATCCCAAACCTCTATATCCTTGCGGATAAGACATCGCACTAAATACTTCCGCAAGTGTCTGCACCTTGCTGTATGAGGTTCTAAACCAAGAGTCAATTTCATCAGCATACAATTGCTTATCTCGCTGTGCAGTGATAATTATATTGTCGTAGACTACTCCACGCACAGTGGCATTTATAATGAAATATAAGATAACCAAGCCGACAGCCAGCACGACTGCAGTGCTTAAACTCGCAATAAATGCGAACCTTTTCCCCACTTTTTTATTTTTACCTAAATTCATTACGTCTACTCCCACTTTTGACGGAGAATTACTATTCGAATATGCCACACAACATCTTATAGTCTTATTCTAAGACTATACAAGCAATGCTTCTAATCTCTTACTTTGATGTGCACGTCTCTGAGTTGCACTTCCGTTACCTCATTAGGGGCGCCCAGCATAACATCTTGAGCATTACCATTAAGCGGAAACGCTATGACATCTCTGATTGTCTCCTCATTTGCAAGTAACATAACAATCCTGTCAATTCCGGGTGCCATGCCTGCATGAGGCGGTGCTCCATACTGAAACGCCGTATACAGCGCACCAAAGCGATTTTTCAGCTCATTTTCATCATACCCGGCTATATCAAACGCCTTTTTCATAATCTCAGGCGAGTGATTGCGCACCGCACCGGACGATAGCTCAATCCCGTTACACACGATATCGTACTGATGTGCATATATATCAAGCGGATCTTTAGTTTCTAAGGCTTCCAAACCGCCGATAGGCATTGAAAACGGATTATGGGTAAAGTCAACCTTCTTTGTCACCGGATTATATTCATACATCGGATAGTCCGTCACATAGCAGAATTCAAATGTATCCTCTGCCACGATTTCAAGTGTCTTACCCAGCCAATTTCTTATCTGCCCTGCAAGTCCGTCTACAACAGCCGGCGCATCGCAGATGAAGAACAGAGTATCGCCCTCTTTTATACCAAGAGACTCTATAAGCTCCTGCTTGTGCTCAGGCTTTAAGAATTTTTCGATAGGCCCTTTAAAATCACCGTCTGAGTATGTGATATATCCAAGACCTTTCATGCCGATTTCAGTCGCATACTTGAGTGAATTTTCAAAAAACGATCTTGAACGACCCGAACAATCAGCAACTATACCCCTTACAGGCTTATTTCTAAACAAAGGAAATTCTACCTGTGAGAAAAACTCCGTAAGATCGGTAATAAGCAAAGGGTTACGCAGATCCGGCTTATCCGAACCATAGTTCATCATCGCCTCGTCATATGTAAGCCTGCGAAACGGCGGTGGCGAAACCTTCTTGTCAGTAAATTTCTTAAATGTCTCATACATAACCTTCTCAGCCACAGTCAAGACATCTTCTTGCTCCGCAAATGCCATCTCGAAATCGAGCTGATAAAACTCACCCGGTGAGCGATCTCCCCTGGCATCCTCATCTCTAAAGCATGGTGCGATTTGGAAATATCTATCAAATCCCGATACCATGAGCAATTGTTTAAATTGCTGTGGTGCTTGAGGCAGAGCATAAAACTTACCCTTATGCTTTCTACTGGGCACGAGATAATCACGAGCACCCTCAGGAGATGATGCCGTCAATATCGGTGTTTGTATTTCCAAGAAATCAAGGCTCGTCATCTGCTCACGTATAAAATTGATTATCTTAGAGCGCAAGATTATATTTTCTTTAAGCGCCAGATTGCGCAGATCAAGATATCTGTACTTGAGCCTGACTTCCTCACGAGTATTAAGCGACTCATTTATCTCAAAGGGAAGCACATTATGGCAAGGACCTAATATCTCAAGCTTATCGGCGACGACTTCGATATATCCTGTATCAATCTTCGGATTTACCGTTTCTTCATCACGAGCCTGTACCTTACCATATATAGATATGACAGTTTCACGATGCACTCCTTCAAGTAATGAGTCATCATGTAACACTATTTGCATGACACCACCGGAATCACGCAAGTCAATAAATGTTATACCGCCGTGGTCACGAATCGTCGCTACCCAACCGGATAACCGAACCTCAAGTCCGATATTCTCCTGCCGTAGCTCACCCGCCAGATGTGTTCTAAGCATTATCTTCACTCCTTACGAAACAATCTTTATGATTCTATATCTTGCCAATTGCCTTGTCAAGAAAAAATTAAAAGGCGACTTATCGCCGCCTTTTAAGACTATATATACTAGTCCGTGCTTATTAGTCTGTTACATACGGTAGCAGTGCCACTTGACGTGCACGTTTGATGGCTACCATCAAGCGCCTTTGATGCTGTGCACAGACACCGGTTGTTCTGCGTGGCAGTATCTTACTGCGCTCTGACAAATATCTCTTTATCTTCGCTGCATCTTTATAATCGATGTCCTGAGCTCTGTCAACACAGAACTGGCAAACTTTTCTACGCTTGCGATTATTCGGTCTATGTTCTCTATCTTGAGACAAGATAATCCCTCCTTATATTAAAATGGTAAATCCCCGTCATCCATATCAAGCTCTGCAAAATCAGAACCTGCGACAGGAGTTGAGAAACCTTGGCTAAAGTCGTCCCTTGGAGCGACCGACATGCCCGCAGCCTCTCTGCTCTTTTTGCTTTCGGTAAAATAGATGTTATCTGCTATGACTTCTGCGCTTCTGCGCTTATTGCCATCTTTATCTGCCCAATCCCTGATTTCGAGTCGTCCTGTAACTAACGCCATCTGACCCTTAGTAAAGTACTTCGACACAAATTCCCCGGTCTTGTTCCAAGCGACGACATCAATGAAGTCTGTCTGCCTTTCACCACCGTCTTTAGGTGCAAACCTTCTGTCAACTGCAAGTGAAAACGATGCCACAGGAGTTCCGTTTTGTGTATGTCTAAGCTCCGGGTCACGTGTTAGTCTGCCCATAATAACGATTTGGTTCATAATAGTAACTCCTATTCTTCGATAACGGTAATCAGTGAGCGCATGATGCCGTCAGTGATTTTGAGAACACGGTCAAGCTCTGCTGGGAAATCCGGTCCTGATGTGAACTTGACGAGTACATAATACCCTTCAGGCTTATCATTGATCAGATACGCAAGCTTTCTCTTGCCCATTTCCTCAAGCTCATTGATAGTGCCGTTTGCCTCGATGAGAGCCTTAAACTTCTCAACTGTAGCTGCGACTTGCTCCTCACCGATATCAAGATCGATGATGTACATGAGCTCATAATTTGCTGATGTTTTTGCCATACTTACACCTCCTTCTGGTCTAATCGGCCCCCGATCTTAAGCCGGGAGCAAGGATGCAAGGGTGAGCGAATGCTCGAAATCCCCATACCCTATTTACTTCTTAAGGCTGTTGCCTCTTGCATAAGACTAGTGCTACCTAAGTCTGAATGCTTTGTAATTATACATGATTGCGTAGGTTTGTCAACAACAAAATCCGGCTGTCCGAGCCTACTCGAACCTGCCGGATTCATAAAATTTTGTTGAAAATTTGTATCAAAATGTGAAATTTTCATCATTACCGGGTTCAAATGTAGAAAAAAACTGTTAAAAAAATATTTTTTACGGCGTATATTTTGTCAAGGTCGCCGCTGATTAATTCCGCCCGGCGGTTACCAAGATGTCTTCCACTTGCTTAAGTTGCTCTAATGTGTTGACACCCAAGATCTCATCTCCCAGATTGCGCTTAAGTAGCCCTATTTTCGCCCCGCCCTCACTCATAATCTTTGGCACATCTGTTAGATAATATTCACCTTGAACATTATTGTTTTTAAGCTTACCGAGCGCATCTAACAGCAAAGGCGTATCAAAAACATATACCCCCGTGTTGACCTCTGTTATCTTCGCCTGCTCAGGAGTGCAGTCTCTATCCTCAACCACGCAGTCAAATGCACCGGTTTCATCTCTTACAATCCTGCCAAATGCAAGATCGAGTGTGGTCTCACCTGTTAAGATCGTGCAATCATTTTTCCCTTCAAAATGCGCATTTAGAAGATCAGCATATGTCTCTTTTCTTATCGCAGGCATATCACCATAGCAGACAAGCACAGCTCCTTCAAATCCCACAAGATGCTCCTTCGCTGCCATAACCGCATGACCTGTACCAAGTTGCTCTCTCTGCTCTGAAAATTCATACCCGGCAAAATACTCTATAACTTGCTCCTTACGATACCCCACGACGATGATGACATCTTTCTTCTGTGTAATCGGCAGTGCATCAAGCACATGTTCAAGCAGAGGCTTGCCACACGCAAGTCTCATGACTTTAGGGGCATCATTATCTTCACTCTGTAAGCGAGTACCTTTCCCCGCTGCTAGTACCACCACTTTAAGCTGTTTATCCATTAAGCTCTCCCATCTTTAGCTATAATAATTTGTTTAATATTCAGCACCCGATATCGGCTGCACAGTCTCTGTGATTCTCTTAATAGTAAATTGGTTTGTCTGCAAATATGAGTAGACACCTTGCAAAGCAAGAGCCGCTTCCTCACTACCCGAAAACATCAAATTCCCTCTAGCTCCGCTCTCTCTTGGAATCGCAGCGGTTATCGTCGCCATAGAGCTTCCCTCATAATCTACAATACTTTGAGCACCATCCCAAAAAATCAAGTTATGCTCCTGCGCCATTGCACTTGCACTCTCTGCGACCTCAGATGCTGAAACTATCACCGTTCTGACCTTTGCAGCTTCAAATAAAATCGCCGAGACCCTTAAATATTCTTCAAAAGTGCCCTCGTTTAACCAAATTCCCAGCGTATGCCCTGTACCTGATATCCGCCGAATCATGCCGGGATCATTAAAAATATCCTCCGAACTTACAAAGAAGCATGCACGAACACCATACTGCGCCTGCGTATCAAGAAGTTCCAGAATAGAACCCACACTTCCTGCCGACAAATCATAAAAGCTCAGATAAATCGTCACATCACTGTAATCAGGTGGCAGATCTTCTTCAACCGGTGGCGGTGGTACAGGCGGTGTAGTAACATCAGGCTGTCCCGACGTCGGGGGTTGATGTTGAGGTGGTGGCGGAGGCGCAAAACGATGGTCGTATGACCTTCTTATTCCATCTCTGTTCATACCCACTGCGGTTGGGTCATTTATTGTTGAATTGGAAATAATTCTTACCGCAAACATCTGTCGCTCGGAAATTATCGTATCAGGTATCTCTATTAATCTAAAAGTCAAGCCAAAAAAGTCACTAACTTGCCTTATCGGAACGTAAAATGTCTCTCCGACCCTGCGTGCATGAGGCCAGCGCAGAGTAACTCCGTCCTGATTTACAGTCATTGCCTCACCGGGAGCTGTGTGGAAATCAACAAATCTATTGTTACCTCTAAATACACGAACTAACTCAAGCTCCGCAGACCCTGATGCCCACACATTAAGACCGCTAAGAACATTAACAGGAACAAAAATATCCCCACCCACGACCATAGGCATTGTGCTTTCATTAAATGGAAGCAATGTTTCGTTTATTATTACAAAATGAGGCGTGACTGCAGCTTGTGAAACTACCGGCACAAATGCAAGCATCATGCATAATATAAGCACTATGCATAAAATCTTCTTTTTCATATTCGCCCCAGCCTCCTTCATCTGCGTATTCCCTTGCTATTGCTTGCAATAATAACATAATTTATCGAAAATGTCCACTTTTTACACATGAAAATTTGACACAGACAGTCTGATGATATATGCTTAGTGGCATCTAAATTTCTAGTATTTCTTGTTTAAATAACAACAAACTTTATCGACCAAAATTTTAGTAAAGGAGCAAAAACTCATGAAAATCAAAGCAGCAGTAGTCCACAAAGCCAATGATCCCTATGTAATAGAGGAAGTAGATCTCGCCGAACCTAAAGCAAATGAGGTACTTGTCAAGATAGTCGCCAGCGGCCTATGCCACACCGACTACATACTGGTGTGTGGAAATTTATCAGCGCTCCATCCCGTCGTATTAGGGCATGAAGGTAGCGGCATTGTCGAGCGAGTCGGCGAGCAAGTCAAGGACTTTGCACCCGGCGACAGGGTTTGTATGTCCATTAGCTTCTGCGGCGAATGCCATACTTGCTTAATGGGAAAGCCTTACGAATGCGACGAAAACTCACGTCTTAATTTTGGCGGTCGCTCTTATGACGGCACAACCCGACTGACACAAAATGGAGTCGAGCTATCTAACTGCTTCAATCAAGCATCTTTTGCAACCTATTCCGTCACTCATCAGAACAATCTGGTACATGTGCCGGACGATATGGATCTTAGACTTACAGGACCGCTTGGCTGTGGCATTCAAACCGGCGCAGGCGCAGTCCTTAATGCCCTAAAACCAGAACCCGGCTCATCTATCGTAATAGCCGGCTGTGGCGGTGTCGGAATGAGTGCGCTCATGGCTGCTAAAATCTGTGGTTGTGCGAAGATAATCGCTATAGATACAATTGATTCCCGGCTTGATTTGGCACTCGAACTCGGCGCAACCCATGTAATCAACGCTAAAAAGGTAGACCCGGTATCTACTGTGCAAGGTCTCACAGATGGCAAAGGCACAGATTACGCCGTTAATGCTACCGGCAATGGCAAGAATTCCGGCATGACTATTGAGTGCACACACAAGCTCGGTAAACTTGCGCATATCGGCGGTGAGGGCGAATCCGTTTTCGGTCATCTCGCAGGGCGCACTGTCATGGGAATAACCGAAGGATGGAGCATCCCTAAGATTTTCATCCCTCAGCTTATTCAGTTTTATAAAGAAGGGCTATTTCCTTTCGATAAGCTCGTAAAATACTACGATTTCGAAGACATAAATATCGCTGCCGAAGATTCACTTTCAGGCAAGACCATTAAACCCATACTCGTAATGGATAAATAATTTCTTACCAAAATTTATATATTATATGTTTTTAGGGGTGAACAGCTTATACGTTCACCCCTAAAGTATGTTCTATGAAAGCTAATCGATTTTCTCTATCATTTTCCGGCTAAAATACAACTTGAGTTGTATTTTAGCCGGAAAAAGCAATTATATGCCTATCTTCCTACATCCTGTCAGCACGTTGAGCAAGCAAGCACTAAAGTATAAATTGTAACACCGATCCAAATGTCCAGATTGTCGATGCGTCCATTGATAATGGACGATTTAGAAAAGCTAACACAGGGCGAACAAGACTATGAGAGCACAAGCTCTATGCTTTCTATCAGCACCGGGTCACCGCCGCCAAAAGGCAGAAGGTAATATCCATAGCTTTCGCGCAGTTGTTCAAAGTTTGCCATTCTTTCCGCTCCAAAAATACCGCTTTCTATGACGTTTGAAGCATCAAAGCCAACAACTACAATGCCGTCCTCACGAACTTGGAAGCTACTGCCTGCGGACGTAAACCCTATTGAACTGCCCGTATCAAAAGCATTTATATACATCCCGTAAG
>Ga0123355_10019066_pt1 | contig 10913 bp, 4 predicted proteins | sample TergutEmb28metaG_3_FD_89872 | JGI IMG/M metagenome (GOLD analysis project Ga0123355, IMG submission 89872) | Embiratermes neotenicus P1 segment gut microbial communities from Petit-Saut dam, French Guiana - Emb289 P1 | ecosystem: Host-associated > Arthropoda: Insects > Digestive system > Gut ...
AGAAGTGCGTCATATTACCGTCGGGATGCAACAGCGTGTAGAAATCCTCAAAATGCTCTACCGTGACAATGAAATTCTCATTTTCGACGAGCCCACCGCTGTCCTCACACCCCAGGAAATAGAAGCGCTCATGCAGACAATGCGGGACATGGCCGCAGAAGGAAAGTCTATTTTATTTATAACCCACAAACTAGACGAAATCAAACAAGTAGCCGACCGCTGCTCCGTTCTCCGAAAAGGCAAGCTCATTGGCACAGTAGATGTAGCAGCCACCTCCAAAGAAGAGATGAGCGAGATGATGGTTGGCCGCAAAGTGGTGCTGAGCCTGGAAAAAGGTGAAGCCAAAGTCGGCAAAACCATATTGGAAGTAAAGGGTTTGACTCAAAAAGGCGAAAACGAGAAAAACCGCCTCACAGATGTCTCCTTCCACGCAAAGGCCGGAGAAATCCTCTGTATCGCAGGCATAGAAGGCAACGGCCAGACAGATCTAGTCAACGCCCTAACAGGCCTAGCCCCTGTGGAGGCCGGACAGATCATGCTAGACGGCAAAGACATTACCAAAGAAAAAATCCGCAAACGCTGCGCCCAGGGTATGGCACACATCCCAGAAGACAGGCATAAACACGGTCTGGTGTTGGAGTATTCTCTTGCTTATAATCTCATTTTGCAAAAATACTACACCAAAGCATTCCAGAGCCGGGGCTTTTTGCGGATGGATAAAATCAAAGCCTTCGCCGAGAGTCTAATTCAACGCTTCGACATACGCTGCAGCCAAGGGCCCGCCACCATCACCCGCACCATGTCCGGCGGCAACCAGCAAAAAGCCATCGTCGCCAGAGAGATCGACCTAGACGCCAAACTCCTCATCGCCGTACAGCCCACCAGGGGACTAGACGTCGGCGCAATCGAATACATCCATAAACAGCTACTAGAGCAAAGAGATGCGGGCAAGGCAATCCTGCTTATCTCCCTGGAGCTGGAAGAAGTGATGAATGTATCCGACCGCATTTTAGTCATGTACGAAGGCGAAATTGTAGCCGATGTTAACCCAAAAGATGTAACGTTCCAAGAGCTTGGGCTGTATATGTCGGGCGCGAAAAGAGACGAGGGGAGGGGGGATAAATGAACCGCAGTTCTGTTATGAGTTTCTTATCATCGATTTTGGTATTGCTAGTTGGCCTGTTAATCGGGTTTGTTATTTTGCTGGTGAGCAACAGTGCCGGGGCGGTGAATGCCTTTACGACCATTTTAACCCATGGCGCAGGGTCTATGCGTGTTTTTGGGAATGTGCTTTTACATGCCACGCCTATTATTTTAACGGGTTTATCCGTGGCGTTTGCGTTCAAAACAGGTCTGTTTAATATCGGTGCAACGGGACAATTTACCTTGGGGGCATTTGCTGCCGTGTTTATTACCATAGAGTTCACTTTTTTACCGCCGCCAATACGTATTTTAACTGCCGTGTTGGCTGCCGCTGTTGTGGGCGCGTTGTGGGGGGCAATCCCCGGCTTGCTAAAAGCATACCGCAATGTGCACGAGGTTATTTCGTGTATTATGACCAACTACATCGCCATGTTTTTTGTGAATTACATGGTCATCAATTTTACGTTCGATTCAGGACAAGGCCGGAGTTTTCCGCCCCCGGTAGATTCCAGACTGCCATCCCTGGGGCTAGAAAATATTTTTAGAACCGGAGCAAGGTCTTCCAATGTAGATGTGGGTATCATCATTGCCATAATCATTGCCATTGTCATTTATATTATCCTGGAAAAAACCACGTTCGGCTACGAACTTAAAGCCTGTGGTTTTAATAAAGATGCCGCAAAATATGCCGGTATCAACGGAAATAAAAATATCGTTATGTCTATGATGATTTCCGGCGGCCTTGCTGGTATTGGCGGCGCATTAGCCTATATTGGCGGCATGGGGGTAACGCTTAACATTGTGGATGTTCTGCTTCCGTATGGGTTTACAGGTATTTCTGTTGCATTCCTTGGGCTAAACCATCCTATTGGTGTCATATTCTCTGGCGTTTTAATTTCATATTTAACAATGGGCGGTACCCAAATTCAACCGGACGGGTTTTCTCCGGAATTTGTAGATATTGTCATCGCGGTAATCATCTATTTCTGCGCGTTTGTTTTCCTGGTTAAAACAGTGTTGGAAAAATATTCCGATAGGATTTTCAAAAGCAAAAAGGATGGGGGTAAAGCAGTATGAATATGCTTTTCTTTGTGACGCAGTCCACAATGTTTTTTACAATACCGCTGATTATTGTTGCGTTGGGCGGGCTTTTTTCAGAAAAATCCGGTGTTGTGAACATCGCGCTTGAAGGTATTATGATCATGGGCGCGTTTGCGGGTATTTTGTTTATTCATACCATGCAAAACCACGGCAGTTTGTCCGGTATGCCGCTGCTAATCCTTGGGCTGCTTATCGGTATGGTTACGGGTATTGTTGTTTCGGTGCTTCATGCCTATGCGTCTATTAACTTAAAAGCGAACCAGGTAATTAGCGGGGTTGCGATAAATATGTTTGCCCCCGCGTTTGCGGTTTACACCGCAAGGCTTGTTTTGGGCTCCCAAAATGTGCGTTTTTATAACCAGTTTAGAGTAGACTCCGTGCCGGTACTTGGCAGCATTCCCTTCATCGGCCCTATGTTTTTTCAAAACGCTTATATCACCACGCTATTAGGTTTTGTTATTTTGGCGGTTTCGTCTTTTGTGCTGTATAAAACCAAATTTGGTTTGCGTTTGCGGGCTTGTGGCGAGCATCCGCAAGCGGCAGACTCTGTCGGTGTAAGTGTGGCTAAAATGCGTTATTCTGGGGTTTTAATTTCTGGTGCTTTGGCCGGGCTTGGCGGTGTTGTGTTTATTATTCCCATTACCACTGTGTTTGATGGCACCGTGGTTGGTTATGGGTTTTTAGCGTTGGCTGTGCTTATTTTTGGCGCGTGGAAGCCAAAAAGGATTTTGTTTGCCGCCATCTTTTTTGGGCTTATGAAAACCGTTGCGCACAGCCATAGTGCCATCGGTTTCTTAAATGCTTTGCCCATCCCTTCGCATTTTTACAGCATGTTGCCATTTGTGGCTACGTTAATCGTGCTTGCGTTTACTTCTAAGAATACCATGGCACCAAAGGCCGCTGGGCAGCCGTATGATAAGGGCGGACGGTAATTCATTTCAAATTTAGTTCCCCGTTGTTGAATTTATATTCAGTAGCGGGGAATTTTTTTATTTACCAGGAAATTGCTCTGTACGAAACGCGCGGCGAAGCCGCTTTTTAAGTTTTGTAATGTTTTATGCTTTGTGGTTGTTATAATAGACAAGAAGAAAATCGGGAGGACAAAAAAATGACCAAGAAAATTTTTGCGCTATGCATATGTGCATTATTGACGCTTGCCGCATGTGTGCCGCATTATGACGAAGTAGGGGGCGTATATGAAGCTACGCCTGATGGCTCCACAGACCTGCTTAACATAACTGATATTTTGTGCGAGCGTGAGCAGCTGCTTGCAATGGGCTGGTCTGAAGAAATGATTGATTCGTTAGTAGACGGCGGGATTAGCATGGAAAACGTGATAAACCAAGCCCGTTTTAGCGGATATGTGGACAGTATTTATAATAACCGCCCAATTGGGGCGTCCGGCGAAGTTATCGCACAGCGGTACAATGGCGGGATTTATTTTAACGACCAAGGTGTATTAACCGTTATGGTGCTTGATGCCGCATTCGACCATGCGCCATCTGCCACTGCGATTGAAGAAATGCGGGAATTGGGCATCATAGTGAGAACAGCTCAGTTTACCCATCAAGAACTTTTGGACGCAAGCGATGCGCTTTTCCACGTTTGGGATGGCGCGCGCGAAGCGGGTCTTTCCAGTTCCGGAATTGGTGCGGAAAATAGAGTAACCGCATGGCTAGACCCGTATAACGATGAGCAAAAGGTGACATTTACGGAGTTCTTGCGTGAAAATGGGCTTAACCCTGCAATGTTTATTCTTGCGCCAGCGGTTACACAGGAAATGCGGGACCATCGCGCGGCATCTGTTGCCGCCGCAGTTGCTTCACCAGGCGATAAAATTGTTCTTGTAGGTGATGTCGAAGTGAGCCGTACGGGCATAATATTCACATTAGAAAACCGTACAGAATATGAATTTAACTATGGTTCACCTTTCGACTTGGCTTATTATTCAAATGGTGAATGGCTGCCCGTGCCGCATTTGCCGGGAGCCGGCGGAGCACCTTGGACTTCGGAAGGACATATGATGCAAGGTGGCGGAATAAAGCAATCCCGCCAAAACTGGAGTTGGCATTTTGGCGAGCTTCTTCCCGGAAGATACATGTTTATCCGTGAAGGCTGGCTGGGGGCTTGGAGCCCGAACCAGGAGCGTGTGTATGCATTAGTTGAATTTTTAGTAACAAAAGATAGCCCAGTGTACTTGCCCCCACAAGACGAAATCGACTTTTGGCCCAGCATTATAAATCTTGTGGAATACAGCGATGTTACACCTAATGGAATGACGATTGTTATAGATAATATTTCGCCATATGACATTGACCACAGGGCGCAACTACTAGCCATAGTGGATGAAAGGTATGCCATATCCGAGCATCATTGGGAATGGCCGTCGCTTCCTTTGTTGCCTGTAGAGGGCTATTGGATAGACCATCTTATACAAGGGGAAGGATTTTTGCCAAGTGGCGGAGAATTGGAATTTACACTGGATTGGACAGCGGTATTTGGCGAACTGCCCCCCGGTGAATACAGGATTGTGCTCAGTTTAGGTGGGCGGGCGCATCCGCCGCATCCTACAGGCTGGGCGTTTGGGGATACGCTGGTGATACGGTTTGGTGTGTAGTTTAGACATAAAAGTTGAGAATCGCCTCAAGCTTTGTCCGAGAACCCGCCCTAATATGTCTATACTTGAGGCGATTTTCAATTTAATTCACTATAACTTTTAGAACGGACATAAAGTCCGCTCCAAAAGTTAATAGACTACAATGTCAATTGTGTTGGCACCAGGATACCAATATACAGAAGCTCCCAAAGCCTCACTGACAAAGCGCAGCGGCACCACAGTTCTGTCGTTGATAATCATGGCAGGTACGTCCATGCCGGGGGCTAATTCGCCAATGAAAATAGTAATCGTCAAGCCATCTAATTCTAAAACGGCGGCCCTGCGCGTGGTGTCCCAATTTACATATGCGCCGAGGGCTTCGGCAATAAAACGAATTGGAACCATAGCTCTGTCGTTTATGATTACAGGCGCTACATCCAACATGTGAGGCGTACCGTTTACCGTGTAGGCTTTTTCTCCGATAGTAAGCCTAACCCATGGGCTGCCGCTGCCAATGTAGCCTGCAACAAAGAAAGGTGTCAAGTGGTTGGTGACAAAGGTGATGGCTTGCGTTACCGGGTCGTAAGTCATGTACAACCTTACCATGTGGTCGGTGTTGCTAGGTTGCAATACTTCTGCCGGAAGTGGCCCATACTCATACTGCTGGTGCAGAGCCTCTTCTTCACCGCTTAGTTGCCATATTGCCGCAGGCAGTTTACCTGTGTACTGCGCGGAAATGGTGAGGTCGCCATCAAATTGGGCTATTGTCTTGTTGCCGGAGCTCACTCTGATGCCAAACACCGCATCGTTGTCACTTATTGCTCCTTGCTGCTGCTGGCTAAGGTCGGCTTTGCTTTTCTTTTCCAGCATAACTGAAATGTATTCGTCCTTTGCCTGTTTTACAGTGGACTCCAATGCTTCTTTGCTAAATTCGATGCTTCCATTAGGCAAAGCAATTTTTAAGCCAACATTTGCTTTCGCAAACGCGTCGAACGCGTCTGTAGACAGCATGGCCGCCTTTGCATCTTCCACACCGGATAAATCCAGCTTAACAATGGGTTCTTCGCCCATGTTTTCTTTCGCTGTTTTTTGCGCATAGTCAATGAGCTGATTTTTAGTTTGTGGATCTAGTTCTACGTTAACTGCACCGTTTTCTTTTTTGGCGGAAATATCAAGCTTGCCGCCAATTTTGCTGTTTGTGCCGCCAGTGGCAATGATATTGACTATGGTTACGGTTTGAACAGTAGGGGTTGCAGGTACAGTTACTACATCCCTATCTCTTCTATTCCAAGGAATTTGGGGTGCAATTATTGTATCATTGTTGTCATCGCTTTCATAATCTGGGGATACGGGCGCAATTATTACGTTGCTGCCGCTACTTCCTGTGCTTGTACCTGCTCCTGTGGCAGGTATAGGGCGTGTTTCGGTTGCGCCGCAAACGGCACATGTTCTTGTTTCAACTCCCGCCGTTGTCGCTGTTGGGGCGGTGGTTACCGTCCAGCTACTCCAAGTATGCCCTAGGGCCGGGATATCCCGCTCGTCAATTCTATCGCCGCATCTTGTACATACACGGGATTCTTTACCTGGGGTTGTGCAGGTTGGGGCAAGCGTTTGGGTATATTCTTCCGAATAATCATGCCCCAAGGCTGGTATCGGCTGAGTTTCTTCATAGCCGCAAGTTGGGCATTGTCTGTATTCTTCCCCGTTGGCGGTACAGGTGGGTTCTAGTCTTACTATCCATGGCAATTCGAACATTAAATCGTGGGTACAATCTGTAACTGTAACCGTACGTGATACGGACAAGTCGCTAGGTATCGTTAGCCACGCAGGCGGGCTTGTATGAGTGACTGTACCTGTAAATGTTGCCGAATTTCCCACCGCTGTAACATCAAGCGTGCCCGTCCACTCAATGGTATGCGGTACGCTTACGTCCCCAACAGTAGTGCTGCCGCTTGTAGGCAACGCTGTAGTACCAAGGTCGGATGGCGTTTGCGGGGTGGTTCGGTTTATATTTACTTGTACAGAAGTATTCGTAAACGTTGGGTTTGTGGCTGTAACGGGATTGACGGTAAACGTCACGTAAGGCATCGTTAGGCTTGATACATCGACATTAGCCGTACTGTCAATCCCGCCGGTTATAGTATATGTCGTACCCAGCGGGTTGAACGCCGAAGCACTTGACCATGTGATAGCCAAGGTTGCCGTGCCGCCACCTTGCAAGTTGACATCTACAGTTGAAGGAAGGTTTGCAAGGGCGATAATCCCTGCTATATCTGTTGCATTTCTTGCATCATATGCTGTAATGCTTGCGGGGTCTGATATGGATGTAGCGATAGATGCAGCCACAGCCTGGCCTACAACAAGGCTTCCCGTGCCTTCGATATCGCCTAAGCTGCCATAAACGGACATAATTGTAAATCCATACGTTCCCGCGTTTGTTGATGCATCAACGGTCATTGTTAGCATTGTAATATCGGAGGTACTGGTGCTGCTAAAGGCAATGTCTGTCACACCGGCCGGAGCAGAACCGCTATCCCATTCAATTGCCGGGGCAAAGCTTGTATCCGTAAAATTTGCATCTGTTATTGTGAATGTGACATCTCCGCTTGCTTGGCCATAACTGCGCGTAGTGTCTTGGGAACTCACAGTAATTGTTGGGGTGGAAGCGGCGGCCAACACCGTAAAGCTCACATCAAATGCCTGCGGGTTAAATTCCATACCGGATACTGTAACGGTAGCTGTGTATGTGCCTGCGCTAAGGCCGGCATTGGGTGCAACGGTAAAGGTCGCGGTGCCGCCAGGCGCAATGCTTGGAATTGTTGCCGCACTTGTGGAAAGGGCAAATGCATTTATTGAAAGAACTGCCGCGCTTACCACGCTTACGGTAAAGCTATCCGCGTTATTGCCGCTAAGATCAATGGAAATATCTCCGGTGGCTACTTCGCCATCATTGGTTATTGTTACATCCAGCAACAGCAACGATACATCTGCGCCTACCTGTACGGAGCCAAAGTCATACGTGCCGCTTATGGAAAGTGATATGCTTGTGGTGGGTAGGAAGCTATCATCACCTGTAACTACGCCGTTGTTTGTAAATGTGCCGTTACCCGTAACGGTTCCGGTATTGTCAAATGTTCCATTATTTATGATAGTGCCAGTATTGTCCAATACCCCATTGTTTGTTATGGTTCCATTATTTGTAACAGTTCTGGTATTGTCTAACGTCCCGTCTGCAACCAAAGTGCCGCCGTTGCCAACAACTATGTCGCCGTTGTTTGACAAAGTTGTGCTAGTAGGGGTAGTAAGGGTTGCACCGTTGGGAATTTCCAAGGTAGTACCGCTTGGTATTGTAAGGTCACTGCCAAGAGTATAATCGCCTACAACGGTGCCGTTGCTTCCGTCAAACAAAATGCCGCTGCCGGTGATATTTAGCGTTGTTCCGGCGGGGTCATTTATACCTGCGGTTGCGGGTGCTGCCGGTGTAAGGGTATTTACTCCGTCAACGGTTAAGTTAAGGGTTGCGCCGCTATTAAGGGTAATGGGCGATTCCCCATTATCCGGCCCTGTTATGGAAACGCCTTGAATGGCAACATCTGCCGTACCATTTACTACTATTTGTAGGTTGGGGTTTGTGCCTGTAAGGGCAACATTTGCGCCGTTATTAACGGTCAAAACACCGTTGTTATACGACCAACTGCCATCCGCACATGCTTGGCCATCAACTAAGACACTAATGTCAACGGTAGCACCGGGAGCGGGGGTGTCTATGACGCTTCCGGTACCGGCAAGTGTGCCGTTATCTGTAAGCGTGCCATTATTTACTATGGTGCCGTCGTTGTTTATGGTTGCGCCGGAGTTATTGGTGAGTGTTCCGTTATTTATGATGGTTTCACCGGCACTGTTATTTATTGTCCCGTAGTTGCTAGCTGTGCCGTTGTTTATGATGGTGCCGTTGTTGGTTAAGGTACTGCCGGCTCCTACTTCCAAGGTTCCGGAGTTGGTTATTTGGTTTGTGTTGTCCAGTGTACTGCCATTCCAGTTATTTATTGCACCGCTGTTGTTTACAGTGCCAGAATTTGAGATTGCGCCGTTGTTGTCGATGGTGCCTGTGCTTGCGTTGTTTAGTGTACCCTCGTTGATTAGCGGGCTGTTATTGCTTATCTCGTTGTTATTGTTTATGGTTCCGGCGGTGGTGTTCGTAATACTTCCGCCGCTGTTGTCGATGGTTCCGATGCTGTTGTTCAGTGTGCCGCTGTTTGTGATGGTTCCGGCGTTGTTTTCAATCGTGCCATCATTGGTTAACGTACTGGTATTGTCTATTGTTATGGTGCCGCCATCGTTTATAAGGGTTGCCCCGCTGTCTATATTCAGGTTTGCTCCACTGCTTACATTCATATTTACCTCTGATGGCACCGTTAGGGTAACACCTGTTCCAATGGATAAATCCCCGCCGCCGGTCTGTGCTAGCGGGTCTGCCACAGCAACGTTTGCAGTACCGCCGGATGGCGTAGTAATATCCAATGGAGTACTTAGCGTGCCTGTAATTGAAATATCAGCGCCATTGTCTACAGTTAAAACCCCGCTGGAATATTCCCAGCCTGTGCCTGAAGACGGGTCTGCTAAGTTTCCGATATCAATAATGTCGTTCCGGCGGCAGCAACGGTTACTGTTGCTGCCGGAGAAGTCACAGGAAATGCAACCGGGGCGGCACCACCAAATGTTGGCGTTCCGTCGGTTACGCTTATAACTACGTAGTAGTAATATGTTCCTTGTGTCAAGGCGGTTGGTATTGTTAATGTTGCCGTTCCCCCGGAAGATAATGTTCCGTTTGCGCCCGAAATGGCAGCCCCGCCCGTATTGCTGTTTGTGGTGTTGTTATACCACTGGTAACTTAGGCCAACTGCGTCCGTTACGGTTGCTGCCGCTGTAAGGGTTTGCGTTATTTCCCCTTGCACCACCGTGGCATTCGCGGGTGCTTGGGTTATGGCTATGGATGGGACCACTAAAAAGGGAGTTTGCTGGTTTGTTGTAGACGCATTACCAATTTGCCCTCTGTTATTTTTGCCCCAAGCCCACAGGCTGCCATCGGCTTTCATCGCCAAAGAATGATACAAACCTGCTTCGACATTTTCCCAGTCGGTATCTGCATTCACTTGGATAGGACTCAGTTGGTTTGCTGATAAGCTGGAAACGCCAAGTGCGCCATCTCCATAATTACCCCATGACCATAGCGTACCGTCATCTTGTATTCCCAAAGCGTGGTAACCGCCCGCGGCAATGTCTGTCCAGACATACCCACCGGGGACAGCTTGTGGCGTAAGTTGATTACCACCACTTGTACCAAGGCCAAGTTCGCCCTCTCCATTACCGCCCCATGAAAACAGTGCGCTGCCCTGTAGTGCGAATGATGGAAACAAGCCTGCCGACAAGCTTGACCAACCAGTGCCTAAAGATGTGAGAAGCCCGGTATTGCTGCTGTTACCATTTCCAAGCTGGCCCTCTGCGTTCCCACCCCAAGTAAATAGTTCGCCTGCGGAGTTTAATGCCATTGAATAATATGCGCCTGCCGCTATACTTACCCAATTTGTAGCGGTTGTGTTAACAGGTACAGGCACAAGTGCATTCGCGCCATCATATGAAGTACCTTGCACGCCTAGCTGGCCTTGGCTGTAGCCGCCCCAAGCCCAAAGCGAACCATCGGATTTTATTCCTAACATGTGGACGGCACCAACCGATACGCTTATCCATGTTGTATTTGTTTCACCTTGCAGATTAACCCGTGTTGGTGTAGTTGTGTTGCTCGTTGAGTTAATGCCTAGCTGCCCGGCACCATTCCACCCCCATGTCCAAAGGGAACCATCCGATGCAATAGCAGCATATTGCGACCCGAAAAAAGCAGGTGCATAGTCATAGCTTATTCCACCAACAGATACATAACTCCAATATGTACCTGATGGTGCAGGGATTTCTATCGGTGTTGATACCGCATAGGGATTTGAAGTGCCAATGGATGTACTAATTTGCATTTGCTCGTTATAACCAAAAACAAAAAGCCTGCCATCATTGGTGATAA
>Ga0123355_10019067_pt1 | contig 10912 bp, 10 predicted proteins | sample TergutEmb28metaG_3_FD_89872 | JGI IMG/M metagenome (GOLD analysis project Ga0123355, IMG submission 89872) | Embiratermes neotenicus P1 segment gut microbial communities from Petit-Saut dam, French Guiana - Emb289 P1 | ecosystem: Host-associated > Arthropoda: Insects > Digestive system > Gut ...
AACTTCAAATGTATAGAGAGCAGATAATCGCACTTAAGCTCGACGATGATACTGAAATGAAGATCCTCAAAGAGGTCGATAAGCTTGAAAAACAATCGTATGGGTCAGCAGAATCCTCCGTTATCAGAAACTACATTGAGATTTGCCTTGAGTTACCGTGGAGACAGAAAACAAATGAACGTCTTGATATTTCCAGAGCACGCAAAATCCTTGATGATGATCATTTTGGTCTTGAAAAAGTAAAGGAACGTATCATAGAGTTCCTTGCTGTAAGGCAACTTTCGCCTAGCATAAAAGGTGCTATAATCTGTCTCGTCGGACCGCCCGGTGTAGGTAAGACATCCGTTGCTATCAGTGTAGCACGTGCCTTAAACAGAAAACTGGCAAGAATCTCGCTTGGCGGCGTTCATGACGAAGCGGAAATTCGTGGACATAGAAAAACGTACATTGGAGCAATGCCCGGCAGGATAATCTCAGCTTTAAAGCAGGCAGGAAGTTCCAATCCATTGATGTTGCTTGATGAAATTGACAAGCTTGGACGTGACCACAGGGGTGACCCTGCATCTGCACTTCTGGAAGCATTGGATCCTGAACAGAACGTGACATTCCGTGACAACTATTTGGAAGTGCCGTTTGATCTATCAGAAGTTATGTTCATCACCACCGCAAATACGGTCGATACGATACCACGTCCATTACTTGATAGGATGGAAGTCATTGAATTAACAAGCTACACAGACCTTGAAAAACTTGAGATCGCAAAAAGGCATCTCGTACCAAAGCAACGAAAGAAACACGGTATAACAGGAAAGCAACTGAAGTTCACAGATTGTGCGATCTTGGATATCATCTCAGCATATACACGCGAGTCAGGTGTCCGGATTTTAGAACGTGAAGTTGCCGCGGTATGCAGAAAAACAGCAGCTAAGCTCGCTTCAGGAGAAGTGAAGTCTGTAAAGCTAAACAGCAATGTACTGGATGAGTTTCTTGGTGTGCGTAAATATAAACCGGAGACGATCACACATGGATTTGAGATAGGGATAGCAAACGGACTTGCCTGGACGACCACCGGAGGTACAATACTTGAAGTCGAGGTAAATGTGCTGCCCGGAACCGGAAAGCTTGAGCTGACCGGGAATCTCGGAGATGTTATGAAGGAATCGGCACATGCAGCGATCTCTTACATTAGAAGCAGGGCTGATAAGCTAAGTATATCACCGAAGTTTTATAAGACACATGATATACATATTCATTTTCCGGAAGGAGCAATTCCAAAGGATGGTCCTTCTGCCGGTATAACAATGTGCATTGCAGCTATATCTGCACTCAGTGGTGCGCCCGTGCGTCGTGACATTGCCATGACAGGTGAAATAACTTTACGTGGCAGAATAATGCGTATCGGCGGATTAAAAGAGAAAACAATGGCGGCTTTACGATCAGGAGTTAAAACCGTTTTGATTCCGGCTGAAAATGAACCGGATCTTGATGAGATAGATCAGGTAGTAAGGCAAGATTTGAACTTTATCACAACAGATAACATTGACGATATACTGGATATAGCACTTGACTTTTCTAAGATGGATAAAAAAGAAATAGTAGACCGGACGACAGTGATAATCGATAATGATCAATCATTGCCACATGTCGGTAAGACTATAAAGCATGTGATCCAATGAATGTAAATAATGTTGAATTTATAAAGTCCGCAGCAAAAGCAAAGGATCTGATAGATAGTCCTGTTCCGCAAATAGTTTTTTCAGGGAAGTCAAATGTTGGGAAATCATCAGTAATCAACAAGCTCCTAAATCGTAAGAGCTTTGCCCGTGTCAGTTCATCTCCGGGTAAGACGATCCATGTCAATTATTTTTTTATTGATAATAAAGCTTACTTTGTTGATTTGCCGGGATACGGTTACGCAAAAGTTGCGAAAACAGAAAAAGCACGTTGGTCTAAGCTGATGGAAGAGTTTTTTTTACAGCCGGACCATATTACTTTGGGAGTAATGATAGTTGATGCAAGGCACAAGCCAACACAAGATGACGTTATTATGTCACACTGGTTTAAAGAATCAGGATGCAATCTTGTTATCGTAGCAAACAAGATAGATAAGGTGAAGAAAACAGCGATAGAGTCGAACATGGCAGTTATTCGAGAAACATTAGCGTTGCCGGATGAAACCTTGATAATCGAGTTTTCTGCTGAAAAAGGAACTAATAGAAACCGGCTTTTTACTGAAATTGAGGATGCAGTAAAGAACTGGAATCATAAAGCTCAGTAACGTTAGAACAAGCAATCAGTAAACATATAAGAATGGAAAGCATATATTGGACGGTTTTTTTGGAAATTTTGGAAATCTCGGAGACTTGTTTAACCAAGTTCTTATGAGAATAATCCCTGCGCTTTTGTGTATTACGATACATGAGCTGGCGCACGGGTTCACAGCATATAAGCTTGGTGACAGAACAGCAAAAGATATGGGCAGGCTGACTCTTAATCCAATCAAGCACATTGATCCAGTTGGTTTGCTAATGATGGTAGTCATGAGATTCGGCTGGGCAAAACCTGTACCTGTCGATATGCGAAACTTTAAACATCCGAAACGGTACATGGCAATTACAGCATTTGCCGGACCGGCTTCCAATATCATCCTTGCAGCAATAGTGATGATGGTATTTGGATTAGTACTTATGCCACTAACCGGCCTTGCAGCCGGACCGGTGATAATTGAAATCCTATATAATACAGTTTTTATAAGCATTGCGCTGGCTGTTTTTAATATGCTGCCATTACCTCCTCTGGACGGATCTAAAGTATTATTCTCCCTACTCCCGGATAGAATATATGACCAGGTATTGCGTTATGAACGATTCGGCATGATCGCTCTACTTGTTATAGTCGGATTGCAAATGTTTCTTGGTATAAACATTATCGGCAGAATAATTTTGTATCCTACAGAACTGATTTTTTCAAGTTTAGGCGTATTTTTTGATTTTACATTTAATTTAGTTAATTAAAGGAACACATATGGAATCACCGGTATTTAAGCTCGAAGGAGTAGTAAAAGAAAAAGATGATATGACTGATTTTGAAGGTCCGCTAACGCTGATCCTTCAACTTCTCAGTAAGGATAAAATCGAAATCAGAGATATCAGTATATCGAAAATCCTTGAACAATATCTTGCGTACCTTGATGAAATGGCAGAACTTAACCTCGATATCGCAAGTGAGTTTGTAGCCATGGCATCGCATCTGATGTATATCAAGACAAAGATGCTCCTGTCAGGTGGTGAAGAGATATCAGAGTTGGAGCAACTGATATCTTCACTTGAAGAGTTGCGACGCGGGGATGTGTATATTCAAATCAAAGAAATTGCACAAACATTGTCCGGTATGTATACACGTGACGGATTGATGATGGCAGGTCCTCCCGAGTACTTACCGTCCGGAACAGGATATGAGTATGTGCATATAAGCGAAGAGCTTCTTGAAGCGATATTTAATGTTGTCGGCAGAGAGAACCTGAGGATCAGCAGCATAAATACAAGAGAGCCTGTCTATCCCAGCAGAGTAGTGTATTCGATTTCGGAAAAGATCGACGAGGTTCTGATCAAACTAAAACGCGACGGAGAAATGCCGATACAAAATTTATTTTATGGCAGTAAGAGTCGAACCGAACTGATCGCTACTCTTGTAGCTGTGCTTGAGCTTTGCAGAGTTGGAAGTGCTCATATTACGGGCGGCGCTGAGGATATGACGATATCTTACAGAAGTACGGGCAGAGCAGAGGAAATATCAGATTTTACAGCAGAGGAATTGCCGGATGGAGAATCATGAACAAGTTGAAGATGTTATGAAGGTAGAAGAAGCCGATATAGCAGAGAGTGCAGAGAACGAGAGCACTAAGCAAGCAGAGAGTGCTAATAGCGTTGAAAGCACAAATCAGGAAAACAAAGCGCTTCTTGAGAGTCACGATATAGAATGTGCTATAGAGGCGATTCTCTTTGTTTCCGGTGAGCCTGTCAAAACATCACGGATAGCAGCTGTTCTCGGAGTTGAAGTAGAAGATGTCGAATCTGCGGCTGACAAATTACGAGACAACTATAGCTTTGTACGTCGTGGTATAAGGCTCGTTAAACTTGAAGACACTCTACAGTTATGCTCGTCACCCGAGTATGCAGACTACATTAGAAGAACTCTTGAAACAAGAAAGCCGCCTCAACTATCACAACCAGCACTTGAGGTGTTGTCGATAATCGCGTATTTCGGACCTGTTACAAGAGCTTATGTCGAGCAAATCAGAGGAGTTGACAGCTCATATACTGTTGGACTTCTTGCAGAACGAGAGCTTATTGAGTCGTGCGGGAGGCTTGCTGCCCCCGGTCGACCGATGTTATTTAGAACAACACATAATTTCCTCAGAACATTTGGGTTGGAGTCACTTAAGGAATTGCCTGAACTGCCGCATGTCGAGAGCGCAGGAGATGAGAAAGAGGGGATTCAGAATGCAATACTGGAGTTAAAGGCACGAGAAGCAGAGATGGCCTTAGAAGCAGAGATGTCCGTAGATGCGATGCCACTAGCGGAGACAGAGCTTTCTGTAGAAGACGAGAACTTGGAAGAAGCTGAGTTTACTTCAGAGACAGAAGACACAGCTGAAACTGACGATACCGGCGAATCAAAAAATGAACATGACACGGAGTAATAAGGTATGATCGCATTAGCAATAGTCATATCGTCTCTTGTACTTATAGCATTATTACGTTTTGGGGTAATCGTTGAGTATAGCGAAGCCGGGTTTATGATGTGGGCGAAAGCCGGTTTCCTTAGATTCAAGATCATAGACCCTGAGAAAGAAAAGAAACCAAAGGAAAAAAAGAAAAAGAAACCAAAGAAGAAAGAAGAAAAAACGAAGGCATTTAAACCCGGCTTAAAAGACGTTATTAAAATAATAAAAACAGTCAGAAACGCTCTGAGTAGACTAAGACGCAGACTCTTGATAAAACAACTTACTTTGCATTTCACTTCAGCGAATGACGATCCTGCGAAAACGGCAATTATGTTTGGTAGAGCAAACGCAGTTTTTTACACGATCACTCCGATAATGAAACGCAACTTCAGAATCAAGAAAACTGATTTAAGAGCATCAACAGATTTTGAAGGTAAAGAGCAGAAGATTTACGCAAAGATAATTATTTCAATAGCAGTATGGGAAGTATTTTACATTCTTTTTGCGTTCTTACCATTACTGGGTCTATTGTTTAAAGGTAGTACAAAAAAAATAGAAGATACTAAACAGAAGAATAAGCGAAAGGATGAAGAAAAAAATGGAAAAGCGCCCGATCAGTGACTTGATGGAAACAACTATGCATAAGATGAGAGAGTTGGTAGACGCCAACACTATCATAGGTGAACCAATCACAACTGCAGATGGTATCACGCTGATTCCTGTGTCAAAAGTTAGCCTTGGTTTTGCCGGAGGAGGCTCTGACTTATCACAGAAGCAAGAAGGAAAGGGTTCCGGATTCGGTGGCGGCACCGGTGCAGGAGTGAATATATCTCCTATAGCGTTTGTTGTAGCAAATGGTAAAGAAGTCGACATTATGTATATAACACCTCCTGAGATGACGACCTTGGACAGGGTGGTCGAAAAGGTTCCAGAGGTGATAGATAAAGTTACCGATTTCCTTTCCAACATGGATACGGATAAAGAGAAAGACGCAGAGTAACTCAATATGCAAGGACGGCTAGAACGTCTTCAAAAGATCCTCTCCGCGCACGGAATCGCATCACGCAGAGAAGCGGAAAAGATGATACTTGACGGACGTGTCAGCGTTAATGGTGTTCCTGCGAAGCTAGGGCAAAGTGCTGTTTTTGACTTTGACTTGATTTCTGTTGATGGCAAACCATTACGTGATGAAGATGAACATATCTATATCATGCTAAACAAACCGCGCGGGTATATAACGACTAGTCGCGATGAGTTTGGCAGGCGCACTGTAATGAGTCTCGTGTCTGATACAGGGATAAGAATTTATCCTGTAGGAAGACTTGACTTAAACTCTGAGGGGTTGCTGCTCTTCACAAATGACGGGGAGTTTGCCAATCGTATTACACATCCTTCGTATGAAAAGCAAAAAGCATACGAGGTCGAGATCATTGGCGATGTGCGTAAGACGGCTAAGCTACTATCTCAACCTTTGGATATAGATGGTCGTATAGTTCAAGCTGTGAATGTCGAACTTTTAAAAGTCACTCCATCAGGCGGAAATGTTAAAATCACAATAGTTGAAGGACGAAACAGGCAGGTACGTAAAATGTGTTCAGCTTGTGGAGTCAGGGTCCGAAGTTTAAAACGGGTATCAATAGGTTCGCTTGAGTTGGGCGATCTTGATATTGGAAAATGGCGACATCTAACTGAGAAAGAGTTAAAGGAATTACAACTATGAAACGAAAGAGCGTTGCGCTTGACGGGCCGTCCGGAGCAGGGAAGAGCACTCTTGCAAAGAGAGTAGCGAAGCATTTCGGGCTAATATATGTTGATACCGGAGCGCTTTATAGATGCATTGGTTTATTTGCGTTCAGAAGTAACGTTAGTTCAACTGACAGAGAAGCGGCTACGGCTTTGCTTCCGCAAATAAAGCTTGAGATGTTTTATGATGATTCAGGTGTTCAACGCATGCTTCTTTGTGGTGAAGATGTTACAGATGCTATAAGAATGCCTGAAATATCAAAATATGCTTCTGATGTTTCAGCAATGCCGGAAGTAAGGGATTATTTACTTTCAATGCAACGTGATATGGCTGCAAAGTATGATGTTATTATGGATGGGCGCGATATAGGGACAGTTGTTTTACCTGATGCCGGGCTGAAAATATTTATAACAGCGGACGAGAACGCAAGAGCGAAAAGGAGATATCTTGAACTGATCGAGAAGGGTGTTGATACAACACTTGAAGAAGTTCTAAATGCGATGATATTAAGGGACAAAAATGATAGTGAACGTGAGGTAGCTCCTTTAAAAGCTGCTGATGATGCGATCATCCTCGACACTTCAGAGCTTGATTTTGACGAAAGCTTCGCAGCTCTTTGTAAACTCATCGAAGGTAAAATGTTGCCATAAGCTGGCAATTTACCCCGTATTTTTCGCTCGGAACGGGTCTTGTCGCCCTACTCTCGCAAAAAATCCGTTGCAAACAGCCAGCATATGACTGATATAAATGTTTAGGATATGTTATGAAGCCAAAAGAAATGAGTTATAAGTTTTTTAGGGTCGTTTTCAGGATCGCAGCTCCTGTTATTTGTTTTTTCAGGCCTTTTGATATTGTCGGGAAAGAATATCTGGTAAAGGGCCCTGCGATGGTTTGTTCCAATCATTCAGAAATGATCGATCCGTTTCTTATTGCTATTTCGTACGGAATTGATGATAATGTCCATGTTATTGCTAAAATAGAGATTTTTAAAATCCCCGTTGTGTCATATATATTATGGAAAATCGGTATGATCCCCGTTGACAGAAGTATCAATGATATAGCTTCCATAAAAATGATTCTTGGTTACTTGAAGCAAGACCAAAAAGTCGTTATTTTCCCTGAAGGTACCAGGGCAACAGAACATGACGCGAGTGCAGCAAAGAGTGGAGCCGTAAAACTTGCCGAGAAAGCAGGCGTGCCGATAGTGCCGGTCTTTTTACCGCGGAAGAAACCTTTTTTCAGAAAAAGTACGCTTGTGTTTGGAGAACCGTATTACATTGAGAAACAATCTACGAAGAGAACGGTTGAAGATTATGCAAAGCTATCGGAGGAACTAATGAACAAAATACAAGCATTGGATCCGGCAAGCCCATGAAAGTTATCGTTGCAGAAACAGCAGGTTTTTGTTATGGAGTCAGCAGAGCTGTTACGATGTGTATGGAGGCAGCAAAAGAACATAAGCACTGCGTAACTCTTGGACCTATAATTCACAATGCACATGTTATAAAGGAGCTGGAGTCAGCCGGTGTACGGGTCATATCTGACACTGCAGACATCGAATCTAGTAATACAGTAATAATACGATCTCACGGAGCAGGGAGGGATGAGCAGGAAACCCTTGCTGCTCTTAGCGTAAAAGTAATAGATGCGACTTGTCCCGATGTAATGAAAATCCATGATATCGTTCGTTCTGAATCTGAGGAAGGGCGAATGATACTGATAGTTGGTCACCGCCACCACCCTGAGATAGAAGCAATATCAAGCTGGTGTCGGGAATGCATGATAATTGAAACAATTGATGAACTCCAGGAGTGGCTCAGTATAGAAGAAAATGCAAGATTACCTATTTCTGTCGTTTTTCAAACTACTAATATACTCTCAGTATTTAACACTTGTAGTGATATAATAAAAAAAGTGTGTACAAACCAGCGAATATTTGATACAATATGCGACGCTACGCTTAGGCGTCAGCATGAGGCTGCGGAAATAGCAAAAACCGCTGATGTGGTAGTTGTCGCCGGTGATAACAATAGTGCGAACAGCCTCAAACTGGCGGATATATGCAAACAGTATTGTTCAAAGGTTCAATTTGTTCAAAGTGCGGATGATATTGACCTTGCTATGATCCAACCAGCAGATGTCGTTGGTGTGACAGCCGGCGCATCGACCCCGGCGTTTATCATTAAGGAGGTCACCCGGAAGATGAAAGAGGAAGCGAACATGGACGGCACTCTCGTAGAGTCAGAAAACGAAGCAGCTCTGCCGGAGCCGGAAGAAGTAAAAAAAGAGCAAGAAGAAACAACTATTACGCCGGCAACTGAGCCGGAACCTGAGGTTGAGTCAAAGCCTGAGGTCGCAGTTGAGCCTGTAATAGAGGTCGAGCCTGACACGGATAATACAGACGAGCTGGAAGAAGCATCAGATTTAGATGATCCCGAATCATTTGAGGAAATGCTCGAAAAATCAATAAAGACATTACGTACAGGTGAGAAGGTATCAGGAATAGTTACTTCAATCACAACTACAGAAGTGTCTCTGGATTTAGGAACGAAACAGTCAGGTTATATTCCAATAACTGAATTTACTGACGATGAGCATACAGATATCAACGAAATCATCAAGATAGGGGACACCATAGAGTCTTTTGTAATGCGTGTTAATGACGTTGAAGGAATGGTTATGCTTTCGAAGAAACGTCTGGATGCAATCAAAAACTGGGATATTGTTGAAACTGCTAAAGAAAACAGAACAACAGTAGAAGGTGTAGTTGTTGAGGAAAATAAAGGCGGTATTGTTGTAAACGTTAAAGGTGTGCGTGTGTTTGTTCCGGCATCTCAAACGGGATTACCTAAAACAGCGCCAATGACAGATCTTCTAAAAAAACCTGTTAAGTTACGAATTACCGAAGTCAACCAATCCAGAAGACGTGTAGTCGGCTCTATACGTCAAGTGCAAAACGATGAGCGCCGCGAAAAATCTGATCAGGTTTGGGTCGATATTGAAGTAGGTAAGAAGTATGAGGGTGTAGTAAAGTCAATGACCACTTACGGTGTCTTTGTAGACATCGGCGGCGTAGACGGCATGATCCACATCTCGGAGCTAAGCTGGACACGGATAAAGCAACCATCAGAAGTCATGGCTGTGGGTGATGAAGTCACTGTCTATGTTCTTTCATTCGACAAGGACACCCGCAAGATTTCACTCGGTTATAAAAAGAGTGAGGATAATCCCTGGACAAGATTTACTGATACTTACTCAGTTGGTGATGTTGTAAATGTTAAAATAGTCAAAATGATGCCGTTTGGAGCTTTTGCTGAGATATGTCAGGGTGTTGACGGATTGATCCATATTTCACAAATTACAGATCATAGGATCGGATTACCTTCTGAAGTTCTATCCGACGGTCAAACGGTTGATGTAAAAATCACTGAGATCGATAATGATCGCAAAAAGGTTTCTTTAAGTATTAGAGCACTGATAGAGCCATCAGCACCGGATACCGATGAGAATCACGAGGAAGATGTTGATGACAGAGCACCACTGATACTGTATGACACAGATTCACCTCCTCCAATGGAAGATGACGAAGATGAGCCGGAAGAAGTTGTGGAAACAAAAGAGCCGGTAGAGCCGGTGGTTGAGCCGGAACCGGAAGCTATACCGGAACCAGAGCCGGTAGAAGAGGTCGAGGAGTCATAGAACATAAAGACCAAACAACAGTGAGAGGGTTAAACATTGTTTAACTGAATAGAAAGCCGTCGGACAGTGCTATAAGACACTGTCCGACGGCTTATTGCTGATATTATGAAAGTTATCTAAGTTGTCTTATTGCGCTTTGAAAGAACATCAAAAGCGACGGCAAGCAGCAGGACTATTCCTTTGACAGCTTGCTGCCAGTCAATACTTACGCCCAGAATAAACATTCCATTGTTTAGGACGCCCATAAGCATACCGCCAATTATTGCGCCTACGATCGTACCAACTCCACCTGTTGTAGATGCGCCACCAATGAAGCATGCAGCGATCGCGTCAAGTTCAAATCCATCACCCGCTTTTGGTGTTGCAGAGCCGAGTCTTCCGGCGAACAGTATACCAGCCAATGCAGCCAAAAGTCCGGAGTTTGTATATACGATAAACATTAATCTCTTTGTGTTTATTCCTGAAAGTCTTGCTGCCATTTTATTTCCGCCGAAAGCATAAATCCTTCTGCCAAAAACCGTCCGGTTAGTGATAAAGGAGTATACCAACACAAGAAATGCTACGATCGTGAGAACCATTGGGATACCTCGGTGTTGCGCAAGAAGAAATGCAAAGTATAGTATAACTCCGCAAACAATAACCAACTGAGCAAGAAACAACCCAATATGCGGAACGTCAAAATTATACGATTGTCTTTTTCTGCGCGCAAGGATCTGAAGGACTACATAAAGAACAGATAAGAC
>Ga0123355_10019068_pt1 | contig 10912 bp, 11 predicted proteins | sample TergutEmb28metaG_3_FD_89872 | JGI IMG/M metagenome (GOLD analysis project Ga0123355, IMG submission 89872) | Embiratermes neotenicus P1 segment gut microbial communities from Petit-Saut dam, French Guiana - Emb289 P1 | ecosystem: Host-associated > Arthropoda: Insects > Digestive system > Gut ...
ATATAAAGGTATTTCTTGGGATAAATGCGGAGGAGCAAATGCGGCGCGTAAGGGCGCGGAACGGCGAAAGAATGGCAGAAATATTTGAAAATAAATGGATACCTATGGAAAAATTATATTTCACAACATACGACATTGCTTATAACTGTGAGTACCGTTTTAGTTCAAACCAGAGGGATGAGGGAGCATGAATCTGAAGAATCGACTAAAGGATTTGCAATATATGCCTTTGGAGAGCCTGACCGCCGAAGAATTGGAAAAATTGATTGATGATATGCTGGGAAGCATTGGGTCAATCGACCCCGAATTGCGTGATGACTTGATATATGCGACTTTGGTACGTATCATCAATGAAGATGGCGCGCTTACTCATGAACAATATATACATATTTTGGATACAGCTTTAGACGATTCTCATCTTTTTTATAAAATCGGAAACGAACGCGACGATTCTGTTTTTACGCGGTCTTTTTCATCTTTGGCAATTGCTGCCGTTTTGCGCGTTGATGCGCGGATTGATTTTCTGGAACGCGAAAGTTTTGATGGGACAATGACACGCATTTTGACATATATAGAGCAAGAACGCGATACCCGCGGATTTGTTCACCGCAAAGGCTGGGCGCATTCGATTGCACACGGAGCGGATATGCTGGTTCATTTGGTGCGAAATCCAAAATTTTCTAATGACGATTTGCCCAGCATTTTGGGGGCGATTCAAAGTTGCCTTTTTAAGGAAGCCGCTTATACAGACCTTGAGGATGAACGATTGATTTTTGCAATCGAAGTTGCTCTTATGGAGCGTGACCTCTCGGATGACTTGCTGGAAAGCTGGATTTACGGGGTTTTTGCGGCATTGAAAGCCGTTTTTGATGTGGAGGTTTTTTCATACAGATATCACCGCATACAGGTGAATGTTGTTAATTTTATGAAAACCTTGTTTTTTACATTTAAATACAGCCGCACGCGCCTTCGCATCCGTGTACAAATATTAAACCTTTTGGAAAGCCTTAATCGTCATAACTGAAAGTTTTAGAAAAAATAAAAAGCCGCCCACAAATCTGCAAGCGGCATTTTTTTAATGATGGTGATTATGATTTGGCGGATTTAATCCTTGGATTATATTTCCGCTTTTTTGGGAATAGTCCCATAGGGCTGCTTGTACAGCTTCTTCGGCAAGGCATGAGCAATGCACCTTTACAGCAGGCAAGCCATCAAGGGCTTCCATCACCGATTTATTGGTAATTTTTGATGCTTGCTGTACATTTTTGCCTATAATCAATTCGGTTGCTATACTGCTTGTTGCTACAGCCGCACCGCAACCAAAAGTTTTAAATTTTGCATCGGTTATGATTCCGTCATCATTAATTTCCAAAAAAATTCTCATTATATCCCCGCATTGAGGATTACCCACAGTTCCTATTCCGCTCGCATTCGGTATTTCTCCGACATTGCGGGGGTTTGTAAAGTGTTCCATAACCTTGGCACTATAGTCCATTTTTTTCCTCCTTATTCATATTTTAACTCTTTAAAAAATCTTCGTATAAAGGCGACATCTCCCTCAATTTACCGACAATTATTTCCAAAGCGTCAATTAAGGCAGAAAGTTCTTCTTTTGTGGTTTGGTGTCCCAAACTGACGCGTAAAGACCCGTGCGCCTGTTCGTGTTTCAATCCCAAAGCCAGCAACACATGCGAGGGGTCGAGAGAGCCGGAGGTACATGCAGAGCCGCTTGAGGCGGAAAATCCTTTTAAATCCAGCATAATCAACATTGATTCTCCTTCGATAAAATCAAAGGAAATATTTATATTCCCGCAAAGCCGTTTTTTTGCGTGTCCGTTCAACTTTGAGTATGGAATTCTTTTTAAGGTTTCTTCGATAAAATAATCCCGCAATTCGATTTGTCTTGCATTTTCGGCTTCGCGTTCGGTTTCGGCAATTTCCATAGCCAATCCGAACCCAACAATTCCCGCAACATTTTCTGTGCCGGCGCGGCGATTGCGTTCCTGCGCCCCTCCATGTATAAAATTGTTAATATTAACGCCCTTGCGAATATACAGCGCGCCTATTCCTTTTGAACCATAGAGTTTATGCGCGGAAATTGAAAGTAAATCTATACACATGGTTTCGACATCAATTATTTCGCGTCCTGCGGCTTGTACCGCGTCTGTATGAAAAATAATTCCATTTTCGCGCGCAATAGCCCCAATCTCTGATATGGGCTGGATAACGCCTATTTCGTTATTGGCAAACATAATGCTTATTAAGACGGTATCGGGACGAATGGAAGATTTTAGATTTTCTATATCAATCAGCCCATCTTCATCAACAGGCAGATATGTTATATCCCAGCCATTTTTTTCTAAATATTGGCAGCAGTGCAATACGGCGTGATGTTCAATTGAGGATGTTATAATATGATTTCCTTTATCTTTTGCTCTTTCTGCTATGCCCTTTATCGCCCAATTTATGGATTCTGTTCCTGAACTTGTAAAATAAATTTCCTGCGGATTTGCGGCGATTGCTTGAGAAATTTGTTTACGCGCTGTATCAATTGCTTGCCTTGCAATTCCTCCGAATTTATAAATGCTCGAAGGATTCCCATAATTTTCTCTTAAATATGGCAACATTGCGTCCAAAACTTCTTTTCTCAATGGGGTTGTTGCGGCGTTGTCTAAATAAATGTTCATTTTTGTACATTAACTCCCTTCAATTACTCATTTTCTTTGTCTATTATTACCACCAAATCAGCAATACTGATAGAGTCTACAACTTCATTAATTTTGTCAAAAAGTGTCATCCATACGCTTTTTGTGGCGCAATCGCTGCAATCGGCACTGCCGCAAGCCCCTGTTTCTTCGTCCAAAACACAATCAATCGGGGCAAGGGGACCTTCTAAAACCCGCAATATATCGCCGACAGTCAGGTCTTGTGGAGAACGTGCCAAGAAATAACCCCCGAGCGAACCCCGAACCGACGACACAATCCGCGCCTTTCGCAAAGGCGCAATGATATGTTCGAGATAATTTTCGGAAAGACCTTGACGCGCCGCAACGCTCTTTAAACTTACGCATTTTTCTTTGCTTGCGGCGATATCTACAACCGCTTTCAACCCGTAGCGTCCTTTTGTAGAAATTCTCATAAAATCACCCACATTTTCACATCCGTATCTACAAATAGGCAAATTGTATAACCAATAGGATTAATAGGAATTCTTACTTTTATATTACCATTCTTTCAGATTGTTGTCAAGTCGAAAATGATGTAGTATAATTAATATTGAGGAAGAAGAAAAGGGAGAGATAAAATGGAAATTTATATAAATAATGCAATTTTGCATATTATGAATAATAAGACCAAGGAATTTATTTTTTCGGATGAAGAACTTGATATTGACTCTGATATGGTATATGAATTTTTGGAAAAACATATAAAAAGACTTTTCCGCGACCCCGGCGCGAAAAAAGCGGTCTTTAACCATGATTCTCCGATTCTCGGAATTTTCAATGAATTTAAAGAGCGAAAAATGAATTTTGGTGCATTAAGCCGTCAAATTGGGCAAAAATTGGTAGATATTATGGTCAATGCGCCTGATATCCCCGACGGAGCTTTGATTTTTACGCAATTTAATTATCAAAGTGCCTCATATCTTGCAATTATGAAATTAAATCATAGGGAATACTATACACACGAGATTATTAATTCCGCTAATCATATTATTAAAAGCCCCGATGCCCTGCCCTTTGACAGCGGGCGGCTTGAAGAGGCGGCATTGATTCCTTTCGACCCAATGGTTTTGAATATTTTGGAAAGGTCGTATCCTATAAACGGAGATTATATAAATTATTTTTCTGAAATATTTTTGGAATGCTCGCCCGAAATGTCCAAAAAAGAAATTGCCAAAATTATAAAAGAAATAAGCCGCGATATTGTGGAAAAATATGATGACAGCCTTTTGCAGGCAAAAATAAATATCGCTTTAATTGAAGAATCAATCGAACAGGATGGAGAAGTTCGATTGGAAGCTGTTGCTAAAAATGCCTTTGAAATAACAGCCCCCGAAGTAAAAGATGATTTTTCCGAAATGTTGAAAGATTATGAATTGACAGGCGATATAAATTTAGATGAAAAATTTTGCGCAACCCAATTTGGTCATTTTAAATTTAAAGCAACCAATGGTATTGAGGTAAAAATTCCCGTTGGGCTTACGGACGATACCGAGATTGTAGAATTTATCAGAAATGCTGATAATTCTTTAAATGTCGTCCTCAAAGGTTTAAGACGTTCATGAAGCCGCTTCCCTGCATTGCCTTGATTGTTGCGGGCGGAAGCGGACGCAGAGTCGGCGGAAATCTCCCCAAGCAATATCAAAAAATATCAGAAAAGCCGATTTTGGCATATTCTATGCAAGCCTTTGAATCATGCCCTGCAATAGATGAAATACATTTGGTTGCGCATGAAGATTATCGGGAATTAATTATAAATATGGTAAAAAAATATAAAATTAATAAGTTTTGTAAAATATATCCCGCGGGTAATACCCGTCAAGAATCTGTTTCGGCAGGAATCCAAAATTTGCCTGATGAATCTTTTATATTGATTCACGATGCGGCGCGACCTTTTATCAAAGCAATTGATATTGAATGCGTTATAAACGAAGTAAAAATCCATAAGACGGCAATTTTAGCAAATTATGTATCTGATACAATCAAAGTCGCTGATGATAATTGCAACATAATTCAAACCCCGAACCGCAAAAACCTGTATGCCGCGCAAACCCCACAGGGTTTTTACGGAGAAATTATCAAAAAAGCACATGAAAAAGCCAAAATCAACGGCATTTTTGCTTCTGATGATGCCGCTTTGGTAGAGTGTGATTTTCCCGTAAAAATTATCATTGAAAGCAAGCCCGAATTAAATTTTAAAATAACAACACAATTTGATTTGCTGTTTGCCGAATTTCTAACAACACAAATTGAGGATGATGTCCCATGAATTTTCACAAAAAAAATCAAATAAGAACAAAAATATTTACAACCTTTTTATTTATTCTTCTGATATTTTCTGTATTTACAGTTTCCGCAACAAGGGGTATTTTGAGTATTGCGGAAACACATTCCCAACGACAAGCCGATATCCACTATGTATTAATAAATATTTCTCAAATTATTTCGGATTTTTCAGAAATGCGTGCGCAAGTCAATGCAAATAATGATACCTTTGTTCGCTTTTCAAATTCCGATATCGCCCGCAGTATTGAATCTTTGCGGCGTTATATCCAAAATCATCCGCAAACAGGCGTAATCTCCGTTTCTGAATTGAACAGCTTGGAAAATAACTTCAATTCATATACCAACGCATTTTTTGCAGGCAATTTGACAGCCGAGCTTGAAGCAACGCTGGTGGCGGCAATAACAAATATCCTGATAACATCCCAAAATTCCATCCATATTATGCTTTTCGATACCGCCGAGAATCCGTTTGGCGGGCTTGTGGTTTATATGATAATTTTCGGCATAATATCGGTATTGATTATTTTAGGGTTTTGGATATATCAATCCAAATTGATTGCAAAGCCGATTGAAGATGCCGTTGAATTTTCTTCGGCTGTTCTGGCAAATGATTCTGCCAAGATTGAAAGATTCAGGCAAAGAAATTTCAAAAAATCTCAGAATGAAATCGGGGTAATTCATGATAATTTGACATCGTTTTATGATGGACTTAATGAATTTGCCAAAGCAAATTCTGTTGATTTTCCGCAATTTCTCGCGCCGATTGCCTCTTGCATAAATAAAATTTCAAAAGCCCACGAAATAGAAATAAGAGAAATTTCTGCGGTTTTCAACAAATTTGCTCAGGGAGAGATATTGGCTCTTGGTAAAAATGACTTTGCGCAAATGGCAAAACCTCAACAAACCTTTTTAAAGGATGTGTCGGAGATTTTAAAATCTCTGAATAACGGCAAATTTGACCAAAGATTGTCGCCCGAAAATTATCAAGGCGAATGGAAAAATATTTCAATATCTTTCAACAAAGCCTTAAATGTTCTATGTATGCCTATTTTGCAATCTGTGACTGTATTTGAGAACATATCAAAGGGAAATTTAAGCAGTAATCGTATAACTGCCGATTGCCCCGGAGATTTGACTGAATTAAAACGCGCCGCGAATTCAGCAATAGATTTGCTTTCTCAAATAATTTCAGAAATTTCTAAATCAACATCTTCGATATCGCGTCGGCAATTTAATTTCTATATTTCGAGCAATTTCGCCGGGGATTTTGCCCCCATATCGGATTCTCTGAATGATATTTGCAAAGATTTCCGCGAAGCTCTCAATACAGAACACACCAAGCCCTCAACAATGATTCGTTCAAAGCACCTATCAACAGGCAGAGCCAGTCGCGCTAAAGCCGCTCAACGCGTTTCGGGCGCCGCTAAATTTGATAATACATCATCCACATTGGAACAGTTGCGGCGGGAATTTACACGCCCCGATTTTGGTAAATATTGATTATAATCCTTGGCTTCCAAAAAGTATTGCATATTTTGATAATCTCGTATATAATTTTTCTATAAGCTATTAAAGATTCGGGAGGATATCGGGCATGTTGCTACTCACAGATGATATGCTGACAGGCATTGATAAAATTGATGCGCAACATAGGTCTATTGTTGCCCGCATGAATCATATTCTTTCTCTGGAAGACGGTGCTTATTCCAAGGAAGAAACCAAAAAAACCTTGGACTTTTTGGCGAGTTATCTCATTATACATTTCAATGATGAGGAACAATTGATGCTGCAATCGGGATATAAAAACTATTATGTTCATAAGCAGCAACACAAGGTTTTGTTGGACAAATTCCACGAATTCAAAATTCAACTTTATATTGACGGATACACAGACGGGCTTGCGCTTAAACTTAACGGCAAGCTGATACACTGGATTGTTACGCACATTATGATTGATGATGTTGAATTTGGAAGGCATTATGCCGGAAAAAAATAATATTTCGGAGGTAAGTTTTTTATGCAGACGGTATATAAAACAATGGGAACGTGCGCTCAAAATATCTTTTTGGAAATTGAGAGCGGAATTATCAAAGATGTTGCATTTGACCGCGGGTGCAACGGAAACGGAAAAGCCGTTGCGGCTTTGGTTCGCGGCATGAAAGCGGACGAAGCCGCCGACAAATTGCGCGGCATACTCTGCGCTTCGCGCGGAACATCTTGCGGCGACCAGCTTGCAAGAGCCATTGAAGCGCATTTGAAAATGATTGAAAATCAATAAAAAACATTAAAAAGCAGCCTTCTTTGCAAGGACTGCTTTTTTGTTTTTATCTTTTCGGGGCAGGCTTAAAGATTTTGTATTCTTTACGGGACTTCGTTAAATAATTGGTCGAATTTGGTAAGAAGCACAAAATTTCCGCGGACTTTGAGTTGTCCTGTCATAAAGGCTTTTTGCGCTGTATGCTTTTTGCGCAAAACATTAACCCAAACTTTGGAATCGGCTATAATAATAATATCGCTGCTTTTGACCGTTCCGTCAAAATACGAGCATTTATTTCCGTCAACAACAAGGTATCCGTCAAATCCTTCTTCGCCTGATATATTAAGTTGGATTGTGATGATTGTATCTTTGCCGGTTTTTGAGGATTGCGGATTAAAATGATTTATCAGGCTTTGGGTTAATTGCCGCGCGGTTTTTGAACCTGCGGGCGTTGAAGGATTTTCTCCCAAATTTTCATCCGAATTATTTCCGTTGCCGTTTAAGGCATCCGCAATAATTGAACTATTTTTGCGCGAAAAAAGCTGAGTGACCAAATTGGCATTTTTTTGTCGGTTTTCGCTCATGGTATCGAGATTATGCTTACGGTATAAATCCTCAACTCTTATGCCGCGCACCTGTTTGCCCCCGATATTAACAGATGATTTCTGCAAATCCAAATCCAAGAAAGAAATTTCTTGCAATTCATGATTTTTTCTTCCGTTGTTTTCGGTATTTTCCATATCTCCGTTATCGTGGGTATCGCCGTTGCCGTTGGCATAAAATTTAGGAGCGATATATTTTCGCCCTTGGCGCAATATTCTGTAAAAATCTTCGGTTTGACGTTCTACCAATTCGCGGGTTGCCGCATTGCCGATATTATCCCTGAGATTAATACGAACAGAATCAAATCCCCCCAAATCCCCAATCAAAGCCGAAAGATAATTTATTGCCATGCGTTCGCCGCCCGTTTTGCTGGATGTCAGAATAAGACAATTTTTCCCAAACAGCAAATTGGCGAATTTCGGGGCTGCAAAATATTCCAAGAAGGTCTGGAGTATGGCGCAAGGCGCAGAAAGCACAGATAACCCCGCAAAAATAACCCCGTCCGCCGAAGCAATTTCGGTCATTATCCGCTCGGCTGCAACATAATTTTCCCCATTAAAGAACGGCAATTGGTGCTGTACAATATTTATGGCGGATACAGTTTCGCCAAGCTCTATCAGCGTATTATTAACTATCTTAAAAGCCTCCTCAAAATCGCTGCTGTATCCCGGATTGGCGGCATATAGCGCAGTTATTTTCATCTTGATTGCAATCCCCTTTCATCATACTTTCCACTCTCTTTTTCTTGTGAGTTCTATATCTGCATAAATTAAGTATACCCCAATATTTTTTCTCTTTGTATACCCCGACAAATTCAATGCGGTTGCTCTGAAAAACCCCCAATGCTTTTTTCTGAAAAAAGGAGCATGTTTCCGCAATGACTGCTAATCCGAAAAATTGTTGTTGCGAGAAAAACCCCAATGCTTTCGTGAAAAAAAGAAACGTGTTTCCGCGGTAACGAACCTTTGCGAATCTCTGCAAATGCCGCTTGCCGTGTCATTGCGCCAAAACCCCGATTAGCTAATTTGACGCATTTTGAGCAAGAGGCGGCAATATCCGCCAACGAATCCAGCTGTTGAAAAATTGCTGTAATGATTCTCCGTATATATTTTCTGCCATTTCAATCATTTGTTCGCTGGTTGCAATACCAAATGCAAAATAATTATAATAATTCCGCAAAAAGACATCAAAAAGCTCTTTCCCCATTCTTTGTTGCAATTCATAAAACATAATCATTCCTCTTAAATGCTGCACATTATAATAATCCATCCAATTTTCATAATATCCCAAATTTCTGAATAATTCGGGGTGCATAATATTTTGAATTCTTGCGGCAAGATTTTCGTGGGCTTTTTCTATATATTCCGCTGTTTCCTCCTCGTTCATCCATATTCCCAATTGCAAAAATGTTGCCAAGCCTGCATTTAACCAAGTTTCGCGGACAGGGTCACTGCCAACCACATTATAAAACCATTGATGCGCAATATCTCGGGCAATGCTGTTTATAACCCAAGGATTATTGCGCAAATGACGCGAATCAACCATAATCAATCCAGGGTATCTGTGAGAATCAACAACAAAAGAATTCATTTCGACCAAATCAAGCGTTTGGTATGGATAAGAGCCGATATGATTAATAAAATATTCTAAAGCTTCTATTGCCGAATAAAGTACATTATCAATAATTTCCGAGTTATAATCTTCTTGAGAACAATCGGGAAGATAATAAAAATTAACAATAACCCCGCTTGGCGATGTGGCTGTTCTTATGCTGTATTGGCTATCCATTACAACAAAAGCAAAATCGCGTACCATTCGGGCATCAATTCTGGTTGTTTGGCGGTTATCGGTTTCATTCACAGTTGATATTCCTGTTGTTGCTATAAATGTTCCGGGCGGGGTTGTTATTTCGACTGTATAATTGGCGATAGCCGTAAAAAAAGGAAAACCGGCGGGATAATAGGGATATAATATCGCCCCTATATTATCATAAACCGCCAAAGTAGGGAGAAAATTTCCAAACCACATTGCATTTTCGTTCCCCCCCGTTCTATGATTAAGTTTGGGGACGAATGCCTCAAAACCAAGACCGATTTCAATGCCCATTCCGGGGTTAAGTTCTTCATTAAGATGTATTGCAAGCCAAATTCCGTCTTGGGAAAATTCGACGGGATTCATATTTACAGTCGCGCTTGTGATATTTATCCATCCATGGGAATTGACGCTGTATTCGGTATTTTGGTCGTCTTGGTCACTTTGAACATTTCGGAAAATTCTGTTGGCAAACCGCGCAAAATACGGCGGTGCTTCTCCATTTTCGGAATCTGCAAAACCTTGGGAAAAAGCGGCAAAAGGAACATTAAAAAATATCTCATTAAGGGGGCTGTCAGTGTTATTTGTGAAATCAACGCGCTCCACTCCAACCACAAGGCGGTCTGTCGGATTGATATCAAGGGTTATGAAATATCTCGGAGCATCAACCTCGGGTACGGAAGCGGGAATGTTTACAGGCGCAGAGATTTCTATAGGGGTTTCGATAACGACTATGGTTGCATTTTGATTTTCTGTTGGTATATTTATATTTTCATTGCTTGCGCAAGAAACAAAAACAGCAAAGATAAAAATCAAGGCAACAGGCAATAATAATGTTTTTTTCATTTCAAACACCTCCCAAACAGCTTTTTGCTTTCTTGTTATCTTTATTTTAATAATGGTTATCTATAATAATATCAATTATGCATCAAATGGTCAAAGGCTAATTTTATCAAGGAAAAAGGTTCGCGCAAAATTGCCAATGTTTTTCTGAAGCCGGCAGAGGTTGGAGCGGATATCGCATATACATCCTCAAAGAATAAATTGGCAGTTCGGATTGACCGAAACATATGAAAATCGTTGGTTGCAATGATTATGCTTCCGTTAGTTATATGTCGGGTATCGCGCCCCAAAATTTGAGAATATTTGAAATTCTCATATGTATTGCGGGAATTCTCCTCTTTTAATATCGCGTAAGAAGGAATCCCGTTTTCTATGAGCCAATCCTTCA
>Ga0123355_10019069_pt1 | contig 10912 bp, 6 predicted proteins | sample TergutEmb28metaG_3_FD_89872 | JGI IMG/M metagenome (GOLD analysis project Ga0123355, IMG submission 89872) | Embiratermes neotenicus P1 segment gut microbial communities from Petit-Saut dam, French Guiana - Emb289 P1 | ecosystem: Host-associated > Arthropoda: Insects > Digestive system > Gut ...
GAAGGGAAAAAAACCCCCCCCCCCCCCCTCCACTACGGTACAAGGTACGGTTTTGGAATGAAGCAGATTAGACAATTTCTGTTGCTGAAAGCGATAGAAAGTTTAATAAACATTTACCGAAACACCTTTTCAAGCATGTTTCTCTACCCAGTATGCAGTTTTCTGTAAGAGTGCACAGCATTTGCAGTAATTAGGACAAAAGATTCCACGTCGTTTATTCGCAGTACTACTCGATAACGATTGAAACAAAATTTTCCATACAATTAAGGCTCTCTTTATTCATTTTATACGGTTTTAAGCGAGAAAAACACGTGACAGAACACAGCTGCTGTACTAAGGATCAGCTGCTTATCAAATCAGTTCTCTCATCGTGGCATGAAGATGGGTTTCGTGAGAATTACTGATTATCTAAGGAACTTCGGCAGAGAGTCCAAAATGCTTTGTGGATACACACATTAAAAAACTATCTGAGACATCTTGAATAAATAAATAAATGAATAAATACACAGCTCTGACTCAGAAAAATATAAACATAAATTTGAGTACAGATTTGCATTACTTTTAGTCGTCTCAGTAAGCAGTATAACTGTAGTGAGACAGTACTACAATGAAAACTATATTAAAGGTAACCTGGTAAAAACGAAACACGTCTATAGTGGAAAAATTTTACAGTCCCGCCTAACCACACTTTAAGTACCTGCATTAAACGGGCGGAAAATAAAAAATTCTATCTTTTGCGGTTCCGTTATAGGCGTGTTCCACTCTACACAATTTCTATATGAAAAACTACTGAGCTTCTTAACCAGCACTTAATGCTTCATAATCGTGACTCGCTTTTCACTCAGGTACAACAAATTTTCATTTTTTATTTTTTTATTATTTTTTCCCCTTCAATATAAAGGTGCACAAAATCTCAATGGAATTTTCGAAGCACATACCATAACCATTTTTGTTACTGTTTAACCAAACGTTATGGTGAAGTGGTTACTCAAGTCACTACTTCCATTTACAACCCCACTGAGTCCTGAAAGTTGGACGCCCGAAATTTTGTACTTGTTACACCCCACTTACCAGTAAGGGTGGGTAGCTAACCTTATACGGAATGTATTTTTTTTCAAACCAATACAATATTTCAATCTCTGCAGTAACATAATTTTTACACACAATCACCCACATTTTCAATACACTTGTCCACAAGTTTTCGTATGACCTCAGAACATAGTATAACCATCACAACAAAATTAAAAAAACACACACTTTTCTGTATACCTTCTGACTCACTCTAGCATAACGAAACTGACCGTTTACTGCAGGGTGGAAGCTCGTGAAATGGGCGTTGTTTATAAGTAAAAAAGAGAGCTTTATGAGGAAACCGGTCTGTCCGTTCTTCTTTCTGTGCCCTAGTGTCAGTGACTAAATCCCTTGTCGGACTTCCATGAAATTTGGTAATAAATTTCTTTATAAAATATTGTCGAGTAAGCGTGAGTTTTGTGAAAATCAGCTTCGTGACGTCATTCTTTAGCCAGGGGTATAAATAAATTTCTACCAGGACTTCCTACATTCGTGACTGATGTGGGTAAAATTCGGTACAAAGTATCTCCACGTAGTGCCAATGAGAAATTTTAATTTCCTAAAAATCGCTATAGTGCTAGCCGTATTTTACATATGTGCTTAAATAAAAAAATTTCCCGTATTTTCCACATGCTTCGTCCGATTTCATTAAAATACGGCACAAGAAACGTCTACAAAAACTACTGATTATTTTGGAATTGAATTAAGGGCGTAAATGAATTCATTTATTTATCGTTGTCCAAGTTGGGTAAAATGTGGGGTAAAAAAAAACTCTAAATATAATACTGTTGAGAATTTCTAAGTTTTGTAAAAATTGGCACAGGGAGGGTCATACTATTCTTATAGGAATAAATAAAATTGCATGTGCACATGTTTAGTAAAACCGGTTGGTACTCTCAAAGCAACGAACATCTCGGCGAAGCGTGTGTACCATGTTACGGAGTACAACGTTTGAAAATCTCGTTGCAGTGTAAACCCTGTGGTCGGAATTGGCAAATAGCATGTCACTGAATCCTTATTTTCTTCATATGGGTGCCACAGAACAGTTCGTCCTTTCTCTATGCTTTTACTGAATATTTCCATGGCCGATCAGCGCTATGGAGACAATTACTGTACAACAAGCTGGCTGTGCTGAAAGGGGTTACTGATTGCGTTCGGGGTGGGAGAAGTGTTGCAGGGCGGAACTGCTGTTAAACCTTCCCGCCACGCTAAACTGTAGACTATGGATTATCCTCGTCCACTGAACCGTCCACCGAAATCACGTTAGCTAGCTAGCAGCCACCAGATATGCATATTGCTGTAGTCTCCTACTCCTATTATGCCTATTTTACTTACTGTGTGACTATCTACTGTAGTGGATGCTGGTAGATTTGGGTTTCGTGGGAGTTAGGATATGTATCAGATTGGTAGTAGGAAGGTCTCATAATCCTATAAACCTGGATTAACTGCCAGCACACTGGAATCCATTATCTTCGTTACTTATACCACATCGTCCCCAAATGGTATCTAGGTACTGTGAAACCCTTCACTTTGCCTCCTCTTCTGCAGATCTTAAGTTTTGTGTCGTTAAAAGCTACACAAATTTTTCTAGCCCGCACTGCAGCTGTTTAAACATAACGCTTTCAGAAACACTTTTTTGTTAATCTGCTGGGTGTTTACATAGCCGAAGATCATCAACAGTAACATGCATTACACTTAACATTTTTTATCATACTTTATTTGAGAATAATAAGGGTTGTCAGCCGGAAACGTTTAGTCACGGTGTTTTAAAAAAGTTTCCTATCACAGTCTACTTACTTACAGATGTTGAAATTTGTGCCATAAAGTACAGTGCCTTAAACTGTTTACCAAGAGAACAGAATACAGCGAAATGATACAAGGCTCTGTAGATCTCCATTTGGTGAGGGATGGAACTGAAGTGTATTCCGATCAGCAAAATAAATTATTGGAGAAGACGTAAATATTAGAGATAAACCTACAATTAACTCGAATTGTGTTCATTGCTTGGTTGGATTAAAGTTACGACTGAGATATTCTAACAAACAAAAAGGAATGAAGAAATAAATAAATATGTACTCGCACATACATTTTTAAACCGTGCTCGCGACACCGCAAAAGCTCTACCCCAACACATAGAGTAAAAAGAAAAATATGTTCCCTGAACAGGTTCAATTAACTTATCAGGGTGGCGACATCACACAAGCTCCACCCACATGAAAAGAGTGCGAACATATTCACTTATTCTGTTTCAATTAACTTACGGTAATTACCATGCCAGCGACATCCATAAGCTCCAAATGCATTAGGAGTGAGAACATTTGCACCGAAACAGGTTCATTTCACTTACCTTGCCAGCGATATCCACAATCCTTATCCGCTTGGTAGAGTGAGGACATTTGTACTGGAACAGGTTAAGTTCACTTACCGTGCCAGCGATATCCACAATACTTATCCGCTTGGTACAGTGAGAACATTTGTACTGGAATAGGTTCAGTTCACTTACCGTGCCAGCGATATCCACAATCCTTATCCGCTTGGTAGAGTGAAAACATTTGTACTGGAACAGGTTCAGTTCAATTACCGTGCCAGCGATATCCACAATCCCTCTCCGCGTGGTAGAGTGAGAACATTTGCACTGAAACAGTTTCAGTTCACTTGCCGTGCCACAATATCAATGAGCTCTAGTCGTGTGTATTAGTATCATATTAAAAGACACAGGTTAAATTCACTCACCATGCCAGCGATATCCCACAAGCTCCACCCGCATGCAAACAGTGCGAACATGTTCACTGAAAGGCACGATCCGGATCTTGGTAGCCAACACAGGTGGGTCTAGCCGCTGCTCCACCACGGTGTACGTGTTGCTGTTTCCTGGAATCATCTGGTGAGAAAATAATTCACACTTTATGAGATTTAGTAAAAAGAGAACTTATAAGAGAAGGGGTGTTTTAAATTAAAATCAACAGAAACATTGTAACAGTAACAGGAAAAGAAGATTCTAAAATTGCACTTTTCATGTAATAACATGAGAATAAACACGTCATGACAGGTGAAAAGAGAAAGGTTTGTGACAAGGAGAAAAAAAGAATGCATAAAACATTTGGTTGGAGGAACACATAAAAGAAAAACTTGTGCACATGTAAGTGAAACTGAAAGGAAAGGAGAAAGGAAACCCATATCAGTGACAAAAATACTGTCAAAGAATATAACGTCTTTTATATGCTACTACGTGGAACAATATAAAAAATGTGTGTTATATACAAGTGATTTGATTAGGAAAGATGACAGGAGACCAAAGAAGTCTTGTATTACACAGGAAATTATAATTAAATTGGAGGACGCAATGAAGTGGAAGAATATCCACAACGAAGGAGGAAGAAGGGCAGAATTATAGAAGACTAAAGGACGATTTGAAAAATGCCACAGACAAGGCAAAGATGAAATATTTTGGCAGCATATGTGTACGAGATCATGGAAGTTCGGACAATAGGACATTATGATTTAATGTACAAGAAGAAAAAGAAAATAAGTTTGAACGAAAATCACGGTATTCAAAATACGGAATCGAAGACTCGACGGAATGTGATAGGAGATCAGAGAGGAGAACTGAAAATTTGGGAGAAATATATTACTGAGCTCTGATGGAGATACTAAAAAACGTGGAAGTCAACCTGAAGACGTACAAATGCAGAAGAAGAAGACACCTATATTTCGCACGGTCCCAATTTCAAGGGTCAAGAAATTCATTTTCAAGGTACACAGCAAATACCTTATCAAGGAAACTCTCGAAAGGTTTGTATACGTAAAAAGAAGAGGACAAGCAATTCCGCACTGTGAAATATGCAGTTGATCTTGTGCTACTGGCTATGGAAGAATCGGTGCTGCAGGCCATGACTGAAGGACTAATTGAAATTGGAAGATGCATGGAATGGAAATGAGTGTGTTAAAAATAGAGGTGATTAGAACCTCAAGGCACTCATCGTCAGCACAGATTATGTTATACCAAAAAAACTGGAGAATGTAAAATATTTCAAGTATTTAGGTTGTACGACTGCAAATGATGGAAGATATTCACGTGAAATTAAATCCATGATTATCATGTCAACAAGGAGGACGCTCTTTTCACGAACAAACTGGACTTAAACTTAAGGAAGAAACTAGTAAAGTGCTACATTTGGAGCATACCTTTACACGATGCTGAAATTTGAACACTGCGGAAAGTAAATAAAAAAAATACTTGGAGAGGTTTAATATGTGGTACTGACGGAGGATGGAGACGATCAGTAAGACCGATCCTGCGAAAAATAAAGTATTACTCAGAGCCAAGGAGGAGGGGATTATCCTTAATATAAATAAAGGAATGCTAATTGAATTAGTCACATCTCACGTAGAAAATGCTTCCTAAAACACGTCACTGAAGGAAAGAAAAAAGGCAGGATAGAATTGAAAGGAAGATGAGGAAGAAGACGGAAGCAGGTACTGGATGACCTTAAGGAAACAAGTGTAAACTGAAAATTGAAAGAGAAAGCATTGACCGCACTCTGTGCGGAACTCTCTTTGGAAGAGGCTATAAATAAGAACGATGCTAGTAGGGCAGGATGAAGAGTAGATGACGTTACTTCAACAACACGCCATACCCTAACAGCGTGGCTACAGCAGTTTCAGTGTGTCCCTGATAGTGGATGTGCGAGGATCAATAGTAACTGCTCCAAATTTAACTACGAAAAACGACAAACACTACAATAAACATGTACACAAAAAATCCCGTGCTTTAAAGAGGCCACAAAACCATAATTATCGTTATTTCGAAGTACCACTAGGGGTAAAACACTCCGACACAAATGATAACAATCGGGTTTATACAGCAATACCAAAATAATAAATAGTAATACTCGTACTTCGTCATAATGAATATTTTAGATGTCTACCACAGTCTACAATATTGTAAGAAAATATATCATAAACTTATATATTAATATAATTCTTATTAAATACAATCCTATATTATCGTTCGTCACACGCGCTAAACAGAAATTATCGGCTTAGGAATGAGAATCAAAACACACAGAGTTCTTCAAGCAAAAGAATGTAGAATTTGGTGGACTAATGTTTTACCCTTGATAATGCTTTTTAAGATTTTATTATTACGTTACAGAGTGTAACTATTTTAAATCCCACAGACATTTTACAAAAGTTTTATACGAACGACTGAGATTTCAATCTAAACATAAAATTAAATGTCGATGTAATTTTTTATCGATTGTGTAACGTACTGGTCTAGCGACAACCAAATAGCCTGTCGAAACAAGCCATGCTGTTCGAATTAACAGAAGTCAATAAATGTTGTGTTGCTGGTAATGGTATGCTGTTTCTAATAAAATTTACGATGCAATTATTAATATTTCCAAGACTTCCACAGCCCATATCTCCCAACAGTGACAGACGATTTTCCTGATTCCGTTTTTCTCCAGACAAGAGCCCATATCGAGTTAGGGGCTTACAACAGGCTATGAATATTTTTTTCAATGTTTTTGCCAATTATACTTATATTCATACTCATTTTCGACTAACATTATAGGTCTTCTTCGGGTGGGGCAGCAATATATAGTAATAAAATAAACAAATGTGTACATTTCTTTAACTTATTTTGGCACATGAAGGAAAATTAAGTCCGTATCAAGACTCGCTTGTATAGGTGTGTGGAAAAAAAATCAATAAAATATCAAGTAACCTCTGACATAAATAATATTTCAAACAAATTTTACTTTGAAATTAATACAAAATATATCCTCACATTTTACCACACACACGCACACACACACACACACACACACACACACGAAATGTTATTAAATGATAGTCCATTAACACAAAAATTTAATCAAGGACGTGCTAAGAGTCCGAAAATTCACCGAAACTACGAATAATTGATTGTTCATCTGGCAGGCAGCACAAGTATACGAGAGTAACAACCGTATATATTCCACGTACTTTGTAAACAACAGAAACCACGTAAAGTATTTTGTGTTTTGAAAAGTTAAAACTATGGATTAGTTTTTGCTGAAAAACGGCAGTTCGACTCTAACAGAATGTATACTCGAGACATAGAAAGTACTTTTGCATTTGGCAACAACAAAGTTTTGCAGTTCCTACAGAAATACAATAAACCTTCGTAGGATGTCGACATAATACTACGGACATGAAAAATTCATTCAAATCTTTGTCGGTAAATCTGAAAGTAAAATAACATTTCTGAAATCTTGTTGTAGACTATTGTATAATAAAAAAGTTACTTTCATTATTCGCGAGTAAAGTTAGAAACCTGTTACCTTCCATAGATTTTTCCAACTTTTTCTTCGCTATATCAATCGTCTTCCCTCAAGTATGCAAGAGTTGGCCTAAGGGGCCTTTAATTGCATAACAAACTTGCATTCCACACGTCCTGTACTACTATTTGTCTACTACACCATAGCGTTTAAATTTTTTACTTTTAACCGAGTTATACTGTTGCCATATCTTGAGATCTGCGCTCTTCTGGGTATTACGTAACGTAGAGCGATAATTCCCTCCTGACGTTTCGGGACAACTTATCGGTCCCATCTTCAAAAGGGGCAAGAAATCCAAGAAGGGTTTCTTGACCCTTGAAAATGGGACCGATAGATGGTCTCGAAACATCGGTAAGGAATTACTGTTCTACGTTGAATAATAACCCAGCAGAGCGCAGACATCATTTACATTGTGAGGGAAGCCTGAATCACGTCGTAATTCCTTATTTTTCAAGTAGCCTGAAGCTAGGTATAGCTATTAAAACTTCCATTTCCCTGGAACATTCAAGTCTTGTGAGACATTACGCCGTGTCGAGAGTGAGAAATTTACTGCTTCCATCTTCAAGGCCAAGCCATCAAAGTCTTCGTTGACTGCTTGGCCCCCAAAATGAAGTCACTCAGCTCCTTCTAAACGTCGGCAACTTTTCTCATAATAAAACCAACTAGATGCACTAATTTCTCAAATTTATTTTTGGAATAAAATTCTACATGTTTCGGACAGTTCCTCTGTCCATCATCAGGAGTTTTTCACTGTACACACAGAAATGGTTTATGTCATACAGGTTTGCTGACAGCTGGCGATCAGGATCAGGACGGAACGGATCAGTTCCGTCCTGATACTGCTCGCAAGCTGACAGCAAACCTGTATGACATATGCCATTGTTGTTTATACAGTGAAGAACTCCTTATGATGCCTGTCCGAAACATGTAGAATTTTATTTCAAAATAAATTTGAGAAACTTGTGCATCTAGTTGGTTTTATTATAAGAATTTATCACGATGCACGGTCACCTAAACATCAAATTCGTCGGCAACTATTTACCAGTCGGCACGGTGTAACTTTGTATAAGACTTGAATATTCCTCAGCATCGCTGTAAAATCTTCCAGTCTCGCTTTCTACTTCTTTTGTTTATAATCTTCTTCTATGACCCTCTGCAGGAATCCACGTACGTATATGAGATAAACAGGAATGACAATGTGGACTGGATTCATCTGGCTCTCAACAGGCAATATAGAAGTTTGCAGTGACCGTTGTAATTAACCGTCCGATTCCATGAATGGGAAACATTTTTTTTCAATACCTGCATAACAATGGCTTCTATGAAAACATCTAAGGGGAAATGTGAAAACTAACTGCAACTCTCATGTCCAATATTGGGACAAGTTCAAATGTTTTACCACTAAATAAGGTGTATCATGAAACTGAACAGATTTACCCTAATTCCGCACAACCATTCCATGTCGGCTGTTCCTACGAACAGCGAGTAGTCAATAAAAAATGCACTTGCGATAATGACAGATATAGTAACGGTGGTCCGACACAGTCGTTACGTTCTTAAGACATCGTGCAGTTCTCATATCTGGTCAGAGATAGGCTTATATTTACATTTAAGGGGCTCGCAAACGGGCAAGGCTTAGAGGTGCACATTACTTATTTACTTACATACTCCATGGTGCAGAATCCTTCTTGAGAAGCTAATTGATTTGCAGCTAGCTAATGTGCGCCTCTAGTCTCTCTCTCTCTCTCTCTCTCTCTCTCTCTCTCTCTCTTGTCTAGAGGTGCACATTAGCGAAATAAAATAATGGCACACAGCGAAAAAGGACCACAAGGACTGAGCCTTTAAATAACTGGGAAATAATAATGTTACTCTACGGAGAACATTTATTCTTCAAAAGCTAAGAGTCGCTGAGCTGGTCAAGAAATTAATCCGGCTTTTATGGAACCGGATTATCGTGTTCACAACATTCCGTAATTAGACCTTATTTCAAGCCAGACGACTGAAGTCGCAATTTTAAACACTAATCACTTCTATATTTAAAGAAGTGAGTAACGAATTTTTAAAAAGTGCGCAACAGATCCCAAAATGAATATTTCCTTACCTTTATTTATATTATCAACATATTTATGCCTTCCACAGAGAAAGTTGTGTTAGCAAAGCAAACGAAAAAGTCAACGTGCGAAAAGATGATGAAGATTATTATTATTATTATTATTATTATTATTATACGATATGAATGTCTCTTGTCACAGGCCTTTTCTTCCTGGTACTTCTCTTGAACCAGCGGTGATCCCCACTGCTCAAGCTTCAAGCTTCACACTGCAGTACTTTCCGTATTATGTGTGATATTCCAAGTATAGCTGTCTTCTGTAGTGAATCGATCGAATGTTTTTATTATTATTATTATTATCTTTGTTATCACCATTGTGCAGGGTATTTACGATTACATACCTTTAACAAACTATGTTTCTAGGGTATAGAATGTTGCAGATATCCTGTAGTTACAATTTCTGGTACATGCAATGTAATTCCCGCGTTGAACTTTTTTTATACGAGGCTTATTCAGAAAGTAAGTAACGTTTCGCTGTAAAAAAATTGAGTAAGGTTTCGTACAAAATTTTATTGTTATCAGATTCTGTATTCTTCAAACTATCTTTCCACATATTCGCCGCCATTATTGAGGCACTTCTCGTAGCGGGTCACATGTTTTTGTATAACCTCCTCATGGAATGCGGCCGGCTGCGATGTTAGCCACTTCTGCACTGCATCTTTCCGGTCATCGTCGTCGTCAAATAGCTTGCCGCCCAGGAACTTCTTTAGGTGTAGGAAGAGGTGATAATCACTTGGCGCCAAATCAGGCCAGTACGGGGGGTGGTCCATTTGTTACCACTTAAATGAGGTGACGAGGTCTTGAGTCTGAGCAGCAGAGTGCGGCCGAGCGTTATCGTGAAGCAAAAGAATGGTGGCACTGAGCATTTGCTTTAATTGCACGCCTCAGCTGATTCAGCGTTTCACAATAAACAGCAGAGTTTATTGTTGTGCCTTGGGACAAGAATTCTACCAAGAGAACGTCTTGTCTGTCCCAGAATACGGTGCATATGATCTTTCTTGTTTAAAACGTCTGCTTGAACTTTTTCCTTTTCGGCGAGCCAGTATGCTTCCAGTGCAAGGACTGCTGTTTTGATTCAGGTGTGATATGGGACACCCATGTCTCGTCACCTGTCACAATATGGCTAAACATGCCGTCTCCTTCCTTGTGATAGCGTATCAGAAATGTCAAAGCACATGCAACACGCTGTTTTTTGTGCTCCTCTGTGAGCATCTTGGGCACCCATCGTGCACACACTTTCCGATAACCCAAATGGCTACTGACACTGTCATATAACAGAGTCCTTGAAATCTGAGGAAAGTGCAGGGACAGATCAGAAATTGTGAAACGTCTGTCGTCACGCACTCTTTCGTTGGCCTTACGCACCAAATCATAATTCACCAAAGATGGACGCCCACTTCGCGCC
>Ga0123355_10019070_pt1 | contig 10912 bp, 12 predicted proteins | sample TergutEmb28metaG_3_FD_89872 | JGI IMG/M metagenome (GOLD analysis project Ga0123355, IMG submission 89872) | Embiratermes neotenicus P1 segment gut microbial communities from Petit-Saut dam, French Guiana - Emb289 P1 | ecosystem: Host-associated > Arthropoda: Insects > Digestive system > Gut ...
CATTATGCTTTATGAAAAAACATTATCATAACCTCAAATACAGATCTGAGATTCATGAACATAATACCAGATCTAAAAACGATCTTTATCAACAATACTGTAATACTTCTAACTATCAGAAAAGTGTACTAAACATGGGAACGAAAATATTTAATAAATTGCCATCACAAATAAAGCACTTGGACAATTACAATAAATTCAAAAAGGAACTAAAAAATTTACTTTTGGTCAATCCATTTTATACCATTGCAGAATTTTTTTCACTCTAATTTAATGTTTAACCTCACAGTTTACCTTTAAGGTACTATGTGGGTAACAGAAGCTTGAATAAATTAAGTAAACTCAATTGAGTTGGACTATGTGATACTCGCAGCTGTTATTCCCAATGTCACAGTCATGTACCCAGCATTATAAATCCTTATGGCCTATCTTATGTTTATTGAACCATGCATCTTTGTGATACTTGAAGAATAAAAGCATAATAGGAAGATGCATCCATTGCATCTTCCTATTATGGATTTAAATTTATATATATTTACTACATCAAGAGTTTTTAACTTTTAATTCTTAACTTAAAAAATTCCACGATATTTTATACCTAGGCTTTTGTAATATGTTAAAGTACCACCACCCATTACTATCTGAAGTTAATAAGCCAACACATACTGTTTGTTCATTCTAGTTAATCCTTGCATTTTACAGTATGACCTGTACCGGAAGCCGCGGGTAGTTTTTAATACTCCTGATGATGGGTGCTGTGACACCCGAAACATGTAGAGTAGCATTGCAGTAAATAAATATCTGCATACTGTTGCATCTGTTGGATTTTTATTCACATTGAATTACGATGCACGGAACCACGAGATTAAAATTTTATCTTTCACTTTTATTTGCCAACCTGTGAATTTTGGTGGCTGTCTCAAAATTTCAGTTCATACACTACTGTGCTTAGGTCAAAGTACGACTCTTACCACTCTGGCTGTCGTGAATTAACCTGTATGGCTAAAGTAAACTCCAGGAGTCAACGTGTTACTTCGCAGGCCCCTAATGAAGTTTGGCGAAATCTACAGCACTCTGATCAGCACCTTTCACCAAAGTGTTGGAAGTCAGTTGATGGTATAGTCTTCTCCTTCATATAACACAAGGGAAGGTTCCTTGCCTCTCGGAACTGCAGCCTGAAATCCGAGCACCTTCAGCACAATAGATCAGCACCGTCTTTCTCCACATCCAAGCTTTGAAACTCTGTGACACCAATGCCTACAACAGTATGACTAACTATGGTTAAACCCCATGAAATGTCCCCTTCTTCTTCTTCTTCGTCAGTGGTGCCCGTAGCTAACGAGGCGGAAGTAGTCAGGTTGGCTTTTTAAACTTTTTAAACACGCTTGTTTGGACGTTCCCACGTTCGCCGCCAGGTACCTCCACGTCCACAACGACGCGAGAGATCCTAGTACAAAAGGTGTAGCCGTGTGGGCGAGAATTGAACGATAATTTTGCCGGAAATTTCGACTTCCACGTCAATACAGGGAGCTTTTACATGCCGCAAATCTGCGACATGGCACCCACGGCTTCACTTGCCTTCCGAAGGAAGGCGTGCTGAAGATTTTCTCGCCCTGAAAAATTCTGACGGCTTCGGCCGGGTTTCAACCCGCAAACTTGGGTACTTAAAGGCAGCACACTACCCCTAGACCACCGAAGCCGCAAATGTCCCCTTGCATTCACTGAATTTTAGTTTCCCCCAATTTAGGTTTCACTGCCCTAGGGCAATCATGCAAGCAGAGTTCACTGTTCCACACAATCAAGTATGCATGCAACTGGTTTTACTGCTTATCCATGTAAACAGCATAATGTTTTCTACTTCGTCTGTATTTTTTGTTTTCTCTCAAGCCCTAACCACCTATCAGAGTGTTTCCCAAACTTATATTTCTTATGGCCACCCCTTGGCTTTGAAAATCAACCACGGATCCTCACATTCTTGCTCTGTGGAGCCTCTATGATAAGTATACAACATTAAATATTTATATATCAGAACTGGATTTACATAGCAATGAATATGTACCAGTAGCATACAATTCATTGCATTATTTGACTCTAAAGAAATTGTCACGCGCTTCATGAGTATAGGGGTTTCATTACTTAGAAGTATTACTAGGTCAGCTATAGTCCGCCCGGGGGCAATTCCCCAGGGCCCAAAATTTAAAAGGGGTGCAGCACTCCCATTTTGGGCCCCGGGGCTTAAGCCCCCGGCGTGAAATTAAAAAACAAGATGGTGGCGATGGGCTAAAGTCAAAAACAAGATGGCGGCGGTTTTGGCGTTGAATATGAAATTTTGTCGCCGTGAGGATTGGTAGGTGATACTAAAAAGGTAGTGTTTTGGCTTTCGCTTAGTAGAAGTAGGTATTTTGTCAGGATGTAGTATATTATTAAAAAAGGATGTGTGCCGCCGTGACGATTGGTTTAAGTTGGTTTTAAAAACACGGTGGCGTTGTTGCCGCCGTGAGATTGGTATATAAGATTAAAAAGATTGTGTTTTTGACTTTCGCTTAGTGGAGGTAGGTGTTTTGTCAGGGTGTAGTATATTATTAAAAGGGATGTGTGCCGCCGTGAGGATTTGTTTGCCGGAGCCTCCAGGCCCTCCCTACACCCTCTGGTGCTTCCGTGAAGATTGGTGTACAGTAAGGTTAGTTTGTTGGAGCCATCGTACGGTGTATGGTGCCGCCGTGTGGATGGGTAGGGTATGAGTGGAGAAGAGTAGAGTTACATTGGTACGTTGTTGTATGTAAGAAAGTTCTATGAACTAAGTGTGGTTATATATATATATGACCTACGTAGCGCTTGCAGTCGTGAGGGCATGGTAGTGTTTGTCGTGATGTATTGCCGCCGTGAGGATTGGTATATGGTTAGGTTAGGGTATGGAAATGAGGAAAAAGACCTGGTACTTTTTGCATTCAAGATGAGGCTTATAAGGACGTAAGTTTGGTATGTGAATGAAGTATATAACATCTTACCGTGTTTCCCGACGCGTGTATGAGAGATGATGTAAGCATGCTGTTTGTTTAGCGAGTGGTGAATGCCTGCATGACTCACACGGGTTGCAGGTGGGTGATTATGTCATACAGTGCAAGACTCAGCATAGAAATCTTAGCACGTTGGGGAAGCAGACCAAAATGTTAGCTGCCGCTAGATGTAGGAATTTGGTCGACGTGTGTAGTGTTACAAGCCAGTGAACGAGTGTCGCATTGTTGCAAAGTTCCTAGCTTGAGAAACGAGTTATGGAGTTGGGAATAAGTCTGCCGCCATGGGTGCTGAAAATTCTTAGCCCGGACATGAATTAAGGAGGTGTGGGTGGGTTAGTGTCTGTTCCGGTCACGCCTGTGCACAGTGATGACTCATCGGACGTGTTGAACAGTAATAACGCTGCACTAAGCGCATTCCAACACGTGCTTTGGAACAGTGTACAGTGGCTTCTTCGAAACGTTTCGCAAAATTCATTACAAGGCTTCCGAGCGTGCGTGACACAAAGTAGCAGTGGCTGAAACAAACAAGATTATGAAGTCAGCCAACAGCAATAAATAGGAGGATGCACGTACGTGACAAGAACAGTGCAGCTTCATAGTTTGAACTGTAATTATTACACTGACTAAAATTTCACTAAGTTATAGTACTCTGCGTGTGTCGAACCTACAAACGTACAATTATTCAGGTAGAGAGAATGGCAGCAGATTTGAAATAGATGACATGGTCAGGTGACAGTATAATGCCATAGGAACGCAGCTTACACTGCGGTTATTACCCCCTCGGATAATTGTGATCCTTTATGACATTTTCTAACCAGTGTGAATGACCTCTTCGAGTACGCTTTGCAGGATGTTAAGCAATAGTGATATGGTAGGGATAATTATCCAGAATCAGGTAAACCAAAATGACAAGCCCATCGGAATCAGTTTTAGGCGTTAAGATCAGCTATCCGCAGACGTGATTTGGAGTGACTATGAAAAAGTGTCATAGTCCAGTTCTAGATTGAACGCCTTAGAAACACTTGTCGTTATTGTGCATTCAGTCACGATACCCTCAGGTTTTGTGTGGGTTGCACTCAAAAGTAGGGGCAGAACGCAATCTGTCATGGCGCACCTCAAAAGAAGTATCGTGGAGGTTAAGGCAGAGGAAAATTTTTTAGCTCACGTTTTAATAATAGTGATTGCAATTGTAGATAACGATGCAAATTATACGGCGATTCGTAAAGGTGGCAAGATACGTCCCGTAGTCCAATCGTTACTACAACGAACAGGTATAGATCAGACTAACGGTAGTGGGATCCCCGAACTTAATCGTTTCTAAGAACATTTTCGGGACATTAAGATAGTTGTTTATCAAGGTCTTGGATTTACCGATATAATGTTCGAAGGTCAAGTCGACTCTTCCAAGCATCTTAACCTACTCTACGACGATGTCGAAAGACATTATCACGCGATAATTAACTTTACTGTTGCAATGGCGAAAATGTACGTATCTAATGCATGCCATAAAAGTTGTAGGCGTGATATAACACACGTCTGTGACCAGACTTGCAGCGATTGTATGGCGAGCCCTCAGTGCGCGTTTTCCGAATTTCGCATCCCTTGCGATGAGTGTTACAGGCATTTTAGAAGTCGGACGTGTTTCGCCAACCACAAGCAGAGTACGGCAAAGAGAAAATCCGTTTGTGAACGTAAAAGATGTTGCACAACGTGCGGACTGCTAGTGACGAATGAAAAAGACGAATGTAACAAGGTATTTTTGCTAACTGATCACAGAATAGGGACGTAGGTCACTTGTGCTATATGAGCCCGTTAAAAGACGTGTTGCCTAGTGTAGGTGATAAGGTACTATACGTATTTAATGATTCTGAGACAACGCAAAATATGAGGCACTCTGATAAGGCCACACTGCACGTACCTGATCTCGTAAGCGTTCAGCAATTCTGTTCGCAGGGCGAAGATGCGGAAGACTGTGGAGTGTGCGTGCGATGCGGTCAGAGGAAGCAGTCGTTCTGGGAAGATCCGGTACGGGACATGTTAACTTATCTATGCAAGCCACGTCCTTGGGCCAAAAAGATTGTTGCGATTGCACATAATGCCAAGGCTTTCGACCTGCATATCATTCTGAACAGGGCGATCATGTTGAAATGGAAGCCGAACTGATTATGAGCGGATTAAAATTCATGTGTATAAAGATGGAGCATCTGGTCTTTCTGGACAGCTTGCCATTCCTTCCGTGTGAATTGCATAAACTGCCCGAAGCGTTCGGATTGTCGGCCCGCAAATCATGGAACCCTCATTAATGTAATACTGAGGAAACCCCAAACTAAATAGAACCCATTCTCGACATCGGGTATTATGGAGTGAACAAGATGCGGGAAGGGGAGAGAAAAGAATTTCTCGTCTGGTACGAGAGACAGAAATCCGAGATTTTCGACCATAGGCACGTTCTGGAATCGTACTGTCAATATGACGTCGTGTGTTTAGGCGCGAGTTCATGCAGATCGGGCACATTGACGTCTTTGTCGAGTCGATTACGATAGCGTCCGCTTGTTATAAGCTCTTGCGCAAACGGTTTCTGAAACCCGACACCATAGGACTTATTCCGACGGGAGGGTATACGTGTAATAACAGGTACAACAAGAAGGCTCTGATTTTGCTCTTACATATGGAAAGGACGGACGGAGTGCAGATAATGCACTGTCGCAACGTTCGTAATTACAGGCTGCCGGAATTACCTCGTTTTAGCGTGGACGTTTATTGTCCCGAGACCAATACGTTGTACGATTTCTTTGGCTGTTTTTGGCACGGGCACACATGCCAGCCGTTCCAGAATGTCGCCACCTTTATCGGCGATACTCTGACGGAACGATATGAATGCACCATGTCGCGTTTAGAGCAGATAACACGAGCAGGCTGTCAGGTTAAGTTTCATTGGGAATGTGAATTTGAGGAGAAACCCGACCTGCTCACACATTCTGTAGTAAGACTGACTCCGTTGTGTAACCGCGATGCCCTGTACGGTGGCAGGACGGAAGCCATGCGTCTCCACTATAACGTGCGTAAAAACGAGTCTATCCAATATGTGGATGTCATTAGCCTATACTCCTATATATGAAAGTATTTCAAGTTTCACGTAGGTCACCCTGTCATCCATGTGGGAGACAAGTGCAAGGACAAGGAAGCCTGCTTGCGTTTGGACGGACTGATAAAGTGTACTATCGTTCCGCCGGAGAAATTGTACCATCCGTTCCTTCCATATAGATGTACTAATAAATTCATATTCTGTCTGTGTAGATCATGCGTCCAAACATGCTCTACTGGAGAATGCACGCATACAGAGGATGAGGATCGGGTCTTGACAGGTACATGGGTAATGGACGAGGTGCGGTTGGTCGTGGAAAAAGGATACAAGATCCTAGAAATCTATGAGGTCTACGAATTTCAAGTCAATCAATACAAACCCGATACTGGCGAGGGTGGGCATTTCGTGGACTACATAAACAACTTTTTGAAATTGAAAGCTGAGGCGAGCGGCTATCCCGGCTGGGTTCGAAGCCCTCCGGACGAAGAACTGTATATCGAGTCGTTTTGGAAAAATGAAAGAATAAAACTAGATAGGGAGTCTAGCAAATCTAACGCAGCAAAACGTAGTCTGGCAAAACTCTGCCTCAATTCCGTGTGGGGAAAATTGACCGAGAGGAACGACAGAACGCAGACAAAAGTTAATTCTGAGCCTAAAGACCTGTACAGTTTTCTGGCCACGCCCGGCATCGATGTGATGTATCTGGCATTGAGAAAGCGAAGATGTAGTTTGGATTTCGTTGAAACATGCGGCTGAGGAACACGTGCCAAACTTGCGTCATACGAATAAGGCCATTGGCGCTTACGTCACCGCAGGTGCCAGGATTCATCTTATCGGTATATCGACCGGTTGGGAGAGAGAGCGATCTATTGTGACAGATTCTGTCTACAACATTAAAACCAGACACGACCTAATTTAATTGAAACGGGGGACAAACTAGGCGACATGACCTCCGAATTGCGACTCACAGAGTATGTGTCCGAATTTGTGAGTGGTGGGCCTAAGAACTACTCGTACACGGTAATTGATACTGTGAAAGGTCGAGCGGCTACAGTCTGTAAAGTCCGGGGCATAACCCTAAATTACAGCGCTAAACAGTTGGTGAATTTTGACGTCATCAAGGCCATGATTCTTGGAACGGGGGAACCTAAATTGACTGTACATACGGAGAAGAAGATTAAGCGTAAGAGGAATGGAGGTGTACTGTGGACATTATTCACTGAACCCGAAGATAAGATGTACAGAATCTCGTACTTTAAACGCCGACGTTTAGGTGACAATTCGACGGTCCGCTTCGGGTATAAATAGGGCGAGTGACGGGGCAGAGGAGCGTATTCACCGCCCGACCATGCATGAGTGGTGATCTGAAATTTAGACATCCATTCTAGTATATCGTGAGTGGACTTAGCGGTTCCGGGAATTCGTTATTTTGCATACGCTTCCATCAGAACCTCGCCTACCTCTGTACCGAACCGACATTTCCCGACGGGATAGTGTGGTGTTAAGGCGAGAAGATTGCTGTGTCCTCCCGTCACCAACTGCCTGCGAACGTAAGATTTAACGAGGGCGAGCTGGAAGACTTTAGCAGTGCAAACGGCTAACCGTACCTCGTGATCCTTGACGATCTTTTAAACGACGTCTATTCAAAGCAAGTGTGTGAACTGTTTACACGAGGTAGCCATAGCAGGAATATAAGCGTTATTTTGATCACTCAACTTCTTTTCCATCAGGGCAGGTTCTGTAGGGACACCTCGTTAAATGCTCATTATATAGTGGCATTAAAAAACGTCAGAGATAAGAAACAATTCATGTACCTGGCCGGTCAAGTGCAGGACGAAGATAGTTTGGGTCTATATTACGCTTACCTGGACGCGACACAAGAACCCTACGGCTACCTCCTCTTGGATCTGACACAAAATACGAACGACGGTCTGAGGTTTCCTACCCGCATATTCCCGAATGATACACCTCCCCTCACCGTCTATTCGTATGTAGGCGATGAAGCGAGTGAAGACGAAATATCACACTCTGCAGGTGCTGAAGGCAGCCGACCCGAAATTGCGTAAAGCTATCATTTCAATGTGTAACAAAGAACTGGTGCATTGTATAAGCGAGTGTATCTTGAACGTTCTGCACGGTAATATAAAGCTGACAGGTTTTTAATATGCATGGGTTCACAAGAAAATTGAACACAGGGGTGCACAAATGCTGGGCGCCAGGTCGCTGTGGCGTGAAAACATTTTTACTGTGGTACCTAATATCGGTGTGTCCTCAATATGCAACTTGTTTCGTATCACCCTTCTGGGTCCAGAATTTGGAAGGGATTCCCAGATTTTTTAGAAACGTGTGCACCCCTACGGTACAATAATATTTCTAAAGTGTAACCTTTCCTTGCCTGCAAATCTGCGCGCTGTAATTTAAAGTCAGCATGTACATCACTACTGTTTAAAATGAACATTCATCGCCTTGCTATGAACTTGCCGAGAATGCTTAAATGATATGACTGTAGAGTTCATTGATTCTTCATAATTTTTGACATCCCATTTGTCATGTGCACGTACGAATGATACAACAAAGAGAGAATGTACTAAGAGACTTCCATAAATCCATATGAAAACACAGACCGGGGTTGGTCCATATATCGTCAAGGTCATTCTGTCTGTAAACTCTTGGTATTACGGCTATGAAATTTATGAATCTATCAGATCGTCTAGATAAAGATATAAATCCAGCTGGCTTGTGTACAAATGAACTCGATTCTCTACGTGCTTAGTACGGAATAAGGTAGTATTCCCTACATGTCCTAAAGACACATATATATCCACTAATTCGTAATCTCGGCAGTGGAGGTGAGTGGTCAGCTTCAAATCCCGGCCTTTTGTCTTCGTGGAAATTCCTCCTCCACCGGTACCCATTGAAAATGAGACCGTGGGCCCCAAGAGTCGATCTGAACCCCGGAACATCCTGCCTACAGGGTAGTTACTATACGGATTACACTATCCCGCATCCCCTTTGTACGAAATACGACTATATATTAGAGTGTTGGAGAGAATTTTATTACACCCGTCGCATCCACTCGGAACCGGGACCGTCATTTTGGTTGTATGTCCATTTTGCATGAATAATAACTTAACATGCGAATTTGTAATGCTGTTAGTCTTACGTTTTCTGCAGTTGAAAAAACTCCGTGCGGCAGAATTTCAATAGGAAAATGCGAGGTGTCTGAATATGGGATGAAGCTCTTCATTTTATTCCACCAGTAGTTTTGACCTGCTTCCGCGACGTCGGATGACTTGTTTTGGACTGGTCTACACTACGCGGATCAAAGGTGTTTTGTCAGTGGTCCTGGTAAACTGGTTTGGCAGACTACCTGTTAATTATCTTCGGGACAATTAATTTTTTTCGGCAATACAGAGTGCACCGCGATGCCATCTGTTAGCTATACTAGCTGCGTCATCCTTACACAGCAGTAGCCATTATACTTTAGCGAATCGATGCGGCGACTCGAAACTATCACGTTGTTTTGAAATCCAAGCTAGGGCAGACAGAAACGTTGGTTAGTAGGTCTGATCCATGGTTAGGGAGATAAAACCGAAGAGAGATGCCTAAGTCAGTATATGTGGTAATATCTACAAAACAGGTGACATTAGGTTGCCGTAATAATTTTGTTTGAACCAGTTCACTTCATGTAATTTTTTATAAATTACTTGTGATGTTTTGTGTCAAATTCTTTGCGTATGTTAGCGATATAACCTCCGATCTGTGAACTTGATAGCGGTATAACAAGTCATCAGTACTCCATGCCTCCTTTCATGGAATAGCGATATCAATTTAAATTGTGCTGTTACCCTCATCCGTGCTCGATACGTTGTTAGTTGTATGCAGTTTATTTCAAATATTTCCCGCTTTCATCTGTGTACATCGCGTCATCGTATAACAGCTGCTGTGTAAATGAGCATTAAAATGAATGTTATAGTCGCAGTTAGTGAAAATATGGTCATTGGTATAAATGGAGACTTGCCGGGTACGCTACCGAATCCTGGACATTCCCAAGTCCTTAAATCCGCAGGCCAACACGTGCGGCGCTGCGGTCCTAGGGAGGTATCGTGTCTTTTGGTATTGCGTCATTTCCATTACGTCACACCCCATTACGTCACACCCCTACTCACTTCTCCGGTTTCGTTTATTTCCATTACGTCACACCCCCAACGTTCCTTTGAAGAAATGAAGATTTCTTCAATTTCGTTGTGATTTACTTCAATGAATATTTCAATAGTAATTTAGATATGAATATTTCTTTCCCCTACGTTCCTTTGTATATATTTCCGTTACGTCACACCCCCTACGTTCCTTTACAGAAATGAAGATATCTTAAATTACGTTGTAATTTACTTCAATGATTATTTCAAATGTAACTTAGACATGAATATTTTTTTCCCCTACGTTCCTTTGCAGAAATTAATATTTCTTTCGTAATTTAATTCAATGAATATTTCTGTTGAAATTTACTTTCGGTTTCAATTTCGTTGTAATTTACATTCGGATTGAATTTCACTCAATTCTCCGGTTTTTGTAATAAGATTTAAACGCAAAAATTAATATTTCAGTTGTAATACAAGTCATCTAGTGCAGATGGAATGTTAATGGAAAGACCTCCTACTGGTTGTATCCAAAAGTGTAATTCAAGATTTTAACCCTTTGGCGCCTGAATTATTTTTTTAAATTTTAGCACACTCTGTATATAAAATGTGAATAATACAGGAACCAAATAAGTTAGATTTATGAAACAAACCGCATTTTGAAGAGGAAA
>Ga0123355_10019071_pt1 | contig 10911 bp, 7 predicted proteins | sample TergutEmb28metaG_3_FD_89872 | JGI IMG/M metagenome (GOLD analysis project Ga0123355, IMG submission 89872) | Embiratermes neotenicus P1 segment gut microbial communities from Petit-Saut dam, French Guiana - Emb289 P1 | ecosystem: Host-associated > Arthropoda: Insects > Digestive system > Gut ...
AAGCTGCATCCAATATATTTTTACCATGGGCAAAGGATTTTACAAATTGATACCTTTGCTTATGTTCCATACTCATATAATCATGTTTTCCGTCCGGTACATAGCGTTCCATAGAAATCCTCCTTGAGGTTTCGTTTACTTTTGTACTTACAAAGCAAATCACATTATATTTATAAAAGGCTGGCGCATATTCCGCTTCAAAGGCTCTGCCTGTATAATATTCGTCGTAATCTCTGATTAGGTCTGTGGTATCTTCCGGTTTATGGAAGTGGTTTGTTATTTCATATTCGGTTTTTGTATCAACTGCATCGGCAATATCGCATATATCTAACCCATACTCGTGAGTCACCAGTGACCCTTTTTCCGTATATGGTGCCGGATGATAGATTGGAGGCATATTGTCCCTGCTGCGGGTTGGCCCAAGCTCTTTGATCGGCACCGTAAATATGTGCCGTCCTCCGTTTTTTAGTACACGATCAATTTCTGAAAATGCCCTGCTTGGGTCCGGCACATGTTCCAGCACATCTTCCGTAATGATCAAATCAAATAGATTATCGTCAAAGGGTATATTTTGTAGATCAACGCATAGTACGCCGTTTTCTGATCTTTTACCCGATACAATATTGGGGAAATATTCACTACACCGATAATGAGGCAGTTTGGAGAGAAGATCATGTAAACTGCCGTAAGGGCAGCAATTTAAAATATGCATATCCGCCAGATCATCTGGGGCAAAGGCCTGGGCCTTACCAGAGTAGAACTTGCAAATCATTTTTACAATACTGTTGCTGCGCAAAGAAATGTTGCATCCGCTACAAGTAGATTCACGCAGTAAAATAACATGATCTTCGCTGATAAATTCTTTTTCTGCTCCGCATATATAACAGTGTTGCTTAGTTATTTTCAAATTGACACATCCGTCCCGGCCTGCTAGCGCTATTGTAATCTGCACATATGGCTTATGCCTCTGTTTTTAATATATCCGCAAAGTTCCTTATTCCCACATGACCCATCTGTGCAAAATAATTGAAACCATTGCTGGGAGTATCAAATAGGCCTGCAGATTTTCCGGCCAGACATTTGTAACAATGTGGGGTATCGATCCCTTCCGGTTTGCCCGCTTGGGAAAAAGCATTTGTCCGCACATTTACAAAGGTTTCATTATTCCAGCTATAGTTGTTACCGGTAAAGGTATCATAAACTAAATCTACTCCCGTAGATGGCGGCGCACAACAGGGCAGTATGCGGCAATTGGCATCCATCGTGATTGAGCTGTATAAGAAATTACAAGCCGATGCCGGCACGTCCTTCCCTTTTTGGACCGGTGTGGGAATGATATTTTCAAACAAAGTAAAATCCAACTGATCTTCGCTTATCACAGGCAGCGCCGATACATCTTCTGCAAAAAACGAGCGCCAGGGACTAAAAGCAAGCCGCTCAGCCTTATAATCTTCCTTTACTACGATTGAGGGGTCGTCGTACGCAACTGACCATGGATTTGCTAACAGCAACTCATCAACGCCTATAGAAGTAGCGATTTCCTTTGCAGCGTCAATCTCACAATAATTATGTTCAAACACCAGATACCGCCAGGCAATCCACGGACGATGGCTTCCCGTCTCCTTTTTGAAAGCAATCAACGACCGGAGATTGTTAAAAACCGTCTCAACATCCCCATTTCGCCTGAATGTAGAGTATACACCCTGTGAAACACCATCTAAAGATACGAGTAAATAATCAAGCCCGGATAAAACAATTTCTTTGCAATCTAATTGTTTTGAAGCCAAATTACTGGAAATGGATGCACCCATCAAATAGTTTTTTGCGGTTCTAATTAACTCAGGCATTTTAGGATGTAAAAAGGGCTCGCCATAGTTGTACAAATATGCACTGCAGGCGTAAGGCCCGTAAATATCAAGGAATTTTTTAAATGTTTCTTTAGGGAGTATCCCATTTGGCCAGTCAAAGGGATTGTTTTTTGATAAAGTATGGACACATCCGGGACAATTAAGGAGGCAGCCATTGGCGGGATCCACAATTAAACCCATAGGTCGGTTAGCTATTTTTGTCTTCCGCAGCTTTTTCTCATTTTCGCTGACAATAATATTAATGGCCTTTAACGCGATTAAATAAGCGGCATAATGAGAAAAGTCCTTCGTTAGTCTGACATAGGCTTTTTTATACAGGGACAGCAGAGATTCGGCAGTATAGGTTTCATGCCCTAGGACATGATTTATCTCTCCCATTATCTGATCAAAATCGTTATTCAAAAATCTCATCCTCCAAATATCGCCTAAGCCCGTCTTGCCAGGTTGGCAACCGCTTAAAACCGGCTTCATCCAAGCATCCTTTATCCAGCCGAGAGTTGTACGGACGCTTTGCTTTTGCCGGATACTCACTGGCCGGTATGGGATTAACCTTCACATCTAAGCCTGCCAGCCTAAAAATCTCCCTGGCAAACTCTGCCCAGGAACATATGTCCTCATTGGTTGCGTGATATATGCCATATTTTTCGGTTGCAGCCATATCACACAATAAGGGCGCCAAATCTGCCGTATAAGTGGGGGAACCTATTTGATCACATACCACATTGATCCGATCCCGTTCTTTTCCCAGTCTCAGCATGGTTTTTACAAAATTGCTGCCGCTTACGCCAAAGGCACCGGAAATACGTACGATAAAGGCTTGATCGAGGATTTCTAAAACCGCTTTTTCCCCCGCTGCTTTTGATATACCATAAACACTGAGAGGGGCCGTCGGATCATTGGGTTTGTGGAAGGCTTCTCCGTCTCCCGCAAATACATATTCGGTGCTGATATATGTCATTTTAGCACCGGCTTTTTTACAGGCCAGTGCGATATTTTTAGTGCCTTCTTCATTGATAAGCCTGCAGCGCTCCGGCTCGTCTTCCGCCTTGTCTACAGCCGTATAAGCGGCACAGTGGATCACTGCATCCGGCCGGTAGTTTTGTATGGCCTCAAACACCGCTTCTCTATCCGTAATATCAAAATCATCCAGATCAACGCCTTTGTGGGCTATGCCCCGATGAGACAACACTTTAATAATATCCGCGCCTAATTGCCCTTTTGCGCCGGTTACCAATATTTTTTCAGACATTGCTACTCTCCGCTTTATCTATCTAAATTTTATCTGACTAAAATTTATCTGGCCAAAACATTTTGCCACCACGCTTTGTTATCTAAATACCACCGGATAGTCCGCTTTATCCCTTCATCAAAGGATGTTGCCGGTAGCCAGCCTAACTCTTTATTAATTTTGGCGGGGTCAATGGCGTATCGCAGATCATGGCCCGGCCTGTCCGTTACAAATTGGATTAAGCTTTCCGGTTTGCCAAGCTCTCGTAAGACCGTTTCCACAACCTCTAAATTAGTCCGCTCGTTATGGCCGCCTATATTGTAAACCTCGCCAAAACGACCCTTGTGGATAATTAAATCAATCGCCTGACAATGATCGGCCACATATAGCCAGTCTCTTACATTTTCGCCTTTTCCGTATACCGGCAAAGGCTTGTCCTGTAAAGCGTTGGTCAGCATAAGGGGTATTAATTTTTCGGGAAAATGATATGGACCGTAATTATTGGAACATCTCGATACCGTCACCGGCAAACCAAAGGTACGATAATAGGCCAGCACCAATAAATCGGCCCCGGCTTTAGAAGCGGAATACGGGCTTGACGCATGGATAGGGGTCTCTTCCGTAAAAAATAAATCAGGCCGATCCAGCGGCAAGTCACCATAGACTTCGTCGGTAGACACCTGATGAAACCAACTTGTATCATATTCGCGGCAGGCATCCATCAAAGCCCCCGTACCTTGGACATTGGTCCGCAAAAACACGCCGGGATCAGTAATGGAACGGTCCACATGGCTTTCTGCCGCAAAATTGACCACTTTATCGGGTTTGTATTTCGCGAATAAAGCAAATACAGCTTCTCTATCCGCAATATCCCCTTTTACAAAAGTAAACCGGGGATTTTTCAATGCCCCAGCCAATGTTTCCATATTTCCCGCGTAAGTAAGGGCATCCAAACAAATCATTTGATAGTCGGGATATTTGTCCAGCATATGATATATAAAGTTCCCGCCTATAAATCCTGCGCCTCCTGTTACCAGTATTTTCATCTTTGCCTCCATGGGTCCGGTGTGAAGTGTCTTCCTTCACATTGAGTCACTCCATACAAAATTACAGTCACTGTCTTTTAAAAACGGCGCTTCTGCGTCTTTTTCTTTTAGGATTGGATTTTTAATGCCCCAGTCTATAGCCAGCTCCGGATCATTCCAGCGGATTGATCGGTCTGCTTTGGCGTTATACACATTGTCCACTTTATATAAAAACTCCACATTATCTGTCAATGTCAAAAACCCATGGCCAAACCCTCTTGGTACCAGTACCTGGCGTTTGTTTTCCGCAGAAAGCTCAATAGCTACCCATTGCTTATAAGTAGGCGACCCTTTGCGCAAATCCACAGCCACATCCAACAGCGCACCTCTGGTGCATCGCACCAATTTGGCTTGGGCAGCATCGCCGTTTTGGAAATGGATGCCCCTTAGCACACCTTTATTTACAGAAAAAGACTGGTTATCCTGTACAAACTGATAATCAAAACCCTTTTCTTCCATTTTGGCAACCGACCACGATTCCATAAACCAGCCTCGGTCATCTTTAAATACAGCAGGCTCTAAGATATATAATCCTGACAGTTTTGTTTCAATTACTTGCATTTTAGTCACCCGCAATCTTATACAAATACCTACCGTAGTCGGTAGTTTTCATTTTTTCTGCTTGCGTCAGCAGGGTTTCTTTTGAAATATAGCCTCGCCTATAGGCAATCTCCTCTAAGCAAGATACATACAAGCCCTGCCTGCTTTGGATTGTCTCCACAAATACCGATGCGTTTAACAGCGCGCTATGTGTACCTGTGTCCAGCCATGCCATGCCTCTGCCAAACAACTCTACTTTTAATTTTCCCCGTCGCAGGTATTCGTTGTTTACCGCCGTGATCTCAATTTCACCGCGAGCCGACGGTTTTACATTTTTGGCTATCTCAATGACCTGATTATCATAAAAATAAAGGCCCGGCACACCATAGTTGGACTTGGGGTTTTCCGGTTTTTCTTCTATGGAAAGCACATTGCCGTGGGCATCAAACTCCACTACCCCCAATTCCTTGGGATTACTTACATGGTAGCCAAAAATAGTGGCACCTTCTTTTCGGTTAGCGGCGGTTTCTAATGTTCCCACAAAGTTTTGACCGTAAAAAATATTGTCGCCTAATACCAGGCACACCTTTTCTTTTCCGATAAATTTTTGGCCGACGATAAAAGCATCGGCAAGGCCTCGCGGCTGAACTTGTACTGCATAGGAAAAATCCACGCCAAACTGGGCTCCGCTGCCCAGCAGCGCCTCAAACTGACTGATATCCCGCGGTGTAGATATAATCAAAATCTCCCTGATACCCGCTAACATTAAAGTAGATATGGGATAATAAATCATTGGCTTATCATAAATAGGCAGGATTTGTTTGGATATAGATAAAGTGGATGGATACAGCCTGGTTCCGGCGCCTCCCGCTAGTATTATTCCTTTCAAATGATCACCTCTCCTACACAAATAAAAAATACGCGATATTTCTGCTTAACCCATTTTTATATGCCCCAAGAGAGCATATGGTCTGCCAACGGGATATTTTCCCTTTGGCCGGTATCTCGCAATATCGCCGTGCTATATCTTTTTGAGTCTCTGTCATACGATCCTCATATATTTGCAAAAAATTTCTTGCTTGGTCATAGGTGCTTCGTATCGCTTTTTTTATCCGGTCATTATGAATGAAACAGCTCAATTTATAAGACAATTTTCGCACATCTTTAACCCCAACTACATTGATGCCGTGTTGCCGGTAAAGCATCGTCGGCTCGTCTATATGGCCTATCTTTCCAAACGCTGCGGCGATCAGCTCAAGCCACCAATCATGCATCACACAGTAATCCGGTTTTTGATCGATCAGCTCTGCCAATCTACGATTATACATGGCTGTACATCCCGCAAATGTATTTTGGATAAGTACCTGGCAGAAATCTGTCCGGTCGAAATTAGAGTGCATCATTTGTTTATAGGAAGGGTATATTACACGTAAATCCTGATCCACAATTTTGGTGTCTGTACGCACCAAAATAGGCATATCGGGATACTGTCCCTCCATTGCCTTCATTTTAGCCAAGGTTTTTTCTATTTTATCGGGCAGCCATACATCGTCTTGGTCACATAACATGACATAGTCGTCTTTGATTCTGACCATCAGATCCAAAAAATTGTGCCGGGAATCACCGGAGTTTTTTTCTCGCCTAGATATTTTAATCTTTTCGGGGTACTGCCGGGCATATCCCTGGAGAATATCCCATGTACTATCCGTAGAAACGTCATCACTGACCCATAGAGTAAAACCACAAAAAGTCTGGGATAGAAGAGATTCTATTTGTTCTTTTACATATTTCTCGCCATTATATGTTGCCATTAAAATTGAGATCACCTTAAACGCTCCGAAAAAACCTCACAAACCCGATAATATTGCCATTTTTCTTGCAGAAAGTATAACACCGCCCTTTGAATTTTGCAAGCAACACAAAGAACCGTTCTGAGGAACAGATCAGAGAAATAGATCACGAATAATATTGAAGTAAATGTCTGGCATGACCATCCCTTTTTTGGCTCATACTATTTTATATGAAGTTTTTGGGGTGTATTTTGCGATTTATAAAAGCGTTTTTTTTGACTTCTAAAAAACTATATTGGACATTAAAGCGAAATCTCAAATGAATTATAATTTATTCACAGGAGCTAAGCTTCTGGAAAATAACGAGGTAAATGCTGATTAAGTAGGTTTTGACGGAGGCGTTGCCCGAAGGGTTAATCCGCATTTAACTAGCCCATTGTCAAATGCGATGCTTTTTTACACAGTGTCTGCATTTGAATATTACACAATTGTTTATAAGGAGGAAGATGCCAATGTACAAGAAAGTTGTATCAATTGCATTAGTAGTTTTACTCATGGTATCAATCATACCGTTCCAGTTTTTTACCGTAACTGCAAGTGAAATTATAGAAACCATACTGTCACCACAAGGAGCTTATGTTTTGAGCACTGGGGACGACGATACTGAAATTGCCGATGATAACGCGATATTAGACGAAACATTTTCTGTCGATGAAGGCAGCGTACCTGGTGAAAATCCCTCTGACGATGACACAAATTTTAGTGATGACTCATCTCATGCAGACGACGAAACATCCGGCGAAACACCTGATGACGAATTAATTTATGATGAAGATTATTACTTTGAAGAAGCATATATTACCGACGAATTCGATTCAATCTCTCCTATGTGGGCACCTTCAAGCCGCACCGTAATGTTTCATGCGAATAGGGTAGCACCTCCCTTTGACTTATCCAATCGCAGAATATTCCTTGAAGGTCCCTACCCAATGCCACCTTTGGCTTATCCCAACACTACATCTGTGGCAAGATTTCACAATGTACAGATGGGGTGGGGACACACATTTGACCAAATGATCCAAGATTTTGGCATAGTTCCCATGCGGCCTGAATTAACCACTTACTTGCGCGACGGTCTTTTAAGACCATCAGAGGGTAGCGGTGTATTTTCTGATAATGACTACCATTGGCTGGTTGGCCAAAGAACCGTAGATTTTGAAATATTTGGCGGCTGGTACGATTCATTGGATAGCGCGGATGCACTCTGGTCTTCAGAAGGCCGTATAACACGGGAAACAGAGGTGCCTCACGGCTTCGAGCCGCTCTATGTATTTGCCCGCTGGTATCCAACTCGTGAAGTGACTTTCGTTTTTGGCCCTTACCATACTCCGGGCAATTATGTAGTCGCAAACCGACTTGTTGTTATGGTAGATACCGATCCGGGCTCTATCATTGGAGCAAATCAAACCAACTTCAGCCAAGTACTGGACTGGGACAACGGGGTTTTAAACGGAGTTTGCGTCTTACGCGAAAATGGAGATGAACCAATCATTATGCCGGAACGGGAAGGCTACACCTTTGTAGGATGGGAAACAGCCGACGGACTCCATGTAACAGACAATACAAGCATTTATGAGGTCGCATGGCCCGATCCCATAGAGACACCTCTGCGCCTGTATCCTCGTTGGGAGGCTTTGCCCGTCTATACGCTTCAGATCAATGTAGTCGATCAAGACGGCAACCAAATCCCGGATGCACATGTGGAGTTTGACGGTATGTACGTCTCTTTTGACGGAAGTTTTTGGAATCTTACCTTTCCAGCCCCAACCTCAGGATATATAACCGCATCAGCAAATGATTTTATACCGGGAAGCGCATCCGTTTTTGATTTCGACTTTTGCCCGGCAACCCGAATTGCGGAAATAGTCATTGAGTTAGAATGGCCGGAGCCTGATATGTATGAAGTCAGATTTGTTCTTAACGGCGGTAGCGTAAATGACTCTACAGACGATATTATCCACGAATTTATCCCTCACGATATGATCGGACACCATTTATATCATATATACGAGCCGGTTCGTCACGGTTACATCTTTGACGGATGGCGCTACGACGATCAGGCGGATCATATACCGAACCTAAACCACATTGATGTATTACATCATACTGTTGTGGAGCCAATCACATTTATTGCTCAATGGGTGCCTGTCATACCTGAATTTCCGGTAACATTTAATCTAAATGGCGGTGAGGTACATGGCTCTACAGCAAGTATCGTACATGGAATTTACCAGTACGATATGGTCGGTATAGAAAATGTACCTGAACCGGTGCGCTTCAACTATATCTTTGTTGGATGGAGCCTCGATAATCACACACTTTTGACCAACGATGAAGTTGCAAACCACATCGTTGTCGAGCCGGTTACATTTTATGCCATGTGGATCCCTCATACCTATTCGGTCACATTTGATTTAAACGGCGGTAATGTAGGTGGTTCTACCGTAGATGTTATACTTGAGTTTTATCGGTACACAGCTATTGATATGGCTAATGTACCTGCACCGGTTCACCCCGACTACATCTTTGCAGGATGGCGCTACCATGGTCAGGCAGCTCTTTCTCCAAGCCTAACCGACGAAGATGTAGCTAATCATATTGTTACCGAACCAATTATGTTTATCGCCCAATGGGTGCCTATAATACACGAAGTCACATTTGATCTAGACGGCGGCTTGGTAAATGGCTTACCAGCAGATATCGTCCACGAAATCATCCAATATAACATTGTATCTGCACCTAATGTACCCGCTCCCCTCCGCGACGATTACGATTTTACCGGATGGCGCTACGATGGTCAGGCAACCGGTACACCAAATCTAACCAGCGACGATGTAGCCAACCACATTGTGACCGAAACGATTACATTTATCGCCCAATGGACACCTGCTATTCCCAGTATCTATACATTTACGGTGACATTTGATCTAAACGGCGGTCATGTAAATGGCTCTACGGCAAATATAGCTCACGATATCCCTCAGTACAACACTGTCGGCCCGGCCAATGTGCCTGCACCGTCTCTCGACGACTACACCTTTGCCGGATGGCGCTATAGCGGTCAAACAGCGGGCACACCAAATCTAACCGACGCAGAAGTAGCCAACCACATTGTACTTGAAACAATTACATTTACTGCCCAATGGACACCGGTCGTGGATATTATGTCTACAGTTACGGTAACATTTAACCTAAATGGCGGTCATGTAAACGGCTCTACAGCAAATATAATACACGAAGTTTACCCTTACGGTGATATCGGTTTAACCAATGTACCCACTCCGGTCCGCGCCGATCACCACTTTAACGGATGGCGCTACAACGGGCAAGTAACCGGCACGCCAAACCTGACTTTACAGCAAGTTGCCAATCACATTGTTACTCGATCAATCATATTTACAGCTCAATGGACACCTCAAACCGGCGGCGGCACTCCCGGTGTTGGAACCCCAGGCGACAGTATTCCCGGCGGCAGCGCCCCCGGCAATGGCATCCCTGGCACCAACGGCGGCCCTCGCGTCTCTGGCAGCGGAAGTACCGGACGCGTCCCTGGCGGTCATATTAGCCTTGCACCCGGTCATGTTGACGATACACCTCCCCTCCTTGACGTAATGGAAGTCATACTGGCAGAGCTTGCCGAAAATCCGTTTATAGCCGAGCACATTGCGTATATCAGCGGCTATCCCGACGGCAGTGTCGGACCCGATCAGCCGGTTACACGGGCAGAAATTGCCATGATGTTATTCCGTCTCATCAATAGCGAATTTAAACATTTACCGCAAGACACCCGTTTTAGCGATGTAGACGCTACCAAATGGTATGCACAAGCCGTCAACTATTTGGCCAGCCGCAGTATCCTTTCCGGCTATCCTGACGGCACCTTCCGCCCCAATAATCATATTACCAGAGCGGAATTGGCAACGGTAATGTCCAAATTTTTCGACTTAGATACCAGCGGCACCAGCCATTTTACAGATGTGGATAGTACCCACTGGGCCTTTATCTTCATCAACAACGCACACAACAGAGGCTGGATCAGCGGATACGGAGACGGTACCTTCCGTCCCGACAACGCAACCAGCAGAGCTGAAGCCGTCACATTAATCAACCGTGTATTAGAAAGAATCCCAAATCCCGAATCCATTGACTATCAACTCGGCGGAATCCTGGTATTTTCGGATATCACCCCCGCACATTGGGCATTTTATCAAATCATGGAAGCAGCACTCGAGCATGAGTTTGACATTGACATTAACGGGTTGGAATCCTGGACTCAGATCCTATCCTTCCCGGCTCATCTCACTCACTTACAGCCATAACCTAACCCCTCTCTGTTAGGC
>Ga0123355_10019072_pt1 | contig 10911 bp, 6 predicted proteins | sample TergutEmb28metaG_3_FD_89872 | JGI IMG/M metagenome (GOLD analysis project Ga0123355, IMG submission 89872) | Embiratermes neotenicus P1 segment gut microbial communities from Petit-Saut dam, French Guiana - Emb289 P1 | ecosystem: Host-associated > Arthropoda: Insects > Digestive system > Gut ...
CATGGCTTTTTAACCCTAACCAGTGATGTAGAGTTTCTTTACAAGGTGGATAACCCCTATTGTGCCACAGCTGACCGAAGTATCCGCTGGGATGACCCAGAATTGGCCGTTGATTGGGGTATATGCCAACCGGTATTAGCCGAAAAAGACGCAAGTGCGCCGTTTCTTAAAGATAGCGATTGCGATTTTATAGGGGGTGTGATATGACAATATTAGTAACCGGTGGAGCCGGGTTTATTGGGTCGAATTTTGTGTACTACATGCTAGAAAAATACCCAGACTATAAAATTGCATGTTTGGATTCATTAACCTATGCCGGAAATATGGAGACTTTAGCAACCGCCTTAGAAGACCCCCAGTTTGAGTTTATTAAGGGTGATATCGCCGACCGTGAGGTTGTGTTTGATATTTTTGACAGACTAAGGCCGGAGATTGTTGTCAATTTTGCTGCAGAGAGTCATGTTGACCGTTCTATTACTGACCCTGGTATTTTTCTTAAGACCAATGTAATTGGTACGGGTGTGTTGTTGGATGCGTGTAGGGAGTATCAAGTAAAGCGAATGCACCAAGTTTCTACAGATGAAGTGTATGGGGATTTGCCTTTGGACAGGCCGGACTTGTTTTTTACGGAGGAAACGCCTATTCATACATCTAGCCCATATTCTGCGTCTAAGGCGGCGGCTGATTTGTTGGCGCAGGCTTACTACCGTACTTATAAGTTGCCTGTGACTATATCCCGCTGTAGTAACAATTACGGGCCATACCACTTTCCTGAAAAACTGATTCCGCTTATGATTGCCAATGCCTTGAATGAGAAAGCACTGCCAGTGTATGGTAAAGGTGAAAATATTCGAGATTGGCTTTATGTTAAAGACCATTGTAGTGCTATTGATTTGATTATCCACAATGGGCAAATTGGTGAAGTTTACAATATTGGGGGCCACAACGAACGTACTAATCTGGATGTTGTTAAGACTATCCTGCACGAACTTGGCAAGCCTGAATGTTTGATTAGTTTTGTGACCGACCGCCCTGGGCATGACCGGCGTTATGCTATAGACCCAACCAAGATTCATAGGGCGTTGGGCTGGCTTCCGGCTACACCGTTTGATGATGGCATTAAGCTTACTATACAGTGGTATTTAAATAACCGGCCTTGGTGGGAGAGTATCATTTCTGGTGAATATCAAGGGTATTATGAGAGGATGTATGGTGCGCGTTAGTGTGCAATCAATGCATTTTTATCCAAAATGAATAAACCGGATGTTCTGCTAATTTGACTTTGTTTCAATTTAAGGTGTTTGAGGAGATACTTATGAAGGTGCTTGTCACAGGTGCAAAAGGGCAGCTTGGGACTGATGTTGTTAAAGCTTTAGCATTGCGTGGTATTGCCCACGTTGGTGTTGACCGAGATGATTTTGATATTACAAATTCGGAAGCAGTTTTTAGTATAGTTCGAAGCCATAATCCGGACGTTGTTATTCACTGTGCCGCTTATACTGCTGTTGACAAAGCAGAAGATGAACCCGAGTTGTGCCGTCAGGTTAACGAGGATGGTACGCTGTATATTGCCCAAGCCTGTAAAGAAATTGACGCAAAGATGTTGTATGTTAGTACAGATTATGTTTTTCCTGGTCATGGGGAGCATTTTTATCTCCCAACTGACTCAACTGGTCCTGTGTCTGTTTATGGTAAAACTAAGCTTTCTGGGGAGAAAGCTGTGCAAGGGGTGCTGGAGAAGTACTTTATTGTAAGGATTTCTTGGGTGTTTGGCCAGCATGGTGGTAACTTTGTTAAAACTATGTTGCGATTAAGCAAAGAGCGAGATAGTTTAAATATTGTTAGCGATCAGGTTGGTTCTCCCACTTATACTGTTGATTTAGCACCTTTGCTTTGTGAGATAATTACGACTGAGAAATATGGTGTTTATCATGCCACTAATGAGGGTGTTTGTACTTGGGCTGAGTTTGCATGTGAGATTTTCCGTCAAGCTGGGTTGAGCGTTACTGTGAATTCTATCCTGACAAATGAGTATCCAACCAAAGCAGTACGTCCATTGAACTCACGACTAGATAAAGATTGCTTAAGTGAGCTTGGCATTGTAAAATTACCTCACTGGAAGGATGCACTTGCAAGATATTTAAGTGTATAAAGGGGTTTGTATAAAAGGGGTTAAGCAGTGAACATCGCATATTTTTCACCAATTCCATTTAATTTTTTGATGCAGCGGCCGCAGTATTTAGCCATTGAGCTGTCGAAGCAGCATAATGTTTATTTTATTGAGCCGACAGACAGTGCCGCACGTTGGATATTGGGAAGAGGTAATTCCCCTAGATATAGTATACAAGATTATAGTGAGGCACTTCGTATTGTTAAATTAAATGGACTTTTTGCAGCACCTTGGATTATTAATCCCTATGATATTACTGGAATAAGTACGATGTGGGAAAGAAGCCAGTTTAAAAAATTCATTCCTGAAATTGATATAGTATGGGTTGGGCATTGTGGTTGGTATCCTCTTGTAAAAAACCTAAAATATAAACACTTAGTTTATGACAAAATGGATGATAATGCACTTTTAGCTCGTAATTCTGTGCGTAGCCGGCAGTTAGCTAAAAGTGATTGCAAGTTATTGTTGGAGTCTGATTGTGTTTTTACAACCGCAAAAAAGTTTTATGACGATACTTTGCTTGTTAATAAAAACGTGTATCTAGTACCAAATGCTGTAAACAGTAATTTTAGTAGTAGTGTTTGCACAGAGAAATATGGTCACAAAAGGGTTTTTGGTTATGTTGGAATGATTGACAATTGGTTTGACACGCAAGCGATTTGCACTATTGTTGAAGCATCAGAGGATCACGAAGTTGTGTTGGTTGGCCCAAACAATATTCCTGAGATTAAACATGAGCGTGTTAAGTATCTGGGGCGGGTTTCAAAAGATGAAGTATCTGAGATGATTAATAGTTTTGATGTTTGTTTATATCCTTTTAAGGCCGGGCCGTTGCTGGATACTATTAATCCGGTAAAAATTTATGAGTATCTTGCAGCGAATAAACCTGTAATAGCGATTGAAAACAAAGAAATAAGTGTTTTTGGAAGTTTGATATATCTTTATAGGTCATATAGTGAGCTGACACAAATATGTAAGCAGTCTATACCTTCTCCATTTCAGACAGAAACTGAGAGGTTAGCTTTTATAGGTGGCAATAATTGGGAACATCGTGGTGAACAAACTTTGAGTATACTAGAGTTGCTTTGATATTGGATGAAATTAGGAATAATCATTATGTTTAGTGTTACAAGAATATCAGTCTTCACAGTTTGGCTAGAGACGAAAACAGACATGGCTGGCTGCCGTGCCTGCGACCGTAAATTACATTGTAGGAGGTTGATAACATGAAAAAAAGTTTTACGGGTGCGATGAGTGATCCAGACTATATGGACGAATTAAAATGGCAACAGGATAATCCAATTGTTTTCATTGAACCCACAAATGTCTGTAATTTTTCGTGTTATTTTTGTGTGAATAAAGACTCTATGCGCCCAATAGGATATATGAGCGACGAGTTATTTTATCATATAGCTGATCAGCTTGGTGATTTGAACCCACGTAAAGTATTTCTTCATCTTAATGGTGAGCCTACCTTACACCCGTCATTTACTAAGTTCGTCGAATACTTAAACAAAAAGTACAAAAATTTGAGCATAGGCGTAGCAACAAACAGCTCAAATTTTGGAGATAACTGTACTCATTTAATTCTTGATGGAATTGTTTATGTTGCAACGTCGCCTGATGAGCTTAAACGAAAAAGCAATATGGATTTTGAGACGTATAAGTCAAACATAAGGAAGTATATTTGTGGTTGGCACACCAATAGTTACAAACAAAATTTTACATTTTATCTGTACTACGATACAAATGAATTAAGTGATAGCAAAAGGATGAACGCAAAATATGAATTTTTCCGTGATTTGTTACCCACACAAAATCTATATGAAAATTTTAACATAGATGAATCCACCTTTTACAAGTATACGAATAAAAACAATTATAGTCTGATGTTCTCTAAAATGCCAATACAGTCGGGGGGGGGGTATATTCCCTGATACAGATCCAAATCAGATTGTATATTCCTATGACGGTAGACCTTTTGGGTTTTGTAATAAATCATGGACTGAATTAGTAATTTATTACGATGGCTCAGTTAGCATGTGCTGTAGCAACCTTGATGCAAAATTGTCTTCTACGCCTCCGGAGTTGATATATCAAGAGACCCTGTCCGATATATGGCACAAAAACGTAGTGTTTCAAGATGAAAGGTGTTCGTTTCTTAAAGGGAATATACCACATGATTTGTGTGTGTCATGTCTTTCAAGGTATCCTAGTCATGAGCTTTACTTTAACGAGCGTAATGACAATAGTGACAACCAAGCAGACAAAGTATCACTTACCGGTAAAAGCACACGGTTTATGAGTTCAACACATCAATGAGAAACAAGGGAAACGAACATGTTATGGTGTTAAGACATGTTATGAGGAGATCATATGAGTAAGCGCAATCAACATACGAAAAATACTTTACATCGTGAACATATCCATAAATCATATGAAGAAGCTACTAACGAAGAGTAATTGACTATTATGGGGGATTTGCGAAGTTGAATATTTACACTACAATTTTGTCTACGTTGTCAAGCTAGGTTGATGTTCACATTATTAGCTAAGTACTAAGAGAAAGGCATGTTAGTAATATTTTATGTTACAGTGTGGAGGTTTTGATGGATAATGGCAAACGGATTTCAGGAGATGCACTGTCAGATATTATGTCAGATTTGAATTTAACTGTCGAAAATCTTAATGAAACTGATTTAATTATTTTACTAAAACACATGCTGTTTATAATTGCGCAGAAGGCTTTGAAAGATGGCGGCCTACAACTTGACCTGTTTTATGAGGCCGAAAAGTTTGGCCTTCATGTCTTGCCGACACATTTTTATTCGCCAATTCCTAATACACATGAATTAGCGGAACAAGTCTGGGATTCTTATGATGTATCTGATCTTAACTATAATAGCGGAGAAATGTGTTCGTTGTTAGATAAAATATCAAAGTACAAAGATGAAGTAGTGGATATTGCTATTACCAAAGAATGCTTGGAGGATGGTATAAATGATTATTACTATGAGAACCCTGCATTTCATGGGATGGATGCTATTATATACTACTATATGATAAGATATTTCAAGCCAAAGAGGTTGGTAGAGATAGGTTGTGGTTATTCAACTTTAATTGCTGCAAAGGCAGTATTGTTGAATAAGGTGACAGAGTTTGTGTGTATTGAACCATATCCTCCTGCGTTTATTAATGAGCAAGTACCTGGTATTAATAAGTTGATAACAAAATTTATTCAAGATATTCCGATTGCATTTTTTGAGGCATTAGAATCAGGAGATATACTTTTTATTGATAGTAGCCATGTGTCCAAAACAGGTTCTGATGTGAATTATATTTTTCTTCGTGTTTTGCCAAAACTGAAACAAGGGGTAATTATACATTTTCATGACATCTTAATTCCCTATGAAGTTCAGGCGGATTGGGTTAAAGATTTAAGATTGTTTTGGAACGAACAGTATTTATTGCATACCTTACTGTCTGCCAGTGAACAATATCGTACTGTAATGCCAAATCATTATATGGGTAAAAGGTTTCCATTCAATGTGGCTTCTTGTTTGCCCAATCAGCCTGACAATGTAGGTCGTTCATATTGGATTGTTAAAGGATCTCTTCCATTGCCCAATGAAGAACCAGAATTTACATGTGGGATTGTAGATTATTCTCCTCCAGTGGATTCCAATCCACAGTTAAGGCTGACAGCAGCGCTTAGTGATATGGAGCGAGAGGGTTTGAAAGATGATTCTGTAGAATGGTGGGATGCATATTTTAGTCGCGGATTATGGGATATTTGTGCGGGGGGTGAGCAAACTGCTTTTTTTGCAAATTTAACACTAAATAATATCCCCTGTGAAATTATCAGTGATATAGGAAATGGACATCTCTCTATCTGTGATGTCGGTTGTGCCCAAGGCGATGCTTTGCCAATATTTGCATCATTTTTCCCAAATTCGAAATGTTATGGTATGGATTTTTCTTCTGCAGCACTAAAAAATGCAACAAAAAAATATAGTAATTATACATTTGTACAGGATAGTTTAGAAACAATGTCTGAAAGTTACGATGTTCTTTATTGTTCAGCAGTTTTGGAACACTTCACAGATCCCTGGAATCAACTAAAGCTTATAATGAAAAATTGCAATAGATATGCAATTATTTTGATACCATTTCGTGAGAAACCTCTACATGAAACACATTTTTATTCATTTGATGAAGAGTTTTTTGCTAAGAAAAGCGCACAATTTAGATTGAAATCACTTGAGATTGTGGATGCATCAAAGTTGCCCAATTCTTACTGGGATGGGGAGATGGCTGTGGCAGTATATGAAAAGGATTTCGAAAATAAAATGGCCGATGAAAACACGTCGCAAGCCACTCCTTCTGTTTGGGACAATGTTGCGAAACAATATTCAATTAATATAGATGACGGTGAGTATGAAATAGCAAAAGAAATTGTCACGGTGTTAAAACTTCATGGCATAGAACCTGGCAGTAAAATATTAGAACTTGGCTGCGGTAGTGGTCATCTTTCTGCATGTCTTGCAATGGCAGGGTACAATACGGCTCTTTTGGACTTTAGCCCGAAATCATTAGAAAAAGCTAAACAAACATATGACGAATATGGTTTGCAAGGCGAGTTTATCCAAGGTGATATAATGAACCTTGATGCATATAGCGAGAACAATTACGATCTTGTGTGGAACAGTGGAGTAATGGAACATTTCTCTGATGATACAATATTTGAAGCATTTAGTAATATCAAAAAGGTGGCACACCACAATCTTTTTATTTTAGTTCCTAATCCGTTGTCTATTTCATATTTATTAATGCGTTATGTGCGTCAGTCGCAAGACGACTGGCCTTACGGAATGGAGTATCTACGCACAGATTATGACAAAGCACTGGAAGCAATAGGGTTTAATGACATAAAAACGCATTATCTTGCTAAAGCTGCCACACGGCATAACTTCTGGGTTGCCACAAAAGATGCCGAGTTTAATGATGCATATGATGATTTACTGTATCACGATCTACTGCCCGTGCATGAACAGTACTTGGTCGGATATCTTGCGTCTTCCGATTCAAACGATAGTAATATTAGTATAACACACACGTTTAATGCAGATATGCATACACATCTTTACGACCTTAACTCGGAGCGTTATAGTCTTTTTAAAGAGCGGAATAAATTAGCCCAACAACTATTAAAAGCTCAACAGGAGAAAGATACTATTGCCAGAGAGTTAAACATTCAAATAGAGCAATTGGTGCTAGAACAAAAGCAATTGGAGCTAGATCACAACCTTCAAATAGAGCAATTAGAGCTTGAGCGTAATAAGGTTGCTAATGTGCGTAATATCACAAATGATTTAATGAGAGGGCGCACATTAAAAGCTGTGCATCTATGGTCGCGATTAAAAAATCAACTATTACTGGGTAGTTTGTCAGAAAAAAGAATGTTTTTCTACTGGATAAAGACACGGATCGGAAGGCTACCTTTTCGTGGCAAGTCATTTCACCCGCTTTCTAGAATATTGGATGCAATTGATTCAAGTGCTTCAAATGTAGGAGGCGCACCGCACTCATATCAGACAAATTTGAGCGAAAATGAAGTGATTGACACACAAAAACTAAAACATTTAGAGCAGAACTACCAAAAGTTTGACGTAATTGTTTTATCCGTCATTGATTTTGATTTTAGACATCAGCGGCCGCAGCATTTTGCAAATATGTTTGCTAAGCGTGGACATAGGGTATTCTATTTTAATGCTAACCATCATAGGGACTTTTCTATAAACCTAAGACATGAAAATCTTCATACAATAGATATATGGAATCCTACTGCTACGGCTATTTATAATACCGATTGGAGTACTCAGATTAATGAGCTAGAGTCTGCTTTTGATACGGTTTTGAATCAACACGCAATTCGTGATGCTGTGGTAATAGTCGATTATCCTAATTGGGTTAATGGTGCTGAGTATTTACGTCGTAAATTTGGTTTTAAAATAATTACAGACTACATGGACGACTTTACAGGGTTTTTGAATCCATCAGAAGAGCTAATAAGAAACAACTGTATAAAGCTACTTTCAAAAAGTGATTGTGTTGTTGCCAGCTCACAATTTCTTTATGATATAGCAATAAAGCACAATAAAAATGTAGAAGTTATTCGCAACGGCACAGAATACGATTTTTTTGCTAGGGCGCATACCAGTGAACGTCAGATAGAAAATGATACGAGAAGGGTAATTGGTTATTACGGCGCCATATCACACTGGTTTGCACATGATATTGTATGCTATATTGCAAAAAATATGCCAGAGTGTGATCTAATTTTGATTGGGGAGGTTACAGCGTATCAAAAAGAGCTGGAGCGTTTTTCAAACATTAAGTTGCTTGGAGAAAAGCCATATAACGAGTTGCCTGGTTATCTAAAGGATTTTGATGTTTGCCTTATCCCATTTGATACATCAACGGATTTAATAAAAGCTACAAACCCAGTAAAATTTTATGAATACTTAAGTGCCGGGAAAAAGATAGTTGCAACAGAAATACCAGAACTTAAATCTTACAAAGATGAATATGTTCTTATGTCCAATGATAAAGAGACATTTTTAACACATGTGAAAGATTGTTTAAACGGTATGGATACCTTAAAGGATTCAGGTTCTCTTATGGAAATGGGACGGCAAAACACTTGGGAGACGCGTTTTGAAAGTTTTGTAGACTGTACAGTTAATATGGTGCCAAAAGTGAGTGTGGTTGTGCTGACATATAATAACTTGAAGTTGAACAAATTATGCATCGGTTCAATTCTCGAAAAAACGGCGTATCCAAATTTTGAGTTGATAGTTGTTGATAATAAGTCTACCGATGGGACTATCGAATATTTAAAGAACCTTCAGGCTATGAATATTTCTAATTTGAGAATAATTTTAAATGATGAAAACTTAGGTTTTGCAGCCGGTAACAATGTGGGTATAAGGCAATCAGACGGCGACTATGTAATAATACTAAACAATGATACAATAGTAACTCGTGGCTGGATGAACGCACTTGTAAAACACCTTGAAAATGACAAAGCGATGGGCATGTCTGGGTCAGTTACAAACTCTATTGGAAATGAAGCAAAAATTAATACGAATTACACCAGCATGTCAGCAATGCACTATTTTGCAGACACGTATACATGGACACACATGGGTGAAATTTATCATCAGCAGCCAAATGTACTTGCACTGTTTGCAACTTGTATAAAGCGGGAAGTGATAGATAAATGCGGATACCTTGATGAGTCGTATTCCATTGGTATGTTTGAAGATGACGATTATGCCCAAGCTGTGAAACAGGCAGGTTACAAGTTATGTATTGCTGAGGATTCATTTGTGCATCACTTTGATGGTTCATCGTTTAAAAAAATGGAGGACAATGAGTATAGAAAGCTTTTTAATATGAATATGGAAATTTTTAATAAAAAATGGGGTATTAAATGGAAGGCCCATGAGTATCGGGAGGGCGTTTTTGGTGGTGCTGGGCAGGTAACCATTGATGTCTAGTACAAGATTATGGTATAGTCAAATTTAGTCAAGAGGAGACAAACATATGCTTTCTTTAGAACCTACAACACGTTATACTTTAATTGAACCTCATATGCCACGGTCATATTCTATTGGCGAAACCATATCAAAATTTATTCGTGATAAGATATTAAGGCGACAAATCCCCCCTGTATTTTGTCAATGGCGTGAAAATAGTCATGTGTCACCTTTACGACTGGGTTTTAATATTATTGCAGGAACCACTGTTGAGCTTCCGAAATATTTAGTAAACAAGAATGATAGACTGGTTATTGTTGCTGGCTTGGGGTTGCCTCAAATAAGTGATGATGGGTTAGATATGGTTGTGAGCTTTTCATATAACAATGAAAATGTAATTTTATACCAGCACCATTTCTCATCTTTTGACCCCAAAATTCCATGGGTGGAGTTTGATGTTAATGTTGAAAGCATAGTGGGTAAGAAAGGGGTTTTATCAATAAGCTGCACCCCAGGGCCTCAAAATGACCCAATTGCTGATCATCTTACTATTTATTCATGTTTACTTTCAGATAAGTCTAGCTTTAACTTAAATCGTGCTCGTATGTTTAGAGAATATCGGATGGGTTATGAAGAATCATTTTATACTAAACTTCATGAGCATGATTCCTTCAATATTGGTAGGCTTTTGCCTTCATCTCTAGAGTCGGCGCAAAAAGAGTCTGTGTTTGCATATGCGCACAGGAAGGCGCTTAATGCTATTTCATATAGCGAGATTGATTTTACAGAGCGGATTAATCAAAAGATTGCTTTGTTGGACAATGGTGAGAAATTGCAAATTCTTTCTTTGTGTTGTGGTGTCGCAGGCAGAGAAAGAAAACTTTTACAAAATGTACCTTCCGATAAAGTTAGTATTATGCTTGTGGACGTAAACGAACATCTTCTAAGCATTGCTGAAAGACAATTCGAAGATGCGACTGAATGTGAAGTATATACCATGGCCATGGATGCAAATAAGATCAAAATTGAGCCAAAGAAATATGACGTAATAATGGCGGTTTCGGGACTTCATCATTTGGTTGAACTCGAATACGTATTATCCACTATTGCTAAGGGACTGAAAGCGTCTGGTGAGTTTTTGTTGATAGATGAATATGTTGGGCGTAATGGTTCTAGGCTTGCCGAAAAGGAATACAAGAG
>Ga0123355_10019073_pt1 | contig 10909 bp, 9 predicted proteins | sample TergutEmb28metaG_3_FD_89872 | JGI IMG/M metagenome (GOLD analysis project Ga0123355, IMG submission 89872) | Embiratermes neotenicus P1 segment gut microbial communities from Petit-Saut dam, French Guiana - Emb289 P1 | ecosystem: Host-associated > Arthropoda: Insects > Digestive system > Gut ...
ACTTGATGCACAAAATTGTTGTTTTACAATAAGTTTATTTCATGCCTCTACATGTTTCGAGCACATGTGCTCATCATCAGGAGGTCAAAATTGCATTACACAGCCTCTGGTATCATCACACCTGTAGGTGGCCATCCCATGCACAGGTGTGCTGTGCACCGGACGGCCACCTACAGGAGTGATGATACCAGAGGCTGTGTAATGCAATTTTGACTTCCTGATGATGAGCACATGTGTTCGAAACATGTAGAGGCATGAAATAAACTTATTGTAAAACAATAATTTTGTGCATCAAGTTGGTTAATTACTGAGATAAATACACTGTGATGCACGGTCAGCAGAACGTCAAAAGAATCTCATTTTATTCGGAACATTGTTATATTTCAATTCCTCAAAGTATGAGGGAAAGTCATTAAATAAGAGGAATTTTATTCTAAAGTGCGTAGAAAAGTATGCACAACAAAAAATCTTATTTCAGGATACAAAATGGCTCCTTAGCAATATGTTATATAGGGGTCGTGACGATCAAGCAGTTTGAGCCTGCGCAGTAGGCCATACAACATGGCCGCTCCACTGTCAACTTGCACCGTGGAAGAGCAACGAAGCGTTATTCATTTTTTTTGGTCAGAGGGTTTGAAACCTTCTGAAATCTACATAAGAATGAAGGTTCAGTATGGAGACAGTTGTTTGAGTCAGGGGAGAGTGTATGAATGGTGGAAAGATTTCAAAACGGATGACAAAATGTCAGTGATGAACACTGGAGTGGGAAACCAGTTAGAGTGGCAAGTGAGACAGTGAAACAGCAGGTCGAGCTTTTTCCTAGAGGGCATCCGCAAGCTTGTGGACAGGTGGACCAAGTGTGTTGCGAAGCAGGCGGACTATGTCGAAAAATAAGACACAAACAATTTCTGTAAGTACTCTTGTGAAAACGTTATTATAAAATTCCTGTAATTTAATGACTTACCCTCACATTTTATATTATGATACCTACTGATGACCGTATTTAGGATGAAACATGTTGGTTATTCAACAACTGATAATATTTATGTGTGATTGATGGCTTACATATTATTTCCATACATATGTGTCACAATGTGCTTATACAGCCTTGGCGAGAAAATGAGTTCTTAGGCTATGCATGACAAAATCTGAACAACCCATCTTGACAAACTGAGAGGGAGGGGTCTGTGTGATAAAGAATTCTTATTTCCTTCTCAGCAGGTGAGGAAGGGATAGGTAGCACAGTGCAAACACATAAATACAGTACACTTAAGACTGTCATAACTATAAACTTGAATATTCCTACCAACATATGCCACGCCACATGGACATGCTATTCCCATACCACATCCTGTGCCTCTCGCTCCTCACATCCTCATTAGGTAAAGGTAAAGTGTACCCTTACACCGGCACTGAGGATCTGTACAGGCCATACGGCCCATAGGGGCAGTAGGGGTATAGCTCTACTTTTTCTTGACAACAGCACTAGAAGGGGATGAGGGGTCAGCCCCACGCCCCGGCTGCTCTTTACCCCTGGGAAAGACCCAGTACCCCCTGTACAGGAGGCTGGGTGGGCCCTAGGGCTGGTCTGGACAGGTGCGGAAAATCTAGCCTCCAACGGGCTTTGATCCCCGGACCGTCCAGCCCATAGCTAGTCGCTATACCGACTGAGCTACCTGGCCCACTCATGGCCTCATTAAGGAACCTAATTTCTTGTTGCATTCGTTACTGTGAAGCTATCAGTAATTCATCTAACCAAGAAACTCCCCACATTATACATAACCCAAAGCTCCATTATGTTCCTTCAATACAACAACAAAACAGTACACAAAAACTCTGGTCTACAATGGTTTTATTGTGTGTCCTACATGTATGGGCAACATGTGACCATCATCAGGGGAAGCATACAATATTTTATATTCAAATTAATGAAATTCTAAATTAATACTTTTTTGTATTCAGCTGACCACCTGAAGGTAAAGCAATCCCATTACAGGCCTGGACAGACCCTGAGGGTTCCAGGAGGTTGAGACTCCCAGATTTCAAGACAATCGGCCGTGGAGCGAAACCTGTGGAAATTCTATGTTGGCTCAGTATGGACAGAGCACCATGAGTCAACAAAAGGTTTATGAGTGGGTGGAAAGTTTTAAATTGGGTCGAACACGTGCTACTGATGAAGGTCGTTCTGGTCGGCCATCAACATCGCGCACACAAGACCACAAGAGCAGCTGAAAAGCTTCTTCTCCGCAGGAATACACAAAACTAGTTGAATGATATAACAATGCATTTTGTTGCAAGGGGACTATGTAGAAAAATGATATGTAAAATTGCTCACAGTTACTTCTATTAAAGCCGTCAAATGTATTTTGCCTTTACTTTTTGATTCTCCCTCATAATTATTTTACCTTCTATAAAGTGCAACGTACGAGTGTTTGGGATATTTCCCACACAATCAGTGTTTAATTATATTCTGTAATAGGCCAGCTAACTAAAATCAAGTTTTTAATGAAGCACCTCAAATTTTGTACAGTCTGCATGAAGATGCTCACATGTGGATGAAACAAGCAGGAACAGCCAAAAAAAAAACCATTGCAGACTCGAAGCTGTGTGTAATGTGCTGCTTTCTTGTCAGACTATATGCATGCATGCATACAAATGCGCGCGTGCGCGCACGCACACACACACACACACACACACACACACACACACACACATGCATGTATTTACACAGTGAATGATGTACCTAATAAAGCCTTAATTTCTTTTCTCATCGTTGCACCGTGCATTTCGTAGAATTACATTAATTGTCAACCAACAAATGCACTTACATAAAATAACACACTAAAACACTTAAAATCGCTGCGACATGTTTCAATCCTTAGATCATCCTCAGGGAGCTACGTTATTCCTTGCTAAAGTCACTTCAAAAACATTCATAAAATTCCTTTATATTAACAGTGTGCTGTGGCAGCATGTCGTGTTGTGTAAGATTGCGTTACTGGGAATGCGCCCGTCTATGGTGTACGTCATGTGTTACGTAGTTGGTTGACAATTGAAGTACTTAATTTCTTTGTTCACAACAGCTCACCACTGGACCTTGCTCTAGAAGCCAGATGAATTTTGGCCACAGCAGCCCAGCATATTTCTTGCAGCTCCATTTTCATATTACCCTCTCACTTACTCAAGTTTGCCAATTGTTATCCTTTCTTCAGTTCTTATGACCAAACCTCTATACGCATTCCGCATTTCTCCAATGAGTGTCACGTCCCCGACCTATCCACCCACATGCCCCAGTTCTGTTCACACAATTCGTAACTATCTGGTCCTTCTTCCACATCAGTCTTTTGTTGCACTATGTGTGCATTGCTGTTTTTACTTCAGATGCCGGACTGCTGGCTACAGGTCAGTACTCGGAAGGCCCTGCGAACGGCCACCTTGACACAGGTTTTTCTTCGTTTCCCTGCGCCTAAAAGCAAATGCTGAGATGGTTCCCAAGATTCCAAGTTGCCACTACATGCTTCTCATGTAGCCCTCCCGACGTAGATTTAGTAGTAACCAATTTCATACTTTGTTTACATGTAAAATAACCATTGCCACTGGGTGACAACCCAACTGCAGTAAATAGATATAATTATTATTATTATTGTTATTTTGAGGAGAGTTTTTCCACTACTCTGCCATAAACAGGGCAGCAGAATTTTCTAAAATGTCAATGACTTTACTACTCAAATACAGTTCAACGGTCACAAGCCAAGATAGCTCAGTCAGTATGGTGACTGGACTAAAGGCTGGACAGTGGAGGTACTGGATTGTGATACTTGGCATGGCAAGAGATTTTATCTTCTTCATTGTGTCCAGACCAGCTCTGCAGCCAATCCAGCCTCCTATTCAATGGGTATGGGGGCCCCTTCTCAAGAGCAAAAAGCGGGTAGGGCAGGTAGCCAACCACTCACCTCCATCTAGTGCCAAGGTCAAGAGTACATGGAGCTTTACCTCCACATACTCCATATATCTTCATGGCATGGTACTCAATTTAGCACCCATATGACTATAATAAAATCTGACTTATCAAAACATACACCCCAGGACACACAAATTTCACGACTTACTGTGACCAAGAATGGTGCTTTGTTCTTTAAACCATCCTCTCTGAAGCATACGGCTTGATAGTCAAACATATGTATTCTTTTGTACAAATCTTCTTGAACCATCGTCTCCATAACATTGCCTTGAACCTCTCCAAAGAACTTCCCTGTGTCCTTGAGTAACTCTGACACAACAATGAAGCCATTGTTGTCTAGCACATAGCACTCCAGTTCTTCTGAGGCACATGAAAAGTCGCAATTTTCGCACTAAACAGAAGAAGAAACAAAAATGTTTATAACAGGGACAGTGGAACTAGTCTTACGCCATGGCATGGTTATTATAAGTTTTGTCTATGCCATCATCTGAGGACAATAAGCAATTAACCATTACCCTGCTAAAGTGGAGAATATGGTGAGCTCCTAATAATGCCAGAAAATGGCAGATGGGATTTAATTCGGCGTTTAAAGGGTTAAACATGTCACTAAACCATAATTTATTTTTATCAGCTAAATTTTTGCAGTGACATCATGTACCTGTATGGTTACGAATTTCTCAAAGGAGCCTCGGAAGGAAGGCTGTTAACACATGCATCAGAAACTTGGACACTAACAAAGAGAGACAGAAAGCAATTGAATATTTTTGAAATGAAAGTGTACAGAAGAATTTAGGCCTAGTATATGACAATGAAAAAGAAAATTGGAGGATATTAACCAATAAAGAAATTTATGCAAGTGTTAAAAAACCTACTACAATAGAGACAGTAAGGTTAAATGGATTATGCTGGTTTGGGCATGTACAGAGAATGGAAGAAAATAGAATTCCCAAAAGAGTATTATATATGAATCTGGGAACAACAAGATTGAGAGGTAGACCAAGAAATAGATGGCAAGACGAGGTGAGAGAGGATGGAAAAATAGCTGGTAGAGAAGGGTGGCAGGAAAAAGTACATAACAGACAGGAATGGAAGAAGCTCCTGAGAATGGCAAGGAATCGTCACATTCTGCACATGCCAATGGAATGAATAAATTCATGTACCTGGCCTTCTACTGTGGTGAGTACACAATGCAGTAAAATATTCCATGCCCACTTCTGCCCACATCCTTCACAGTCATCATTCCAATTGTCAGTACATGACAGTTAAGCAAATAAATAATTATATCTGTTTGTATATATAACTAGAAGAAGGTTCAAACCATTACCTTTAACACAGTGAACTATCTTCTGTTTAGTAAGTACTTTCAAATGTTCTTACGCATGCCTCTATTTTATTATACTTTATTACACCAAATAGTTTGTACTCTGTTGAAACCTCAAACATTGTACTGGCCCACATGATTGTTGTACACCTTTGTGTGGGTTTCACCTCTTGGTTCCCAAAAAATATGAGTATTTCCATATCCATATGGATTTTGTAATCCTGTACAGATCAGCAGAAAGTAAATAAATGGTATGATATAATATGATATGCTATGCTATACTATGCTATGATATGATATGATAGGATAGGATATGCTATGATATATGTGATATATGTTGGATCAATGGAAAGTAAATAAATGATATGATAAGATATGATATATGCTGGATCAATGGAAAGTAAATAAATGATAAGATATGATATATGATATGATATATGATATGACATACAACTTACACTACTGGTGATGTTCTTGAAGAGCGCATGCAGTGACATGTGTCGGAACTGAAACCCTACCACAGCCACTGGGGACGTGTTCATCTTGTTCTCAGGTTGTGACTTGTGACTGAAAATGGCATGACTGGCTGTCACCAATGTGTCATTTCTGTAATCTGGAAAATTAAGTTCTATTGTAAAATCATATTTAAAAAAAATTAGATCACAAATGTTATTTATTCATCAACTCTTAAAATTTACATTAAAACAGCTCTGACAGGTTTCAGTGTTACGGTTACACCATCATTAAGGAGCGCATTAATTTGTGCTTACTAAAGTTACAGTTGTTAAAATAGTCCATTAAAATACATCGGACTATTTTATCAACTGTAACTTTAGTAAGCACAAATTAATATGCTCCCTGATGATGGTGTAACCATAACACCGAAACAGGCTGGAGCTGTTTTAATGAAATTTTAATGTAAATTTTAATACCGTTTTTTTAAGACAACTCACTAGTGCATCAGTTGGTGAATAAATAAAACTTTGATAATATCAAGATGCACAGTAAGGATGTGAAAAAAAGAAATAGTTCACAAGTATTTAACTTGATCCTATCTTCTTATGATAACATTTGTAAATTGATTATTAAATTATTTAACAAAATGTAAATCGGACAGCATAAGGCGAACACATTAAATGCCAGATATCAACACATTCTTATAACAGATCACTTTAGTTATCACACCGACTAATGTACTTACATAAAATTTCACATTAAAACATTTAAAATCGCTCCAACATGTTTTGTTCCTACGATCATCTTCAGGGGGCCATGTTGTTCCTCGCTAAAGTCACATTTTAAAAACACTCATTAATTAATTGCCTTATATAATAGGGTGTTGTGGCAGCCTGTCGTGGTGTGTAAAGTTATGTTGTTGAGAATGCGTCTGACTATAGGTGTGCGTAGTGTGTTACATTGCGAGAAACTCAACGTAACACACTACACACACCTACAGTCAGGTGCAATCTCAACAAGTACCCTCACACAACACGACATGCTGCCACAACACCCTATTAATATAAGGTAATTAATTAATGAGGTCTTTAAAATGACTTTAGCAAGGAACAATGTAGTTCCCTGAGGATGATCTTAGGATCGAAACATGTCAGAGTGATTTTAAATGTTTTAGGTGAAATTTTATGTAAGTGCATTAGTTGGTGTGATAATTAAAGTGATTCTACAAGATGCACAGTGCAACAATAAAGATACTTATAACAGATGTTTCTAGCAGTTACACTACTAGGTTGGCAGTACCACAGTACAACTTAGTTACTTCATTTACGTGCATACAGTATAGCTTCTAAACTCGCCGTAAAATGACTGATCAGTACATCCCATACTAACAACTGAATGTGACCTACAACATAATTTTTCTAAAAAATTATGAGTTGAAATTAGTAAACCAGTTACCTGGTGACCATGTTTTAAATTTCAGCCAACGATAGTTTTTCTTTTGGGAAGAAGAAAAGAAACAGGGTGCAGCTGTCAGCCACTATACACTTCGGCCACATGTTGCAGTACCAAGTACAGAAACACCACACAAATTAGGCTATACGTAAAGCTCAGTATAAGTGCTACTCAGCAGGCAGACTATGTATAATACTGTGACATATTACCAAAAATCAGAGAATAACCAAACATAGTGACACATAAAATTACGACTGTTCCTGTGTTCTTAGTAAAATTTAAGATGTTATTACCACTCTTCTTTTACTTCAGTCTTTTGATTGGTTGGCAGCTTTCCATCTGGAACTGTTGCAAGCCATTCTTTTCATTGCTGTATAAATGTTAGCTCCTGTGTTTCTGGCGTCTTGCTTTAAGTATTGTAGTCAAGGTCTTCCCACAGCCCTTTTTTCCAAATATTGCTCCTTCAAGGATGATTACTACAAACTCGTTATGCCTAATTGTATGCCCTGCCCATGAGTGGCGTCTATTTTTTTTTTAATTTTTTAAAAGTAATCTTTCTTCTTTTGCCCTTTGAAAAACTTCATCATTCGTTATTCTATCTGTCCATTGTATTTTTAACATTCCTCTCCAGCTCCATGTTTCAAATTAATTTATGACCCTCTCTTCATTTTGTTCTAGGGTCCATGTTTCTGATCCATAAACAGCAACACTCAAAATACAACTTTTTATAAGTTTCTTTTTTATTTTCAAACTAAGGTTATTAGAACAGAGTAGTTGCTTTTATTAATAAACATTACTTTAGCTTATTATGGGGACTGCAGTAGCACAGTGATTAAGGTGCTGCGCTACAAATCGGAAGGTCGCTGGTTTGATCCCAGCTGGTGTCAGTGGATTTTTCTTTGACATAAAATCCTTCCGATCACACTATGGCCCTGGGGTTGACTCAGCCTCTAACAGAAATGAGTACCAGGAGTATTTCCTGGGGGTAAAGGCAGCAGGTGCATAAGGCTGACAACCTACCACCATCCTGTGCCGTTGTCATGAAATCTGGGAACCTTAACTTCCTAAGAACCCTCTGGGCCTGTCCAGGCCTGTAATGGGACTGCTTTTAGCTTATTATAGCTACACAAACCCATGATATCACTCTGCCCCTCCAAAACACCGAAAAGTGTTTCATAAAGACAGCATAGGTTTAATAAGTGAGATGTGGGAACAAAAACAAAATCACAGCAACAAAGAGTAAGTCTGCATTACAGGGTGGACAGTTCATGCCTGACACGATATAAGTTGTTACAACAAACTGTCATCAAAACGTGGGCACAGTTTCTATTCTAAGTATGGCCTGGGTCAAAACAGTAGTGAACATTCTCAGCCGAATTTTGATGTTTTGCTGACCGTGCATCTCAGTATAATCTTAGTAATTCACCAACTTAATGCACAAATTCCCGTTCCATAACAAGTCTATTATACACCTCTACATGTTTCGAGCACTATGTGCCCATCATCAGGAGGTCATAATTATATTATATAGCATCTGGTATCATCACACCTGTAGGTGGCCGTCCCGTGCACAGGTTGAGGGAAGACTTCTCTCAACCTGTGCACAGGACAGCCACCTACAGGTGTGATGATACCAGATGCTGTATAATACAATTTTGACCTCCTGATGATGGGCACATAGTGCTCGAAACATGTAGAGGTGTATAATAGACTTGTTATGGAAACGGAAATTTGTGCATTAAGTTGGTTAATCTCTAAGATTATACTGAGACGCACGGTCAGCAAAACATAGAAAAAAATAATAACTACTGTTGAAAAATACACTGTGTGATGACAAAGACTGCAGCAATCTCACTTACCATGTCCAGCATCAAACGGTACAGAGTAAACGAAACTCTCCTCATCCACATAATGTTGTTCAACTGCCCGCTTGTACCATATCTCATCTATTGCTCGGTTATGGATATCACCAAAACGCCTGCAGAATGTATGATGGCAAATAAATGAACCAGTAATGACTACAATTACACCTAATCAAGTCTGGCTTTAATTTAATTACAGAACTTATATTTATGAAAATTAAATTTAAAATTTGTACAAACTGCAGGACTAGTTGTACTGCTCTATTAGTGAATATATGAGGGATGTCCATTACACAAGTTTCCTTATGTTATATAAATTATATGAGAAGTCATTATATTAAATGTAGCTCATTTATTCCACTAAAGAATAATTATATTCCAACATAATCCCCAAGCACATGAATGCATTCATACCACCTTGGCACAAGTTTAAAAATTCTGTCAGAGTAGAGATCAGAATCTTGCATTCATAGCCATTAATGACCACCAGTTTCCACTTCCACATTACTTTCTAACCACCAGCCTCCCAACTGTTGCTCCAGCAGTCCAAACAAATGATAGTCAAAAGCTGCAAGGTCAGGATGGTACAGAAGTTCCCATCGAAAATCGAATGCAACAGCTGTTGTGCCAGACATGTGCTGTATGGGGTTGTAATGTCATGCTAAAGGACCACACCTTGTGACAGATCAGTTGTTTTGGATGCTGAAGCAGCACTTAGGTCAAGGTTCCACAATAACGAGGAAGTGAAAATGGCTGTTCATGAAAGGCTGCAAATGCAAAAGCCCAATTAATATTGCAGCAAATTTTTTAAATGCATGCCAAGATGGGACAAATACATCTGTGTTCTGTGGTATGTTAAGATAGAATGCAATTCACTGAGATAAATGAGCTACATTAAACAGTGCAATGACTTGCCGTTTAATTTCTATTGGCACATCGACTCACTTAACTCTTTACAGTACAGTGTTCCGTTTCCTCCCAGACTTTTAACCCTTACCCTGCTAACGTGGAAAATATGGTGAGCTCCTAATAATGCCAACAGATGGGAGATGGGATTTAATTCAGTGTTTAAAGGGTTAATGTCATTTCAAAGGTGAACATGTAATTAAAATTTGGATGGAGTATGGCCAGTTTCATTTTTCCAAAACCACAAACTAGTTGCTCCCCTTCAAGACAAAACCCAGCTGTTTCTGTTTTTTGTACACCTTTGAAATGACTGGAATTCTGTACCGAAAGGGAGGGCTCGAATAACATATAGTATAGTTCAGCTTTTCCATCGCACACAACAGACCCTTTTGTCTGGGTGCTTACAAAGTAAAGATTGATCAGACTAGCGACTGACAGATGTAGCATTTCCTTCTATATAGTAAACAAAGCATTGAGCGTTTGCTCTTAGTGGTTGGTAACTCACGACTGTCATAACATACCTGAATTTAAAGGTACCGCTAAGCTGATAAATTCATAAATTATCTGCCATCAACTAGGGTTACATTACGACCTAGGGAACCTTTCTTACTGAACACTACTCACAGCTGGATAGAGTAGGGTTCTAGATTTAGGTAATGGAAGGATTACATTGAACAAACATTGAACAAAATTAAGCTAAATGAACATTATGGAAAGGAAGTGTTACTTGTCCTGACAAAATGAAATTTTCCTGGCAAATTTTACCTTAATTGCTAAACTAATTTCACTGGAGCATGTTAAACTTTAGGAGACAAAATATAAAGACATAATTATTTTCATTTTTCCGTGCAAAAGTATGTATATATAAATGGCCAACTAATTGCACTTTTTATTATATTTTTTAATATATCACATATAGTATTTCACATATAATATTTTAAAACATATAAT
>Ga0123355_10019074_pt1 | contig 10909 bp, 9 predicted proteins | sample TergutEmb28metaG_3_FD_89872 | JGI IMG/M metagenome (GOLD analysis project Ga0123355, IMG submission 89872) | Embiratermes neotenicus P1 segment gut microbial communities from Petit-Saut dam, French Guiana - Emb289 P1 | ecosystem: Host-associated > Arthropoda: Insects > Digestive system > Gut ...
CCCATTGTTGCCGCCAAGTTTTGTGCGTTGGAAATTGCTTGCCGTGCTTTTTCAGTAAAAGGACCCTTCATTGTATGTAGCTCCTCAGCTAATTTAATATTAGTTAAAACTTAGACGCAGAAATTCTGCCCGTGCAATATTGGTTTCTTGTTCATCCATAGTTTTGCCAACAAAACGGTGCAGATGCCCCGGTTGCACTTCAATCATTAATTGATAAATTGGTTTTTCCGGTCTGGCAATATCTAAAATACCGGCTAAAAGGCCAAGTCTAATATCCGAAAGATAACTCATTGCATCGTGAACGGTGATTCTGCGACAATGTGACAGTACACCATATGCGCGATAAGCTTTATCCTGCAAATAGTTTCGCCTTGTAGTGAGGATTTTATCCCTAATTTCATTTTCACGCGTTATTATTTTATTTGTGCAAAAAATTAAGCTATCGACTATATCTCTTTCTGATTTGCCAAGTGTAACTTGGTTAGAGATTTGATAAATCGAGCCAAGAGAAATTGTACCTTCGCCGTAAATTCCACGCAAAGTAAGACCGTTTTTGATAAGGAAAGGCTGTAACTTTCTAATCGAATCGGTCTTGTCTAGGCATGGCAAATGCATCATAAATGACGCCCTTAATCCCGTACCGACGTTGGTAGGGCAGGCGGTCAAATACCCCAATTTGGAATCAAATGCGTAATTCAAATGTGCTTCCAAAAGGTCGTCTAATTTATTGGCGGTTGACAGAGCCCATGACAAATCGCTGCCGGGGTAAACGCACTGAATACGCACATGGTCTTCTTCATTTATCATAAGGCTGATATTTTGGTTGAAATCGGTAAAAATTTTTTTAGGCAGTTTGCCCATTAAAAATTTTGGACTTGCAACATGGCGTTCTAAGAATAGTTGCTGTTCAAGGCCTGTCAAGTCATGAAGCATTAGTGGAGCGTTGGGGCGTTTTCTATTAATGCGCCGCACAACGGTTTCCACTTCTTGTGTAATTGCAAATGCGTCGCCTTCATCAAGTTTTCTGTGAAAATTATAGTTTTCAATATTTCGGGCAAGCCTAACTCGCGATGATAAAATTTGGTTACTATCGGTTGCCTCGCTTAAATACCATGGTTCAAAATTCAACTCGTCACTCCTAATTCATGCCGCCTTCGTCCACAGATAAAGTATCAAGAAAACGTATTTTGTCTCTTAAGAAAGCAGCTTTTTCGAAATCTTCTTCCTCTATGGATTTGTTCAATAAAGAGCGCAGTTTTGAAATTTGATTCTCTCTTTCCAAAGATGCGCCGCCACGTTTTGGGTACTTACCTTCGTGCGTGGTATTGCCATGAGAACCTTCCAAAAATGGTGTAAGTACATCAGCAAAATCTTGATAACACGAGGCACATCCCAAAAATCCACCTTTTTTTAGTTCTTCAAAAGTTGCACCGCAATGATTACATGCAAATTTGCAACCAGATGGAGCAAAATCTTTTAAAACACCGATAGGCACCAGATATACTTTTTGTATTAAATCCTTAAAAATATTTTCCAAAATCATGGAAATCTCCATGTCTCCGGAACATTCATCACAAAGATAGATGTCCTTTTTAGTCCCGGATGAGGACTGTTCCATATGCACAGTCGCTTTGTTTTTTTTGCACTTTTCGCAACGCATAAATAGCCCCCTTCATGGCTTTTAATCTAAAATTCTTCCGCAGGATAGACAAAACTTGGTATCGTTTTCGTTTAATGAACTGCAAACTCTGCATTTGCGCAAAGCCGGTTCTGGCATAGGCTCTGGTGTGAGAGTTTCTTGTAAAATAGGTGTAGGCTCATCTATTGATGGCTCAATTTGTGGTAGTGGTGATTGTACTGTAGACTGCACCGTACCTAATTCTACACGAATGCCACATTTTTGGCAAAATTCTGCTGCGCGGTCAACTGATTTTCCACACTTCGAGCAAATTTTTACGCCTTTTATCACACTTATTTGTTCTTTTAAATCTGTAATTTTACGTTCGCAGGCTTCAATCTCAAGATATTTTTCGTCAAAAAAATTGCCCAATGTGCCACCATACTGATAGATTTCGTGAACCTTTTTGCCAATTTCAAAATAAAGGTTTTTGAGATTGCTTTCCTCGGAAGAAAGATTCATATTTAGTTTAGTGGTTTTTAAAAGGTCGCCGGATGTTTTTGCAACGCTTTTGGTCATGTTAAAAAGCGTACCTCGTATATCTTGCATCAAATCACCTTATTCCATTCCCATATAATCCATAAACAAATCGTTAAACTTAGGATGTGCGGCTAAATTCACCTCTTGGGCAAGTGTAACCAATTTTAGGATGTCGTTCTCGCTGGTTTGGCTTAGCAAAACTTTTGCACAGCCTCCAAGTGATGAATTTCCCATAATTACAACTTTTTTTTCAAATTCAGCGGGAATTAGTCCCAGTTTTATTGCGTTTTTTAAATTTATTTTGTGCCCAAATCCACCGGCTATATAGACATTAGAAAGTTCGTCGTATTTGACATTTGCAAGGTCGAGTAGAATTTCTATGCCGGAACGCACTGCCGATTTTGCAAGTTGGATTTCCCTTATATCCCGTTGGGTGAATGTAATTTCCGGCGTGATATAAATTGCATCTTCTTCAGATTCGATAAAGCCGGTGTCGTCCACTAGGCCATGACGAATTAACTCTGCCGCTATATCAACTACGCCTGTCCCGCAAATTCCAATTGGATTTGCATTGTTTATGGTCTCGAAACTAAATACGCCGGGAGAGGGGTAATAGTTTACTTTTGCAATTGCGCCCGGTACACTTCCCACTCCCATAGAAATATTTGCGGCTTCAAATGCCGGACCGGCTGCGGTGGACGTTACTATTATTTTGTCGTTCGAAAAAATAGCCATTTCGCCGTTTGTGCCTAAGTCAATTAACAAATTTGTGCCTTGTGCATTGGGCCAGCCGCATAGCAAAAGTCCTGCGGAAATGTCTGCCCCAACAAATGTTGAGATTCCCGGTAAAATTACAACGTCGCAAGATAGCATGTTGCTTTTAAACAACTCGGTGAAATTTAATTTTTTCATTCCGATGAACACGGGCGTAAATGGTGAAACACCCAAAGTATCGCAAGGTAAATCCAACAGTAAATGTAGCATGGTGGTGTTGCCCGCAATTGTCACGAGCGAAATATCGCCTGCGGCAATGCCACCATTAGCTAGTATATGCGAAATGCCGTTGCAAATATCTTTTATTATATACGCGTTTAGTTTTGCATGTTCCCCTTCTACTGCATTTGTGATGCGCGCCATAACATCTGCACCAAACTCGCGCTGGCTATTTATTTGCGAATGGCTGGCGATACGTTTACCGGCGGTAAGTTCAAGCAATTCGAATGCGAGGGTAGTTGTGCCAATGTCGATTGCAATACCGTAGGGCAGGGGACTCTTGCGGTCGCAGGTTGGCGGAAACAAATTTTCATATGCGTTAAGTACAACCATATCGCCTGCGTCTGCTACGTTGATTTGCGTATCAAAAAAACTTTGGTCAATCACAGTTTTACATGCAAGAACCGTACCTTTGTGTGTGTCAACTGCGCATTTGCCACATGTCCCGTGGCCGCCGCATGGTGCTGCTACAATTGCACCGTTTGTACGCAAAACTTCAAGTAAATTGTCACCTGTTTTTGCTGAAATGGTAAAAATTTTGCCCCCTTGTTTTACATTGAATTTACCGTTCATGAAAATCTTCCTTTAGAAAAAACCGCGCTACCATGCGCGGTTTTTGTATTTGACTTGCAATGTGATTAATCCTGCGACAAGAACCGCTCGATATCTATTAGTAATTTAACCTTTGCGCCTACCGTGCCGATATTGCGAATGAATTGATTTGCATAATTAAGTTTAGCACTGGGAGGAGGGGAAATCATATTGTTATCTATAGTTACCGTTTCCAAAACACGGTCAATAATCATGCCCAGTGTGTACTCTCCATATACCATAACGATAATACATGTTTCCTCGTCATGTTCTACTTCTGGCAGGCCAAACCGCTTCCTAACATCGAGCACACCAATAAGCTCACCACGCAAATTAATTAAACCTTCTATGAAATTTGGCATTTCTGGTACAGTTGTGACTTTTTTCATTTTGATAATTTCTTTAACGAATGCAATTTCCACACCATAATCTTCGCCATCTATTTCAAATGTAAGGTATTGGTCTTTCATTGTTTCATCTATCATCATGTCCGATAAATTTTGCATTATTTCCCCTCCTATTGATCAAAGAACCCCGGTACGTCGACAATAAGGCTAATGTCGCCACTACCAAGTAAAGTACAGCCACTAATACCGCGCACTTTCTTAAAGTATTTAGGCATAGGTTTTAAAACGGCTTGTTGCTGACCTAGAAGCTTATCTACCAATAGGCAAATTACTTGGTCGCCGTTTTCTATCATAACAAGAGTGCCTTCTTCAATATTGGTTATTGCCCCTTCAACATTAAAGAACTCATGAAGGCGTACAATATTGTATATTACACCGCGATTGGTAATCATTTCATTGCCACTTGGGTCTATGAAGAGGTCTTCTGACTTTGCCTTAAACGATTTTATAATGCTAATTATTGGTATGGTGTATTGCGCATTGGCCACCATAACGCTCATGCCTTCAATAATTGCAAGGGTTAGTGGGATTTTTAATGTAAATGTTGTGCCTTCCCCGCGTGTAGAATCCACTAAAACGGTACCGCCAACGGGTGCTAGGTTAGAACTTACAACGTCCATACCTACGCCACGACCAGAATATGCCGTAACTTGTTCGTTGGTAGAAAAACCGGGGAGGAAAATGAACTGCTGAATTTCCTTTTCGGTATACTCGTAGTCTTGTTTAAGCAAAAGTCCGTTTTCGCGAGCTTTTTTAAGAACTTTGTCTGTATTAATGCCTCGCCCGTCGTCTTTTATTATTATTTGGACATCGCCACCAGCATTTCGTGCTTCTAACAAAACACGTGCTTTTCTTGGCTTGCCAGTTTTTTCACGCTCTTCCGGGAGTTCGACACCGTGGTCGATAGAGTTGCGGATAATATGCATAATTGGGTCGGCAATTTGCTCGATAATGCTTTTATCGACTTCGGTTTCTTCTCCGACAATATCAAGCTGGACGTCTTTGTTGAGCTGACGACACATATCACGCACCAAGCGATGCATTCTAAAGAATGTAACGGACACCGGTACCATTCGCATGGACATAACAGTTTGGTGCAAATTATCAATGATTTTACGTAATTGTCGAGCTTCTTTCGCGAAGTTTTCCAGTTGCAAGCCGTCTAAATCCGGATTTTGTGTAACCATGGCCTCGGACATAACAAGTTCGCTCATGATATTAACGAGCATATCTAATTTGCTGACATTTACACTTGTCATCGTTTGCGAAACAGAACCTTTGCGCTGACCGACTTCTTCTGCTGCTGCTGCTCGTTCGGCATCTACGGTTAATTGTACATGGTTGTCCTGTAAAGGCGCAGGCTCTGGCGTTGGTGGCGGTGGAGCAACCGGTGCAGGAGCCGGACTTACAGGTTCGGCAGGAATATCTTCTTTTTGCGGTACGCTAATTTTGATGGTCGCTGGCTCTGTCGTTTGGGCAACAGGCTCCTGTGGTTGCGAACGTTTGGAAGATTCATCGCCGTTTAAAATAAGTTCTCTTAAATATACGGTTTGGCTAAGGTGACTATGAATATAGTCATAGTCATAAGTGGACGAAAATTCGAATTCGAAGCCGGCTTCACGAATAACATGAATGCTTGCTTCATTAATAATGTCTTTTGGTGTGTGAACAATTTCTTCGACAATATCACTCAAGTTGTGAATTAAAGTGAAGGCGCGAATATTTTCCATTTCGCAACCATCTTGGAAGAAAATTTTGCCGGAATATTTATTCAATGCTGTGTTTGATTCGGCAGTTGTTGGTTCAGAAACAACAACCGGAGTTTCTTCCACAATGGGCGTAGTTTCATTTACAGAAGGTGCTTGTACTACTATTGGAGCCGCACCGCTAGTAATATCCTTTTTTAGTTCAGCAAGAAACGTTTCGATTGTTTTTGCAAGGGTGCTACCGTCACCATCGCATTTTCCAGTTTCTTGAAGCTTTGCAAGTTCGACTTTAACAAAGTCTGCGCCACTTAAAACATAGTCAGATAAGCGTCCATAGTCTACGCCTGTTGGATTTTCTTCCCGTAAATAGTAGAACAAGTCTTCAATAACATGAGCGACACCTGCTATGTTATCAAAAGTCATCATTGCAGATGAGCCTTTGATTGTATGCATTATGCGGAAAATCTCATTGATTTGGTCGTTGTTATACTCTGACTCACTTTGTACTATTGTAGATTCCAATTGGTCAATTAGCTGGGACATTTCGTGAATAAACATCTCTAGCATAGATTCACGATCGAAATCAGTCATCAGCGGTCACCTCTCCCTTTCCCCTTTTATTACTTCTATTACATAATTAAACTACAATTTTGGCTTTCTGTAAACTGCGGGTTTTATATATTGATAACCCGAGCCGGAATTACTTGCGGTTTCCGAGTGTCCAATAAACAAATATCCCCCCGGTTCTGTTACTTCAAAGAACTTATTTATTACTGCGTCACGTGACGGGCCGTCGAAATAAATCATTACATTACGGCAAAAAATCACATGAAAACGCCTTTTGAATCGGAATTGATCCATTAAATTAAACTTGCGGTAAAGAATTTGCTTTCTTATTGTTGGTGATACTTGGCTGGTGTTAGCATCAACTTTTGTAAAATATTCATGTTGCCATATCCTTGGCATATTGGCCAAAGCATCTGTTGGGTACTGGGCGGCAACGGCTTTGTCCAGCACATTTGTTGATATATCCGTGGCCAGCATTTGCGTATCCCATGCGACACCTGTTTTTTTGAAATACTCCTGCGCAATAATCTGCAACGTTACGGCTTCTTCGCCAGACGAACAAGCTGCACACCATAGACCTAAGTCGCGCCTGTTTTTGTATTCTTCATCGATGTATGGTAGCACAATATCTCGGAAATAGTCGAAATGTTCTGTCTCGCGCATAAAAAATGTGTGATTAGTTGTTATTTTGTTTATGAATTGCTTCATTGCATTGGCATCTCTGCGGACAAAGTCGAAATATTGTGTAAAGGTGTCGAATCCATGTTCTTGGATTGTAGTGCGCAGACGTGACTGAACAAGCGTCTTTTTTTCGTCATTCAAAGAGATACCAAAATTAGTTCTGATATACTCGCGCATTTTATGAAACTCTGCATCTGAAATAACTTTCATTAACGCCCCCAACATGTTTTCTGATATGATACCACTAAACCGCGATAATGCAAAGTATTTTGTAAAAAGGATGTGTATTTTTTATGTATTCTACCGGAATTATTGTCGAATTTAACCCGTTTCACAACGGACATCTTGCCCATATAGCAGAAACAAGAGCCAAAACAGGCTGTAAATATATTGTTGCCGTAATGAGTGGAAATTTTGTCCAGCGAGGCGAACCTGCAATTTGTAACAAATGGTTACGCACAAAAATGGCACTTTTGCATGGTGTTGACCTTGTAATTGAGCTCCCTGTACAATATGTGATTTCCGGGGCGGATTATTTTGCCAGAGGAAGCGTTGCGCTTTTGAATGCGACAGGAGTTGTAGACGCGCTGTGCTTTGGCAGCGAATCCGGTAATATTGATGAAATACGTGCCGCCGGCAAAATTTTGGCCACAGAGCCGTTGTTGTACAAAAAAGTTTTGCGAGAAGGGCTTGACAGTGGGGCTAGCTTTGCAGCGGCAAAAGGGATGGCTTTAAAGGCTTGCCTTATGGCTGAACCGTCGAAAGGCCTTTTAGATATGCCAAACAATGGGCTGGCGATGGAATATTGCAAAGCAGTTGAGCTTTTGGGCAGCAAAATGGAAATATATACTACTCACAGGGTGCAGGGCGGGCCGTCTGCAACAAAAATAAGAAAGGCGTTGTTGGAAAAAAATAAATCAACTGGTACGAAAATCGTACCAGTTGATTTTGAAAATTTTCATGATTTTATGCCAGACGAAGTTGTAAATATTTTGCGTGGTGTCAAAAAATTTGCCAAATTGGATGATTTTAGTGATGCATTTAGGCATTTGCTTTACAGTAAATCGTCTGTTGATGATTTAGGCGAAGGGTTGGGGAACAGGTTTAAAAAAATGTGCGGCGAATTTTCGCAAATATCTGATTTGCTTTCCGCCGTTAAAACGAAGCGATACACTTTTACGCGACTGCAAAGAACTGTATTGCAGATATTGTTGAATATTTCTACCGAGGATGTGAGTGATGTGGAATATATCCGTGTGCTAGGTTTCCGTAGAGATGCCGCCGATTTGCTGAGTGAAATTGTGCGGAAAGCCAGCTTGCCTGTTATTACCAATAGTAAAGATGCTGACAAAATGCTAGAGCAAGAATTTATGGCAGGGGATATTTATAGGCTTGCGTCCGGCGAAAGTGGTGGGTATCGCAGTGAGCGCGGTGCCGGGATTGTTGTAGTGTGAATTGTCAATAAAATTTGATGCGCAACTACTTTCTTGCTTATTAAACGCTCTATTTGCCGTTCCAGTGATGTGCCGTCGGCTTGGTCCAAAAGGTTGCAAAGGGTTGACAGGGCTTTGTTTTCTTCGATTATTGCCAAGGAAATAGCGTCGTCGAAGGGGAGGTTTGTGTTTATGTCCTTTTTCTGCGGAGCGAATTGACTGTTGAAATGTGTTTGCAAAATTTGAATATACTGAGATACACGCGATTTAGACCCCTCTGCCAATAAGGAGAGGGATTTTTTTGTTTCATCTGTTGGTGACGCAAAGGAGATGCCTGCATAAAAAATTTGTGCATTGTGTTCGTTTTGGGCTAGATTTTCGATGGTTTTTGCGATTTCTGTAGGGATTGTTGGTGCTGGTTGTGGCTGGGGAATATTTGTTTGTGGCTGCTGTTGTATTTGTTGTATAGCAGAATTGTTTGGTTGGCTGGGTTTGCTTTTGACGAGGTGGCCGTTATCTTTTAAAAGGCGCATGGTTTCGTCATCCAAGGGCTCGTACATAACGCCGTCTGGCAGGGTTTTATTGATGTTGCGGAAGTGCTGTGCTGCATTTTCTGGGGAAGGAGGGGAGGGAGGTGGCATTTGTTGCCGTTGCGTGGGTGGGATTTGTGGCTGTGGTTGCGGTGGTGCAAACATTTGCGGCTGTGGCGGCTTTTGCATGTGTTGAGGTGGAATCATTTGCGGATGCTGAGGCCACTGTGGTTGCTGCATTTGTTGCGACGGAGGCATCTGCGGATGTTGTGGCCACTGTGGCTGTTGCATTTGTTGAGGCGGAGGCATTTGCGGGTGTTGTGGCCGCTGTGGCTGTTGCATTTGCTGCGGCGAAGGCATCTGCGGGTGCTGTGGCCGCTGTGGCTGTGGTTGCTGTTGGCGAAAATTTCCTCTTTGTTGATTAATACGAGCGGCTTCCCTTGGTGCGGTCAGCGGATTTACAGGTGCCACCCCGCTTGACGGCTTTGTATGTTCGGCCTCTGGCGTTAAGGGAAAGAATCGGAAAAACTCATTTAGTTGAGTCGGTTCCGGGGGTGGGGCGGGTGGTTCTTCCGGTATATTTTGTGTAATTGTTTTGGTCATGCGCTGTGCCGCAAACATTGACTGCGGCGGGCGTTGGAATGCTAAAGGCATACGGATGCTCCTAAAATTTCGTTACTTCATTTTATGCGAGCCGTGATAGCATTGCTACTTACTGTTTTTCAATATCAACTGGTACGATTTTCGTACCAGTTGGTTTAGAAATTTTGCGGAGTGCAAAAGTTTGTATGTATGGTATAATACAACTCGGAAAAGAGGGATTTAAGTTGAAAAAGTTAATATTTTTGTGCATTATGTCAACACTGGTAATTTTTGCAACGCCACTGCTTGCCGCAAGGGTCTACGCATTGGAAATTTTGTACGAGCATCGCACGCAACATCAAGCATCTCGCGGAGTAGTATACGAGCAATCGCGAATGATGACCATACACGGAATGCTGGATGTTCATGTACTTAAAGTGGATTTAACCGCGTCATATATAACTGTAGCCCCGGTCACAAGCAGTCGCGAAACTGGTTTAAAGGAAACTACAACCAACTTACTTAGGGACGCCGGGGCAATTGCCGGTGTCAACGCCGACTTTTTTGGCATGGCCGGTACGCATTCCGTGCAGTTTGGGCCGGTTATACAGGATGGACAAGTTCTGGCGTTAAACACATACACAAACCATACGTACAACCAATTTGCTACGTTTTTTTTGGACGCAAACAACAATCCGTTTTTCAATTATGTGCGTGCCACCGTGCGCTTTTACAATAATGGTGTGCAAAATGTATCCCCAAATACGTACAATAACATCGGCAATGCAATAGAGTGGCCAACGGTTGTAAGCCGCAGTGCAATGTATGACACAGTGGCGTTGGATAGCCGCATTGCAGGTCTTACAAAAATTGTGGTAAGTGGCGATGTGATAATTCAAGTGTCTGCGCCGGGTGAAAATGTTGTGATTCCCGAAAATGGATACGTGGTTATTTTGCCCTATCGAATGGCGTATCGCGCCAGATACTTTAGCGTAGGCGATAGTGCGCGGCTGGAACTTGGCACTACTATAGATCTTTCAAATATTAATGCCGCAATTGGCGGCGGCGGGTTAATTCTTGCAGGCGGTCAAGCTGTGAACGACGGCGGAACAGTTCCCACCGGCCGTCACCCACGGTCGGCAGTTGGCGCAACTCGTGACGGCAACACGCTTATTCTAATGACAATTGACGGCAGAAGCCATTCTGTTGGCGCAAACCGCGCGGATATGGTGGCTTTGATGCTTCGCTTTGGCGCGTACAA
>Ga0123355_10019075_pt1 | contig 10908 bp, 5 predicted proteins | sample TergutEmb28metaG_3_FD_89872 | JGI IMG/M metagenome (GOLD analysis project Ga0123355, IMG submission 89872) | Embiratermes neotenicus P1 segment gut microbial communities from Petit-Saut dam, French Guiana - Emb289 P1 | ecosystem: Host-associated > Arthropoda: Insects > Digestive system > Gut ...
ACAAGAGTTTATGTATAGAGATACAACGAATGTGGAACCTGAAATGTACGATTGTACCAGTAATAATTGGAGCCACTGGAATAGTAACGAGAAGCTTAAGGAAAAATTTGGAAACTGTACCAGCAAAACATTCAATAGATTCACTACAAAAGACAGCTAGCTATACGTGGAACATCACACATAATACGGAAAGTACTGCAGTGTGAAGCTTGAAGCCTGAGCGGTGGGGATCACCGCTGGTTCAAGTGAAATGCCAGGAAGAAAAGGCCTGTGACAAGAGACATCCATATCGTATAATAATAATAGTAATAATAATAATAATAATACTATTTAAAATAAAGTGGAGAATGTAACAGGAGGAAAGAATGAAGCAATTAACGAGGAATCTCACATTTCATAATTATTATCGAATATTTTCCAGTCGCTAAACTATGTGGAATGAGATGTGCTGTTCATGTGACACGCATCGCCGAGATGATAAAGTTTGCATAATCGTAGACGGGCTACAATAGAGAAGTCACATGGGAGATGTAACTGCAGAACCGGGAGACCGATCAGTCAACCCAAGAAGTAAATAATAAATAAAATAATCGATTCATCAATCAATCACTCCAACAGCAGTCAATGCACTCACTCTCCATATCGAAGAGTCCTTCTTTAGAAGACAACATTTCCTTAGCAACAACTTATGGGGTCTTTACGTAATCTGAAGATTCATTACCGTGTTTATAAGAAGGATGTTATTAGAGTGGCCTGAAAGAAATTGAATGTCAGTTTGTAGACTGAATTAATCTCAAGTGAAGATCGAAACCAGTAACTGGATTGTGTAAATAAGCTAAGTGCCTCGTGTCCCGTAAAATTCAGCGAGTTTCTTTACTGCTGGTTTGACTGTTAGCTGCTCAAGGAGCTGTGCAAAGAGTTCTTCTTCCGCCTGCCAGTCTTTATTTTGTTACTGTTTGTGTTTTTGTGAAATAATCAGACGTTCCAAACATAGTATGGAATAAATCACATCTAACACAAACACACACATAGCATTATATGAAGTGGCACAGAATAGTCAACAATGAAAGAAGGAAAGAAAATTGTAAACTTTTTCACTGGAAAAATTAAAATGCATTACCATTGTGAAGTTACTAGAATATCAGGAAGAACTTAAACTAAATGGGACCTATCATTCTTGATCTGCATTCCTGGTATTAATTGGCCTAAAGTAAGAGTAGTGTGAAGAAAACATAACAGCTTTGTTAGTCACTCTTTAGAACACTGGCTACGAAATAAATAATAAGAAACTTCAGAATTTGCTCACTATTTTATTAACAGATCACAGGAAAAAATCCCCCCACCCCCAAATGACTAATACATCCTTTTAAGTTGTGGCAAAATCCCAATTTCAAAAGACACTTACGTATCAATATTTCATGTACGAATAAATCATGAACACATCGAACCCTTCAGTTCAAGTATTTTCTTTCCCCGTTTGTTACCTACAAACGCAAGTACCAAAATATGCAGAGCTACTGAGGGGTTGTTTTAATGAGGAACCAAACACAGCCGAGCGGATGTATTTACCGATCGACATGTACACGTAGCAGTGTTTCTCGTGCAGTTGGGTTTGTTGTTTTGTAGGGTGTAAATCATGGTCTGTTATGTTAAGAAGACACCACAGTATGCGTTCTTCGGCAACGTGGTGCTGAAGTGGGTATGTGGAATCAAGACAACATGGTGCTGAATTAGATACTTGGAATTAAGAGAACGTGGTGCTGAAGTAGATACCTGGAATTAAGAGAACATGGTTCTAAAGTAGATACTTGGAATTAAGAGAACGTGGTTCTGAAGTAGGTATTTGGAATTAAGAGAATGTGGTGCTGAAGTAGATACCTGGAATTAAGAGAACGTGGTTCTGAAATAGATACCCGGCATTAAGAGAACGTGGTGCTGAAGTAGATAGCTGGAAATAAGAGAACATGGTGCTGGATTATATACCTGGCATTAAGAGAACGTGGTTCTGAAGTGGGTATTTGGAATTAAGAGAACGTGGTGCTGAATTAGGTACTTGGAATTAAGAGAACGTGGTGCTGAAGTAGATATTTGGAATTAAGAGAACGTGGTGCTGAAGTAGATATTTGGAATTAAGAGAACGTGGTGCTGAAGTAGGTACCTGGAATTAAGAGAACGTGGTTCTGAAATAGATACCCGGCATTAAGAGAACGTGGTGCTGAAGTAGATACCTGGAATTAAGAGAACATAGTGCTGGATTATATACCTGGCATTAAGAGAAGGTGGTTCTGAAGTAGGTATTTGGAATTAAGAGAACATGGTGCTGGATTAGATATGTGGCATTAAGAGAACGTGGTTCTGAATTAGGTACTTGGAATTAAGAGAACGTGGTGCTGAAGTAGATACTTGGAATTAAGAGAACGTGGTTCTGAAGTAGGTACTTGGAATTAAGAGAACGTGGTGCTGAAGTAGACACCTGAAATTAAGAGAACATTGTGCTGAAATAGATACCTGGCATTAAGAGAACGTGGTGCTGAAGTAGATACTTGGAATTAAGAGAACGTGATGCTGAAGTAGATACCTGGAATTAAGAGAACGTGGTCCTGAAATAGATACCCGGCATTAATAGAACGTGGTGCTGAAGTAGATACCTGAAATTAAGAGAACATGGTGCTGAAATAGATACCCGGCATTAATAGAACGTGGTGCTGAAGTAGATACCTGAAATTAAGAGAACATGGTGCTGGATTAGATACCTGGCATTAAGAGAACGTGGTGCTGAAGTAGATACCTGGCATTAAGAGAACGTGGTCCTGAAATAGATACCCGGCATTAAGAGAACGTGGTGCTGAAGTAGATACCTGGAATTAAGAGAACATGGTGCTGAAGTAGATACCTGGCATTAAGAGAACGTGGTTCCGAAATAGATACCCGGCATTAAGAGAACGTGGTGCTGAAGTAGATACCTGGAATTAAGAGAACGTGGTTCTGAAATAGATACCCGGCATTAAGAGAACGTGGTGCTGAAGTAGATACCTGAAATTAAGAGAACATGGTGCTGGATTAGATACCCGGCATTAAGAGAAGGTGGTGCTGAAGTAGATACCTGGAATTAAGAGAACATGGTGCTGGATTAGATACCTGGCATTAAGAGAACGTGGTGCTGAAGTAGATACCTGGCATTAAGAGAACGTGATTCTGAAGTAGATACTTGGAATTAAGAGAACGTGGTGCTGAAGTAGGTACTTGGAATTAAGAGAACGTGGTGCTGAAGTAGATACCTGGAATTAAGAGAACGTGGTTCTGAAATAGATACCCGGCATTAAGAGAACGTGGTTCTGAAGTAGATACTTGGAATTAAGAGAACGTGCTTCTGAAGTAGATACTTGGAATTAAGAGAACGTGGTGCTGAAGCGGATACCTGGAATTAAGAGAACACGGTGCTGTAGTAGATACTTAGAATAAAGAAAACGTGGTGCTGTAGTAGATACTTGGAATCAAGAAAACGTGGTGCTGACGTAGGTACTTGAAATTAAGAGAACATGGTGTTGAAGCAGATATTTGGAATGAAGAGAACATGGTGCTGAATAAATTTTTGGAATTAGGAGAACATGTTCCTGAAGTTGATACTGGAGTTAGGAGACCATGGTGATTACAGTAGATATTTGGAATTAAGAGAACAGGGTGCTGAGATTGATATTGGAGTTAAAAGGGAAGAAATTACGAGAAGCTGTAACATGCATAATAAATATTTTCAAGATTTTTACTTCAGATAACTTATTTTTATTGTGGTGAACTACCTGAGCGTGTGATGGGCGGGTCATGAGGCAGCATGGAAGATAAAATAAATGCCCTCCGGGCTTTGGTCGGTAAACCTGACGGATGGAGCCTGCTTGAAGACTTAGCCGTGGTGAACCTTGGAGAAATGGGATAGGGTGGGGACTGGATTTATCTACTAACGTCATGTACTACTGAAGGCTATTGTGAGCATGGTATTGAAACTTCGGATTCCATAAAATGCGGGGAATTTTTTTTTTTTGATTGCGAGCTTCTCAAGAAGGTTCCTTGTTTGTGGTGGTTCTTATTGTAACCGACTGGCATTTGTGCAGTTGCAGTATAGAAATGGTAAAGCGAAGAGTCTTACTGCTTGTAGGGGAAATGACATTCAGACACCTTGATGTGGCAGTACTAGACTTTTGAGATTTGTGCTAAACAGTTTGATTTTGACAGTGGGAATCTAATGTGTGCTATTTTACGTGTTGAGCCGCAATACGGAGGGTTTAGAAACAGCGCTCCAAGCGACTGTAAACCAGTGATATGTGTTCTGCTGCTGTTACACCCGAGCTACAATTACAATGATAATCTGCGAGACTCTTTGAGGATGTATAAGGTTTGCATCAGATCACGGTTTCGTGTCCTCCAGTCCAATATTGTGCTTGGATTAATATTAGTTTACCTCGCCAATCCCAGTGGCCATACGGTCTGAGGCGTGGATCTTGGGCCTCTCGCTTGCTGGGCTTGCAGGTTGGAATCCCGCTGGGGTCTAGGACGTCTCTCTCTTGTGATTGTTGTGTGGTGTAATGTAGAGGTGTCGGCGTCGGGCTGATCACTCTTCCAGAGGAATCCTACGAATTGCTGTGGGTCTGAGTGTGATCGTGAATTCTCGATAATGAGGAGGCATTAGCACACTACGCTCTGTTGCCCACGGGAGGGAAAAATAGTCGAACCCGGATTATTTTGCATCTTGTGTGACCGTCTTAATTCGGACTCCAGATCAGACTTTACGGTAAGTAACCTGCCCGTGCAAAGTTAGCATAGCATGAGGCAAGATGGCGCAAGAGGCAATGTTACTATTAAACTATTGCAACGAAACGTAGGAATATTGTAAAAAAAATTCTAGGTTTTCGCACTGGTGTGAAGGAGATACAACTTTTTGTTTTCTGGAATGTGACGCCACCTTTCGAGACAGCCCAATTGTCTCATCTTCCAAGGGTCAAAAGCCCATGAACGTTTGTTGAATGTGAGGCCACAACACTGTCTCGAAACATCGAAAGCCAAACTTCCAGTGACGACTTTAAACGAATGAAAGTAAAGTTTTTCTCTGTCCAATACGTGAAGAACTTTAGGGGGACTGCAGATACAGCTGCACTTATTCTTAACCTCGGCACTAGAAGAAGGTGTTTAAATTCACATCCCGGCAGCTTTACTGCAGAGAAAGAACCCAGATGCCTATTGAATAGGAGATAGGGATGGTCCCTTAGTCGGTCTGGACGGTTTGGAGATTACAAAAATAAGTTGCACCTACCGACATTCGAACCCAGGACCATCCAGCACATAACCTATTCGCTATACCTACTGACTACATTACAGTGACTCCCCACTGACAACTTAACAGTGAAACATTACCGCTCGCTACTGTATAAACACATTACATGTGTTACCATTAAAATGTCTGCATTGTGGGCACATAGTTTATCTGTGTGTTCCACTTGCTTCTCAGAATAAACAGCCTTTATTTACAGAAACAATATTAACTAGGTGATATCTGCAATGGGCTGTGGCTTTAGAGACATTTTGTCTTCCTAGGCTCTTTGCACTATTTAATGGACATGCGGAGTGTTTGTTGTGAAGTAGATATTGAATTTATAAATATTAAGTAGATCAAAGGGCGTTGCAATACATTTTCACTTTTCCTGCAGAAACGCAGTGTCTAATGCTACTTCGGTCCCCTCCCTTACCCCTTTCGCTCCCAGGTCGGGGTTTGCATTACTCTTTTTTTGTGCAGGGTTGAAAATAAAATTATCCTTGTGTAGGCTGTGAAGGCATATGGAGGGAACAGAATTATAAATCCGCTCATTCTAACCTCCATAATAAATGGAAGTGGTCAAGCAGCTGTAATTGAACCTTACTGACCAGAGCGACTTCTTCTTGGTAGCACCGACTTCACCAAAAATGAAAAGGTTAACTCTTCATAAATCTTCATCATGCCTCGTCTATGAGGAGAGATTGTGATACATGAAGGTCAGACACGTGTTATGAGGAACATACTGTTCTAATACATGGGACATATCAATTGCCAGAAGAAATTTTACAGAGATTTTTAATATGGAAGCTTTAAGAACGCAGAATTTGTAATTATTGACTGATAAACCAGGCTGGGTACGTCACATTCTTGTGAGAGATGAGCAAGGAATTTTTTGGATAATTTGAGAGGAAAATATATATAGGCTTACGTACCCTATAAAACTCAAAATGCACTTCCTTTAGATCAATAACTATGACAGTTTAGACAGGCCAAATTTTTACTGTGTGATTTTAAATTGTGTTTGTCCCTCTCAAGACTTGTCATTGAAATCCTATTACAAAGTAAGTGTCAGAGTGTGGATTTTTAAAATTATTTGTAGTTTACATATCGACCCTAGCAGTAACTCAGAATATATTGTATTAAATGACTCAGTGATTGTGAATAATGAGCTGAAAACATGTGCAGGAAGCGGCCTTCAGAGTAACGTTCCGACGGTGGCGTTGGTGTTGGCGTTGACGTGAAAAGGAAATACTTAAACACTTTTCAGTTTGGGCAGTCAGTGTGTCGACTTATTTTCAAATCGGCTACCTCATGATTACAGACCACAAGAGTTACTGCTTTTGTCTGTTTAGCTAGTTCAGTTGCGAGCTCAAATGAACACACAAACCAAACAGCCCTTTCTGCACAAGGCAAGGGAATTTCTGGCTTGCTGTGTGTTTGTCATCTTCTCAAGACGGTCTCCGCTCCCCAGAGCTGGTAAATACCCACATTTCCGTCACGCGTTACAAGATATTTTTATCACAGTCGGGTGTTAAACAGAAACTTGTCTGGAGTGATAGATGTAGCAGTCGGTATTCGTTTCGCTGGCTGAATTTTCTGACTCGGTAGTGTTTTGAGTTGGGATTGATGATACAGCTGTGCTGGAAAGTAAACAGCGCTGAAGCTGTGGGTTGTTTCTGACAACAAGGAGCTCACAAACGTTGTTTAGGCATCCAAATATTTATTGCTACGATGCTTTATTCTGGTCTCGAGACTTTCTAATGAAGTTAGACGTGAGGGAGATGACATAACTGTGGACATTGCTGCGTACAGAATTCCCCGCGTTTTATGAAACCCGAAGATTCATTACCGCATTCACAAGTGTCTGCCACCTGTCCCTATCCTGACCCAGCTCTATCCAGCCCATACCCCCACATCCCACTTCCTGAAGATGCATCTTAATATTATCTTCACATCTACTCCTGTGCCTCCAAAGCGGTCTCTTTCCCTCAGGTTTCTCCACCAAAACCCTGTATACGCCTCTCCTCTCCTTCACACGCGTTATACGCCCCGCCCATCTCATTCTCCATTTTATCACCCGAATAATATTTGGTGAGGACTACAGATCATTAAACTCCTCATTGTGTAGTTTTTTCCACTCCCTTGTTTCCTCGTCCTCCTTAGGCCCAAACATTCTTCTCAAAACCCTCTTCTCAAACATCCTCAGTCTACGTTCCTCCCTGAATGAGAGCGACCAATTTTCACACCCATACAAATCAACAGGCAAAATTATACACATTTTCTATTATCGTTTACAACGTTGAACATAGTATGGATTGTTACTACTATTATTAGTCTGTTGTTGCATTTTTGGGAACCATTAATTGTATGCTTAGCTTGATTTTGTTAAATTATTCTGTCATATATAACCTCAAATAATCCTCAGGTCCAAATATTTTTATTCCTGACTCGAAAACAACACTTCGCACATCATTTGAAGACATATTCATGTTCTATGTGCAGAATAGTTCACCGTATAACATGCAATGAAGGCGCAGAGGGGAATGGGGGAAAAGGTATGACTTTTCTCTTTCTTTCACTTCAATGTTGGATTGGGTGGGTGGTCAGCGCCACGAAAAATGTTGGGCACCAGTGCCGCTTTGGATGAGTGCGGAAAATCTGATTCCCACCAGTGTTCAAACCCCGGACCGTCCAGCCCGTAGCGAGTCGCTATGTTCACTACGCTATCCGGCCCACATCCTAAGTGCATGCTAACTTCAGATTCATAGAAGCAGTTTATAGACATTAAATATTATGGTTAAGAGCTTACTGTTCCTTAACCATGCTGTCTGTACAGACACGAAGTAATGAGGCACAGCAGCAACCATGGTAATGCTAGTAAACAAAGTAGTCATAAACATACCCGAGTTTCACATAAAGTGCCTGTTACTTTTTTACACGATTTTAAACAAACTTGAAATTTTATGATAGATTTAATGAAACAGACCAGTACAAAATTTCACGAAAATCCGACCAGTGGATTTTGAGTTGATCTATGTGGCCGAATGGACAGACGGACAGACTTAACGAAGCTAATGTTCGCTTTTCGCAACTTTGCGAGCAAGCCAACCAAAGGATCGAATTCTCAGCTGTTAATATTGCTACCTCTAAACATCTTGAAAACGCAAAGAATATTATTGCATGGGGAAAATAATTTCGCGAATCTGGTAGGAGAGTCTATTGGAGAGCTTGTATACTGGTGAGGTCTTCGGCTGTCATTAGTTTGAGTTTCTTTTGGTGTGGTTTTCAGTATCTTTAGGCAGGTTACATATTTCTCAACATTTATGTTAATCTCGACCCTAATCATACGTGGATTTCGTAGTTTAGTAGGATTAGTAGGTAGTCTGAGATTCTGATAAGGGGTTTCCATAACATTTTTTAAAGAATATATGGTTGCAGGTTTAAAAAATAAGAAGTGATTCGGCATCGTGTTAATTTTCGAATTTTGAGTTAGCGATAGGTAGACTATATACCCATTTCAAGCCTTCATGCCCCACCAGGCAGAACACTAAAAAGGCTACGTATGTGTTTTATAAAGATGTCTTATAGAGAAATAATTGATTGGCTAATAAAAAGACGGAGTGTGTAAGTAGTAACTGAATCCATAAATGTAATTGAAATTCTTCTTAGTCTTAAGCACTTAGTTGTTCAATGTTCACCGATATCCGAATGAACTTTGCTTTTTTGCAGTTTTCCGGGCATCGTCCGTTTGTTTGTCTGGTAAAAGTAACACGTAGATGAAAGTGAGTGTGGAGCACTGTTGGATTAGTAGTGACAGGGGAAAACTGAAGTACTCGGAGATTAACTTGTCCCAGTGCCAATTTGTCGGCCACATATCCGTTATGGATTGACATAGGATAGAATCTAACATCTGCGTGATAGATCGGGTTCATCCACATGTTAGTCCTACCAGACAGGCAAACGGGCAAAGCCTGGGAACCTTCAAAACGAAGCTTGTAACATACTCATCTACTCACCAAAATTCTACAATCCGGAGAGACGATCCATTATAGCATAATAGCAGTTACCCCATGTACCCACCCCCAACCTCCATGACACGAACGAGATCTCGTGCCCACCTCATCCCCACATCCACACTGTACACAGCCCATATTAAATCTTGTATAACTACTTTCTAAGGATTCTTGTACAACTTGAAGATGGCTATTGTTAAGAGCCGAAACATGTAGTTGTACCTTAGGTTGTAATGTAAGTACACTTCTATCATCAAATAAAATAATTTGTGTTAGACAAAAACATAAACTCTGCTTCAATTAGCTGAAACATACGCCTTGCAGACGCGACAGTTCTGTTGGTTGTTATTAGTTTCATGCATTTTGACGTGACAAACTCTACACAGCAGAGACTGTCGTGAGAAGCTGATAGTCATTAACTAGACAAAAACATCGCTGTTTTTTGTATATCAGGTTAGTCACCAGACCCTATTCTGAGAGAGACAAATCCGCTGTACCTGCTCACACCTCATCTCTCAAAGAGCTATTTTAGTGTTATTTAGGTTGGAAGAAAGATTGTGACTCCGTGCCTGGTACACAAAACTTGAGGATCGTGTATGTTACCAAATGGTACTACAAATATGTAATTTCATAGCGGTGTTACCAGGCAGTTAGCTTGACATTAAATTTCACTGTAGTTTGCACGTAATTGGACCTATTTGGCATGGAGTTAAGGACAGTTTTTTTTGGCCTGCTTTAATAATACAGACGGCGGACGACAGCCAGAGCGAACTGGAACTAACGAGATTGATTTGCCGGCAGAGAGCGACTGGCAACATCTGTTTGGTATGCAGTAATTGAACCTCCATCTTTTGACGTAGCCTATGTTATGAACGGTTTGTTATCGAATATATTAACATTGTCATATTTTGGATCGTTAGTCTGCTCAACGTGCTAGAGTCACTCACACATTTAACGTATCGAATTTAACGACATAGAAAAGAGTGACCTACTTCCTTTCTCTTCCATTACGTGCGTGCGTGTGTGTGTGTGTATATATGTATGTGTGTGTATGTATGTATATATGTATGTGTATGTATGCATGTGTGTATGTTAAGGTAAAGCAACCCCTACATAGTCCTAGACACACTTCCTGTTCCAGGAGGCTGAGGCTGCCTACATTTCTAGAAAATCGGCACATGAAGGTGGTAAGGTTGTCAGTCCTACACACCGACCGTCTTTACCCTCCAGGAGATACCCGTGGTACACACTTCTGCTAGAGGCTGAGTCGACCACAGGGCCATACGTGGGCCGGAAGGATCATGTCAATAAAAAATTCCAATGAATAGGGAATAAAATCCATAACCTTCCGGCTTGTAGCACAGTGCCTCAACCGAATGTGCTGCCGCGTACCCCATTATGTGTGTGTATGTATGTGTGTGTGTGTGGTGTGTGTGTGGTGTGTGTGTGTGTGTGGTGTGTGTGTGTGCGTGTATGTGCGTGTGTGGTGTGTGTGTGGTGTGTGTGGTGTGTGTGGTTTGTGTGTGTGTATGTATGTGTGTGTGTGGTGTGTGTGTGTGGTGTGTGTGTGTGGTGTGTGTGTGTGTGGTGTGT
>Ga0123355_10019076_pt1 | contig 10908 bp, 7 predicted proteins | sample TergutEmb28metaG_3_FD_89872 | JGI IMG/M metagenome (GOLD analysis project Ga0123355, IMG submission 89872) | Embiratermes neotenicus P1 segment gut microbial communities from Petit-Saut dam, French Guiana - Emb289 P1 | ecosystem: Host-associated > Arthropoda: Insects > Digestive system > Gut ...
ACTACATCAACTTTTACAACTTTCGACGTATTCAGCTCAAAACAAAACTGACACCGTATGAAAAACGATGCCAGTCGTTAGATATCTAAAGCTTTTTCAAGAATTTTAAAGCTATTCTACGATATAGCCCTTTATTTCATGTCCGTTACACAGGGGGCAGGACATTTTTTGCTTAGCAAGACAGCCCCTTTTTTATAGAGATAAAAGTGTTACCCCTACAGGTATCCATACAATACAAATATATTCCATAAAAGAAGAGCCTGAAATAAGCCCAAGATGGCAAAGGCGTTAGTGATGCATGGTGTTATTGTAGAGAGGCGCTGCCCTCCACTCCAAAACAAAGCGAACGGCGGGCAGCTTGCTAAAATGTTTTTATAGCTATGCCTCATGCTCCATAACCTTCTTCGCAAACTCCAAAAACGTATACTCACTTTTTGCATTTTTCGTATCACCAATTTTACCCCAAAAGCATGCGGGGATTTCATGTTGGGTCAAGTTCTTTAAAATACATGGAGTGCATTCATTGCTATGCTTGTTTGGGTGGTATGGGCAGCTTAGGTCTTTACATGTACAAAACTTTGCACCTACCATAATTATTCACCGCGACGCAGCACTTTTCCTGCTAATGCTCCCGTATGTACACCGTTCTCTGCGGTTAGCACTCCATTTACATAAACTTGCAAAATACCTTCACATGCAACATTTGGTTTTGTAAAGGTCGGTGTATCTTTGATTTTGTCAAAGTCGAAAAGAACTAAGTCCGCATTCATACCTTCTTTAAGCACTCCTCGGTCATGCAAACCGATACGTGCTGCAGGAAATCCCGTCATTTTATGGATTGCCGTCTCAAGCGAGAATAGTTTACGCTCCCTACAATACTCCGAGATTACCCTTGGGAATGTTCCATAAATACGCGGGTGAGGCGCCTCTTTAGTATCAAGTGGATACGCACTTCCATCCGACCCTATCATTGTGTTCGGATTCTTCATGATAAGTTCGATATCTTCTTCGCACATACCAAATGTTAGTTGGCTAACCGCGCCCTCTTCTTCAATCAAAAGGTCAATCGCCGCATCAAACGGATCTTTTTTTAGTTCATCTGCTATCTCTTGCATATTTTTGCCTTTAACCCAGGCATTTTTCTCGCTCGGTACATTTGTTACGAAGACGTCTGACCAAAGTTTTTCCGTGTTTTTAAACTCCGCGCGAATTTCTGTATCAATCTTTTTACGTATGTGGGCATCTTTCAGCCTACCAATTAATTTCTCCATGCCACCCTCATGCGCCCACTGTGGAATGACTGATGTAAGAGTTGTCGCAGAGGCTGGATATGGATATTGGTCTATTGTAGCGTCTATGCCGCGCTCGCGTGCTTTTGCAACAAGGGCTAAAGTTGCATGTCCCTTGTATTTCCAGTTTTTACGACCAGTTACTTTATGATGGTCTACTTGGACAGGAAGCCCCGCTTTTTCACCCACTTCGATAGTCTCTTCTACCGAATACAGTATATTATCACCTTCATAGCGCATGTGACTCTTGTAGAAGCCGCCATACTCTGCTACGATTTTAGCAAGTTCAATGACCTCCGCATTTGTCGCAAAACATCCCGGAGGATAAATAAAGCCCGTCGTAAGCCCAAAACAACCCTGCTCCATACTCTCTCTGGTGTAGTCGCGCATTTTATCAAGTTCTGCAGCTGTCGGTTCTCTATCATCAAAACCCATTACCGCAATTCTGATAGACCCATGTCCAACCATCATCGCAAGGTTGGTAGAAGTTCCGTTCGCCTCAACTTTGTCCAAATAGCTCTTTGCGTCTGTCCAATCGAGTGATATGCCATCGTTTATAAAACCTACATACTTTTCCAAAAGCTCTTTACGAGACGGCTCAATAGGCATAGGGGATGTACCGCAGTCACCTCCCAGTTCTGTCGTGATGCCTTGCAATATACGGCTCTCATTTTTGTTATAGCGTAAAACACCATAATCACTATGCGAATGAACATCAATAAAACCCGGTGAAAGGACATAGCCCTTTGCATCAATTACTTTTGTTGCTTTGGTCTTACAAATTTTACCAATTTTTGCAATTTTGCCGTCTTTTATTGCGACATCAGCAATGTACCAAGGGGCACTCGTGCCATCTACAACCTTGGCGTCTTTAAAAAGCAGATCAAACATATGGAGCCTCCTTATAAATATTGATTGAAATTGTTATTTATGGTATTCTGACTATATTCTAACAAATATTAACAAGGTTGTATAGTACTGGGAAGGACAAACAAATGAATTTAAACAATAAACTTTTTCATATAGTCGTTATATTTTTATCTGTTCTGTTTATTTTTGTGGGTAATCGGGTGGCGAGTGCTGGACTTGACCTCGGTTTTACTAATAATGCACTTGAATATGGCGGGCAGAGCTTTTATTCAGCACGGATTATCCGTATTGTTAATAGAACAGAAGTAGATAGCTTTGGCTTTATAAATACAAGGATTGTCTTTGACGCGCAAATCACAAGCGGGGTGAAGCGTGGTTATGAAGTTACAGCGACCCAGCTTTTGTCGAACTTTTTTATTATCGAAGAGCCTTATGTTCAGGCGGGAAATAGGGTTTTGCTTGTCTATGATGACTTTAACGAGGAGTATTTCTTCACTGATTTTGTACGTATAGATTCGGTGGTTGCACTTGGTGCAGTGTTTTTGGCACTAGTCATTTTATTTGGACGGACCAAGGGAGTAAATGCTATTGTCGCTTTGATACTTACATGCCTTGCAGTCTTTTTAGTTTTCATCCCTGCTATTTTGGCAGGTAGGAATATTTATGCTGCAACAATAATTGTGTGTTTGTTCTCCATTATTTCCACTTTGCTTATTGTAATTGGACCTAATAAGAAGTCTATGTCCGCTATATTTGGCTGTCTGGGCGGAGTGATTCTTGCGGGAATCCTGATGATTATTATAAACCCTATTTTAACCCTAACAGGAGTAGTTGACCATGAGTCGCAAGCACTTCTTATGCTGCCTACGCAAAACCCTATTAATCTTCAAGCTATAATCTTTGCAGGTGTCATACTCGGTGCGGTTGGTGCTATCATGGATGTGGCAATGACTATTGCATCATCTTTGTGGGAAGTGTTTGAAGTAGGCACTGAGGCTGATTTTAGATCATTAGTCAAATCCGGGATAAACATCGGCAGAGATGTCCTTGGAACTATGTTAAATACTTTGATTTTGGCGTATATCGGCAGTTCATTATCATTGCTTCTGGTAATTGTTACAACCACTCCGTCGTATATGCAGCTCTTTAACATGGAACTTATAACAATCGAACTGATGAGAGCTTTGGTAGGGGCGTTTGGGATGTTTCTTACTATCCCGCTTACGGCGATTATTTGTGGAGTGTTATATGTTAGAGGAGGTAGTCCCTCTCAGACACCTAAAGCGAAATTGAGAGGTTCAAAAAGACTACAACATTGAAAATTGAGTTGTGTGCAGCCGCCTCGTGTTTTTTGATGAGATTGGTGCGCTTCTTTCGGGCTCTGATAAATACACAAAAATATATGTAGGAGTCGCTACCCCAGCGTCCCTCAATCTTGGTTATCCAAGAGATTAAAGGAACGTCGAGGACAGTGTACTCCTACATATTTTTATATAACTATCCATGAGAAGGCTGAACGAAGCACAGCCTTTTTTTATTTATAGTCGTTAAACTTAATCTACCCTACTTTAAACACTCCACAGTATCCCTGGCAATAACTAGCTCTTCATTCGTAGGTATAAGCAACGCCGCAACCTTTGAGCTGTCTTTAGCAAAGTTTACTTCAACGCCTCTAACATTGTTCTTTTCGGTGTCAACTTCAAGACCTAGATAGCCTAAGTAGCTGCAAATAGCTTCTCTGGCTCTTGCGCTATTCTCGCCGAGGCCTGCTGTGAATACTACAGCATCTACACCATTCATGGCCGCTACGTATGCACCGATATATTTTGCCACTCTGTAGTAGTATACGTCAAGGGCTGCTTTTGCTCTTGCATTACCTCTATCAGCAGCACCTTCTATGTCTCTAAAGTCACTTGAAACACCCGAGATGCCCAATACACCCGAATTTTTATTAAGCACATTTTCCATCTCTTTGATGTTTAGTGACTCTTTGCCCATTACAAACTGCATGATAGCAGGGTCCATGTCACCACTTCTTGTGCCCATTACGAGACCTTCGAGAGGTGTCAAGCCCATAGAAGTATCTACAACTTTGCCACCAGAGATTGCTGCGACGCTTGCGCCGTTACCCATATGACAAGTGATAACTTTCAAATCTTCAAGCTTTTTGCCTAAAAGGCTTGCCGTGCGGTCAGATACATATTTATGGCTTGTCCCGTGGAATCCGTAGCGTCTAACTTTGTACTTCTCATAATATTCGTATGGAAGCGCATAAAGATATGCTTTTTCAGGCATAGTCTGATGGAATGCCGTGTCAAAAACAACTACTTGAGGCTTACCAGGCAAAAGCTGCTCACAAACGTCAATACCAATAAGGTTAGCTGGATTATGAAGAGGGGCAAGATCAGCACACTCTTTAATCTCTGCTTTAACAGCAGGAGTAACTATTGTAGATGAAGTAAAGTTCTCGCCGCCATGTACAACTCTATGACCCGCCGCGTGAATCTCGTCAATCGAGCTGATTACACCATACTCAGGAGAAACAAGCATATCAATAACCAAACGGATAGCTTCCGTATGCGTTGGCATTGGACTTTCAGTCTCATATTTTTCTTTGCCTTCGTGCTTGATTTTAGAACCTTCTATGCCGATTCTTTCGCATAGACCTTTTGCCATAACATTTTCATTTGTCATGTCAATGAGTTGATACTTCAAAGACGATGAGCCGCAGTTCATTACAAGAATTTTCATTTTAGATAATCTCCTTTATTTGTTGTTTATTTATTATATTTCATAGGAACGTTCTTGAGTCGTCTACTCTATTGACACTGCAATGCAGTAATAGCTACAACGCCCACAATATCATCAGCTGAGCAACCTCTTGAGAGATCATTAACTGGCTTTGCAATCCCTTGTGTCACAGGTCCGTAAGCTTCAGCCTTAGCCAGCCTCTGCACAAGCTTATACGCAATATTCCCAGCATCTAAGTCAGGGAAAATCAGCACATTGGCAGCCCCTGCCGCATCGTCATTTGGTGCTTTTGATTTGCCTACAGAATACACCATAGCCGCATCCGCCTGAAGCTCTCCACCGACTTTGAGTGTCGGGTTCATTTGTTTAACAAGTTTTGTTGCTTCTATCACTTTATCAACGTCCGCATGCTTTGCACTGCCAAGAGTCGAGTGAGATAACATCGCTACAATAGGTTCAGCCCCTACAAGGCTCTCAAAGCTTTTTGCGCTAGAGAGTGCTATTGCTGCCAACTCTTCGCTATTCGGATTTTGCACAAGTCCACAGTCAGAGAATACGAACACGCCATTCTCTCCCATATCACAATCAGGAACGACCATAACAAAAAACGATGAAACCATTTTAGTCCCTGGTGCCGTTTTCAGTATCTGCAATGACGGTCGTAAAACATCCGCTGTCGGATAATGCGCACCACCTACCATACCATCTGCTATACCAACCTTAACCAGCATAACTCCAAGATACAACGGATCTTCTTTAAGCAGTCTTTTAGCTTCTTCTTTACTTAGCCCTTTTTCTTTTCTAAGCTCGTATAAAAGCTCAACCAACTCGTCCATTTTATCGTAGTCGGTAGGGTTAATAAAAGTCGCTCCTGCTAAATCTAGGTCTGCCGCATTTTTCTTGACCTCAGACCCGTCTCCGATAAGCAAAATATTTGCAATATCCTCTTTTAAAACCGTATGCACCGCATCCAAAGTTCGTCTATCAAAAGTCTCTGGTAACACAATGTTTTTTTTATTTGCTTTCGCTCTTTGCTTTACGCTGTCTAAAAAGTTCACACTCGAAAACTCCTTTCATAAGTCTTTATGCCTTTATACTTTTAAGTAAGAGAAATCTTTCTCTCATAGCTCTTCTTTTATATACTATTATAAAGCTGTTTGAGGAAATAATCAACCTCGTATGAAATAAAATTGTGGGAGAATACTTTTTATCGAATTTGTCCGAACATATTTTCTTCGAACTGTTGCCCTTTATTTTCTTACCTAACAAAAGCCTTCCTAAAATCAAACAGACTTTTACGCGCATTTTTTCGTATTTGTTTACAAATACTTAAACAAATAATATATTATATTAACTTTAAAACTTTTGACTGCAAGGAGATGATGTTTGGCGTGTATTGTTATAAACATATAGATAATCTGTCTGTCAGCCTATGCTCTACCTGTAAGAATCATATTTGCGCCGAGTGTAGTGTTAATATCGAAAAGTCCTATCACTGTAAGGGCTGTGTCGCTGAGATGCTCTCGCTTACAAAAGAGCAACTAAATTCTCATAGACCGCAGCCGCAGATGAGTTCTCGAACGCCTGTGCCATCGATTCTTCGTTATAGAAAAAGCAAACTTCTTACTTTTGTCTTTTCTTTGTTACCTGGACTCAATTATATGTATCTGGGTCTGATGAAGCGTGGACTGTTTTTTATGACATTTTTCTTTGCGCTTAGTATTCTTATCCGCGAGATTAGAATAAGTATGTTTTCATTCACCATTTTTATGCTAATGTGCTTTTGTCTTTTTGACTCTTTTAGAATCCGTCGCTTACTTAAAGATGGTTTTGATGTTCCTGACTCTATTGATGATGTGCTTTCGTTTTATCGCAGCAACAAAAAAACCGTACTCTTACTCTTTGGTAGTCTTATTGCTTTTGGTGTTTTGAGGCGTTCGACAGACTTCCTTTTCAACGTTGTCTTGGAAAGTTTTGTCTTTAGCTCTTTTTTATCCGTTGCCCTTAATGTCGTTTCGTTTGCTTTGTGGCTTTTGGTTATTATCTTGACCTGCTACATTATTGCTCGAATTGTTTCTCGAAAAAAAGATGTTGGCAATTAGTTCTGTTCGCAGAGTGCCACTCTCCAATTCTGCCATTTGGTGGCGCGATTGTAGAGTGGCACTCTGCGTCCATGTCAGGTTTAGTCACTCCCGCAGAGTCGCGCTCTACATTTTCCCAGTTTTTCCTTTATCTAACATTTTTGAAAAAAAGACTAGCTCTTTGACAAAATGAGTGTTATAATATGAATCCCTACTGTTTTTATGCTTTTATTGTCAAGGAAAACCGTACTCATATTTTATTCGTTAGGACTGATTTTTTTGGGAAGAATAATTTCTATCGCAAATCAAAAAGGCGGCGTAGGCAAGACTACAACCTGCATTAACCTAGCAGCATGTCTCGCTGAGGCGGGAAAAACTGTGCTCGCTATAGACTCCGACCCCCAGGGCAACACATCGAGTGGTCTCGGCATAGACAAAGATAAATTGGACAAAACTCTATATAACTTGCTGCTCGGCGAAGCATATATTGAGCAAGTCATTCATAAAACTAGCGTACAGAATTTGTCTGTTATCCCGTCAAATGTAAACTTAGCAGGTGCTGAAATTGAACTGATCGACACTGAAAATAGGGAATACACTCTAAAAACCATTTTGCACAACGCAAAGTATCTGTACGATTTTGTTCTTATAGACTGCCCACCGTCGCTTAGTTTGCTTACATTAAATGCGTTGACCGCGTCAGATTCGGTGCTTGTACCTATTCAGTGTGAGTATTTTGCACTTGAGGGTATGAGTCAGCTTTTGCATACAATTAGCTTAGTTAAAAAACGCTTAAACCCTCGCCTTGAAATGGAAGGCGTTGTTTTTACAATGTTCGACGCACGTACGAATCTTTCACTACAAGTAATCGACGAAGTTAAAAAGCATTTGCCAAAAGATGTTTATAGAAGCATTATTCCGCGCAATGTAAAGCTCTCTGAAGCACCGAGTCACGGTCTTCCAATAACATTGTACGATCCGAAATCTAAGGGCGCAGAGAGTTACGCAGCTTTAGCAAAAGAAGTTATAGAACGGAGGAAATCCTATGGACAATCAGCCCAAACAACAACGTAGGACTGGTCTTGGCAAAGGACTTGGCGCACTTATCTCAGCTCAAGACAGCTTGACTAACTTGACACCTGAGCATACAGACCTCGGTTCCGAGGTTGTGGGCGCTACCTTCGGGGTTTTAGAAGTTGATATAAATAAAGTCGAACCAAACAAAGACCAGCCACGCAAACGCTTTGACGAGAACGGTCTCTCAGAGCTTGCTGAGTCTATTAAACAATTCGGTATAATCCAGCCAATCGTTGTAACTAAAACAGGCGACTTCTACAAAATTGTTGCGGGTGAGCGGCGCTGGAGAGCCGCACGAATCGCGCAGTTAAAGACCGTACCCGTGATTGTAAAAGACTTAGAAGACATCGAAGTTCTTCAAATAGCTCTTATAGAAAACATTCAAAGGCAAGACCTAAACCCTATAGAAGAGGCTTTGTGCTATCAGCATTTATGTGATGTTTTTTTCTTCAGGCAAGAAGATATTGCGTTAAAAGTCGGCAAAAGTCGCGCTAATATCTCAGGTATGATGAGCCTTCTAAAGCTTGACCCAAGGGTGCAAAACCTTATAGCCGAAGGTCGTTTAACCGCAAGTCATGGACGCAAACTTTTGGAAATACAAAATGGAAACATTCAGTTCGAAGTAGGTGAAAAAATTATTGAAGAAGAGCTGAATATAAGTCAAGTCAGTGCGCATTTAGAGACTTTAACCGAAAATGATACCGAAAAGAAAAAAGAAAAGAAGCACACAGAGCGTATCTATAAGTCAATAGAGAAAGAGCTCATGAGTATCGTTGGTACAAAAGTTGTCATAAAAGATAAAAATGATAAAGGCAAAATCGAAATCGAATATTATGGTCAAGAAGAACTCGACCGCCTTATTGGGTTGTTTAAAAAAACTATTTGAAAATGAATTAAAAAGGCAAAAGACTAATTTTGTTTACTCCGATTGTACTAAGCAAGCTTTTGAGACTGCATCCCGATCCCGAGTCCTTTCCCTCTCGGGATTTTCTTTTTGTCATAACGTTTTAGATAAAGAGAATTGCCGATTTCAAGTCCTCAATGCCATAGGATGAGTGGGTAGTGTGTGTGGATGTGAGTATTGCATATGGTAGCGCAAATGGGTATCTTTCAAAGCGTATACTGTACTCCTAAAAAGTATGATGAAACCCATCCCAAACAGTAACCACAAGCTTGTCTGTTTCTCACATATCTTCTCAAGATCTTTGCCTACGGCAAAAACGGCGTAAACGCCGCCTACTGCATGCAATGGATATTCCGTCGACCGTAGGTTTTCGGTCACTGTGCTTTAGGGCGCACGACAGGAACCTGACTCATCGCTCTGCGAGAAAAATTCTATGCCCGCTGTCACTGTTTTGAGCGGGTTTTACTATACACAACAGGGTGATTCACAGGCGCGCCTTATAAAAATTGTAGCTTGTGTCCACGCGACTTTAATACTTCTTGCAAATTTAGCTGCTTTGTGCTATAGTTCAGAATGTAATCAATTCCTTCTAAAATATATAACGAGGAGAAAACATGCTAAAATATAATATACGTTTTGCAATTTCTTGCTTTACAATCTTTATGGTCTTTACTATATTTATACCTATACATGCTGCTTTTGCGTATAGCGAAAACTCTCAAACACTTGATCTAAAATATCAAGTGCCCTCTGTCACAGAAACTCTCTATACATTTCCTGTGCCGACAAGCAGTGGTGTATTCTCTGCCGTCGGTAGTGTCCCCGGCGCGCCTTGGTCGCTAGATAGTTCCAGCGGCATACTAACAGTGGATACGGGTGCTATTCATTGGAATGTGGGTGTTAGTCCGTGGGCTGCATACAGTGATAATATTACTCAAATCGTTTTTACAGGCCCGATTACAGCAGGGTCTGCTTTGCGTAACCTATTTGCGGATTTAACGAATGTGACATCCATTGAAGGGTTGGACTATTTCGACACATCCAATACAACTACTATGTCACATATGTTTAATGGCACAAGTGCTCTTACAAACATTGACCTTTCTGGATGGAACACAGATAATGTAACTAATATGGCCTGGATGTTTTTCGGTGCAAGTAGTCTTGAGAGTGTTGGAGACCTGTCTGGTTGGGCAAGTGCGGGTTCATTGACGCACATGCGCGGAATATTTCATGGCGCAAGTAGCCTAACAAGCCTTAACCTGAGCGGCTGGGACACAAGTAGTGTGTTGGATATGCAAGATCTATTTCGTAATACAAGTGCTTTGACGAGCATTGAAGGCTTGTCTGAGTGGAATACCGAAAGTGCAACGCATATGGCAAGTATGTTTAATGGCGCAATTAGCTTAGAGACTCTTGACCTCTCTGGATGGAACACGAATAGTGTAAGATTTATATCCCGGATGTTTTATGGCGCAAGTAGCCTTGTGAGTGTTGGAGACTTATCAGGTTGGGCGAGTACGGGAAATTTGAGTGAAATGCAGAGAATGTTTTACGGCGCAAGTAACTTGGAGAGCCTTAACTTGAGTGGTTGGGACACAAGCGGTGTAGAAAGTATGCTCGGCCTTTTCCGAAACACCACTGCCTTAACAAGCATCGAAGGACTGGCTGATTGGGACACAGGAAGTGTCACGAACATGTCTCGTATGTTTGAGGGCGCCAGCAGTCTTGTGAATATCGAGTGTTTATCTGATTGGGACACAAGCAATGTATGGACTATGCAAGAAATGTTTCGTGGCGCAAGCAACTTAGAAAGTCTTGACCTCTCTGGATGGAACACAGATAGTGTAACTAATATGTCACATATGTTTCGTGACGCAAGTAGCCTAACAAGTCTTGACCTCTCTGGATGGAACACAGATAGTGTAACTAATAT
>Ga0123355_10019077_pt1 | contig 10908 bp, 9 predicted proteins | sample TergutEmb28metaG_3_FD_89872 | JGI IMG/M metagenome (GOLD analysis project Ga0123355, IMG submission 89872) | Embiratermes neotenicus P1 segment gut microbial communities from Petit-Saut dam, French Guiana - Emb289 P1 | ecosystem: Host-associated > Arthropoda: Insects > Digestive system > Gut ...
ACATATAACAAAATAAACGGAGCTATACGGAGACATTTTGGAAAACAAATGAACAAAGAAACAAAGTTAAGAATTCACAACATTACAGCTAAAGCAGCACTGAAATTTGGAAGTGAAGCTTGGATACTGAAGAAAAGAGAGGAACAATGTTTAGAAGCAGCACAGATGAAATTTTTGAGACACTTACTTGGAATAACAAAACTAGATAAAGAAAAGAATTAATGTATTAGGCAAAAAACAGGAGCACAGAACATAGTAAAGGAAATAAAACAGTACCAGAAAAAGTGGCTACAACATGTACAGAGGATAGACACAAACAGACTACCAAAACAAGCACTACAATATAAACCAAAAGGATGAAGGAACATTGGACAACTGAGGAAGAGATGGATGGACCAACTTCATCTTGAGGAGCAAGGAACAGGAAACATGCCTAACCCTTCAGGAACATGATGATGATAAACAGAAAATAGGGAACGCTACCTGAGAAAACAAGAATTTGAATTTGGTTCGAATGAAATAGGAATGGATAAATTTAATTTAGATATAGAAATAGTTAAAATGATAATAAAGTCTTTAAAAATAATACATCATGTGGAGTTGGAGGAGTACCTGCAGAATTACTAAAATCAGGAACTGAGAGGTTATATGAGTTATTAAGACAAATTTTTGAATGCTGCTTAAATGGTCACAAAATTCCCAATGATTTGAAAATAGGACACATTTCAGTTATTCATAAGAAAGGAAAGAAGGATGGATATGAAAACTACAGAGGAATTACAGTATTAAATATTTTTAGTCGATGATATCGAAAAATTATAAAACTTTTTTGGAACAGGAATTTTCCCAGACAGAAACAGAAGAACAAGCAGGATTTAGGGCGGGTTGATCTACAGTTGACCATATATTTTGTTTAAGGCAACTGATAGAAAAAAAGATGGCTGTAAATCATCCACTACACTTATTATTTGTAGATTTAGAGAAAGCATATGACAGTGTGCCCCTGGAAAACTTGTGGAAAGCATTTGAACACTACAATATTAGGAACAGTATCATTAAGGTAATAAAGAGATTGTATGAAAACTCTGTTTCCAAAATTAAAATTGGGAAACAACTTTCTTCAGGATTTTATATAACAAAAGGACTATGACAAGGATGCAGTGTATCACCCACTTTATTTAAAATATATATTCCGAAGGCTTTAGAAAATTGGCAGAAGAAATGTGCAAAGATGGGATTGGAGATTCAGGATATGACAATATACTCAATGCTATTTGCAGATGATCAATTATTAATTGCACAAGATTATGAGAATTTATAGTACATGACAAAGAAATTAATAGATGAGTATGAATTGTGGAGTTTAAAACTAAATGTTAAAAAAACTAACTATATGGCCATAGGAGACACATTAAGAGATTTGCAACTAGAAAACAAGAAGGGGATAATAAGTCATGTAAATGAATATACTTATTTGGGGGTAAGAATAACCAAAGATGGAAATCATAAGCCACAAATGAATGAGAGAATTAATAGAGGATGAGCAGCTATAACGAAACTAAACAGCATTTTGTGGGACTGTGATGTGACCCTCAAAACAAAAACTCACATTTATCAAGCAATAGTTAAAAGTACAATTACATATGCAGCAGAAACATGGTGTTTAAAAGCAAAAACGGTAGCAAAACTGAATTCCACAGATGTGAACTTTTGGAGACGCTCAGCTCGAATTTCCAGGAAGCACAAAATTAGGAACACTATTATTAAACAAAAAATGACTGTAACAAGGTCTCTTTTAGACGATATTAGGACTCAATAACTGAAATGGTATGGACATGTTCAGAGAATGGAAGAGGGGAGATTACCAAAAAAAAAATTATGAAATGGAGCCCACCAGGAAGAAGAAAACGAGGTAGACCTAAAGCTACCTGGGCAGAAGGGATTAGAGGACTGATGGGAGAAAAGGGATTAATAGAAGAAGACTGGGACAGAGATAAATGGAAGAAAAAGATAATTGTCAAATGGGTGCAGGATGATGTGGAAACGTCGAATAACCTGCTAAATAAATAAATAAATAAATAATGAAACTGAAAGTGATATCAACACTAATTATGTATTAAAAGTCCTTCAGACTGTAAAAGGAGTTATGTAACAAATATCTTTTTAATGCTAGTTTAAATTTATTTTTATCACCAGATAAGTCTTTAACAGTTTTTGGTGATTGGAAATCTTGATTCCTTGGTAATAAACACATTTTTGGTATACTGTCAAGTTTGCTGCAGGTACGTACAAATCAGAAGTTTGCCATGCAGTAATTCTATGTATTTGAGAGTCAGTCATAAATTGGTCTTTATTTTTAGTGATAAGAGCAATACCAGAGACTAGGTGTGCATTAGACTGTACTATCTAGGTTTGTGCAAGTACAATCTATGACATATGCACAATGACAAAACTACCTAATGACGCATTTCTCAGAACATATCCCCATTGTTAAGCGATGCATGACTGTATTCAGTTACTCTGCTTACAACAGTCCACCAATAGCACATTAAACTGAAACATTTTAATTCTCTCCACACTCCTGTGTTTTGTTTACAACAGCCTGCAGTTAAGAAACTACACTGAATCATCATACTCCTGCACAAACTACTACACCCAACTTCACTATCCTTTTTTAAATGAAGACAAATTAGTCAGACACAACTAGAGCATGTATTGTTTATTTTACAAGGTGTAGTTTAAAAGTGACTACATGTTTCGGCTCTCTTCACTAGGCCAGCATCAGGTCATAAGTCTCTATCGAGGAAAGTATACAATACATGATATGATACAATACTTTCCTCGATAAAGACTTAGGACCTGATGATGGTCTAGTGTAGAGAGCCGAAACACATAGTCACTTTTAAACTACACCTTGTAAAATAAACAATATATGCTCTAGTTGTGTCTGACTTAATTTATCTTCACTTAAAATTGCATCTAGCACAATGGGGATAGCCCACTTAAAGATTCATTATCCTGTTTACAACCACCCACCAATAAGATATTAAACTAAACCATTTTAAGCCTGCGAGCATTCTCTCACTCTGTTTAAAACACTCCTACACTAATATGCCAGAATCAATCACTCTTTTCCTGTCCACACCCCTATACTTACAAAGGCCCCACTATGTATACAACAGCCCATGACTGAAACACCACTATCACACTTTCAAGACTGTCAACATTCATACATTCCATGTTATTCTTTCATCAACAATTCCCCAACACAAGGACATAGAACTACATCACTTTATCCTGTTCCATACTGCCAAACCCCATTTCCTTACTGCACAACAGTCCACCGCCAAGTCACTAAACTGAACCATTTTAATCTTGCTCACACTTCCACACTCTGTTTATTACAGGCCAATACTGAGATGGTGAGCTGCACCGCTGTAATCCTATCCACAATTCTACACTCAATTTTAATAACAATATCTTACCGCTAAGGCACCAAACTGAACCACATTAACCCTGCTCCCATTCATACACCCCACTACGGTCCTCTGTTTATATCAGTTCTCTGCTAGAACTAAAATGAATCATTTTAATTTTCCACACTCCCACACCTCCGACCATTAGTCTGTTTCATACAGCCTACCACTCAGACACCAAAATGAAGCAGTTTAATCCTGAGATCTCTGCTCTTCTGGGATATTACGCAGCATAGAGTGGTAATTCCTTACCAACGTTTTAGGACAATCTATTGGTCGGATCTTCAAGGGTCAAAAAAATCCAAGAAGCCTGAAATCACACATTTTAATCCTGTCCACACTTCTACACCTCCTTTTTCTCTTTACAACAGCCCACCATTAGAGCACTAAACTGAAAGTAAAATTCTCCATCCATTTCTTCTCTCTACCATGTATATCACATATCCTACCTATCCCATCCTCAGTGATTTAGTCTCTTTAATCAAAAGTGGTCAGGAGTAAGAATTTACAGTGCTCTTCTATATGTACTATATTATAAACTGCACATCAAAAGAACATCCCAATAAAGCATTTTGTACAAACTCTACAACTGAACATACTTTAAAATACAAATTAATTATCTGTAGTTTATTTCATGATGATGTCAGTATCTCAGACTCTTCAGCATTAATGATAGGATGCCTGGTGGATGACAAACTGGGAAGGAAATGGAAGGAAACAGCTGTGGCCTAATCAAAGCACTAACCCTGAATTTATTTGGCTGGACTGAGAAAAACCATGAACACAGATTGCAGGTATTCTGGCATCGATTCAAATTGGGCACCTTCCAAATAACAGTCACACGTCACCACTACACCAAACCACTACTTTTCTTAAATTTCTTATGTGCACAGTGGACACCAAATAACATTTTTAATTATATTCTGTAAGACTTTCAATGTGATTGTTTGCAGTATGCGAACACCTTTCACAAATGGACATGACATTTCCTTTATTTACCTGCATTTTTTTTTTATATATCCAATCTTAACTAAACACTGGCAAAAAACATGAATTGAAGGGCTAAGCAGTGTGACAGTGTGATTACACAAAATGCAAAGAGGAATTTCTGACGGATGTTCATTATTGCCAGATTTGAGATTTCCACCACAGTGATGCTGATGAAGATTCAAATCTTCTGAGATATAACAATGTGTCAACTGATGTCACCAGCATCTTGAAGGAGCTCACTTTCTTGGACTCTTGTCTACTGCTCAAATTGGTGGTTGCCAATGTTTCAAAGTGCCTGCCACCTCCATGCTTGGGGTCAAACACCCTTTGACACTGACAATGGAGGCACTAAGCTCCTCCAAAATGATGGTAAACAAACAACATGGTATCATACTGTAGAAGACACGAATCTTCATGTTTCTTATGGTATGGGAAATATTTAAATAATGAAGTAAACTAAATCAATTCAACACTCTCTATTTTTAAGTAACCAACAAACACAGATCAATATGAATTTTCACACACATTAAATTAAGTGACCACTGTTATTTACAGCGAAAATGCTGGGAAAGAAGATATTCCATCAAAAGGTTTAACACCTTCAAGAACCAACTACTCACAGTAGTATTGTACTAAAACTATGCATCACAGACAGAATCATGTAATTCATGCCAAAAAACACGGACAACTGTTAGAGACATAATGATTACAATCATTTGAGGCTTTAGCATACAGTATGTTATTATGGTATACATAAAGATGAGAAATTTATTATTCTGGATTTGTCTTTCCAATCTGTGCATCTGACTACAACAAATTTAAAATGCATTTCCAACAAAGCTTTGGTTTTGGATGCTGACACCATAAACTAAAAACATCATCAGCAGGTTCAAAAGTACAATGACATACATAACAGGAGTGGTAGAATATGCATACAAAAGGGCGGCAAAGGCAGTGGGTGGGGTAGCAAAACCTATGGTGTAGCAACTGCAGATGAGAATGTTCATGTATTAATGGACCCAAATACATAGATTTCCACTTCAGTGTTCACTTCTGAATAGGTTATATGAGGCTTTACATACTTAATTATCTCTGTAAGCAGATTAAACCATGGCTGTAATCTGCAAACATCAGGGCATACTTTTAGTATTTTAAGTGAAAACTATTAAGGAAGGAAGTACTTGGGAAATAACACACATTTCCTTTTGCAACTTCTTCTTTTGGCCCACAGTCCATTTTGTTTAGATAAAAATGACTGATCCTCCAAGAAAAAAATACATATATTAAGAATTAACCAGTGTTATAAAACACTTACACTGATCTAATATCAGATTAAAATTTCATAATATAAACTGAATCACTGCACTAACAAAAGTCGGTGCTTTGATATAAAGCTACCATATACTTATACGGTTCAGAACCTTCATTTCAATAGTTTGTGTTCTCCTTCTTGAAGAATTCACTGACACTAGCTTTAATACATACAGTTTATAGTACTACCAATTCAGTAAACTGCACAATTGTAGCAACTTCTTCTTTCTCTTAATGATACAGGCCAAATATTGTCTATTCATGTATGTCATAAAATTCAAATTTGTCATTATATAAAGTACTAGTGGGCTGTGTGGACACCATATATAGAGCCAATCAGCTCCACACAGCATACAATTGGAACCAATAACGAAGTACAAACAGCAAAATTGCAAAAACATGTGTACATAAGACAATGTGCACTGCACTACTGGACATTCTATGGCTCCAGGAATCATAGTTAAGGGTAGATTGATACAACACCCCATATCCTATTTTCCCATATATCCATAACAGCTCAACAAGGCTACGGCAGATTGAGGTCAGGTGGTGATAGCAAACAAGACAGGTAGTTAAGCCAGATAATACATAGTTACAGGCTTAGCAGTGCTGCATTCACTACTTGGCTTCACATCAATACTTCCTACAGGTGTTTTACTTAAGTCACCCTCCATGGCAAAGGACATATACATATATAAACATGTATAAATATTTGTAGTAGTTTGATGCAAAAGGTTTTTAGGCACCATCTACAAGTTAAATATATATGTGATTTTGTGTGAGACCAAGAACAGGGGAGAAGAACCACAAGAAGCTGGATGTGCAGTTTGTTCTCTTACTGCTGGCAAATGAATAAGGGGGTATGGGATTTAGAGAGCAGAAATATTTCTATTACACTGAGCAAAAATGTTTAGTATAACGAGGCCAATGATATTTCAAACTTTCATAAGGTCCAGGGTATGTCACTCTTATTCCTGCGAAGTTACAATGATTTTTATACTTCAAAATAAGCTGTGTATATGTTACAAGAAATGTTGCTCCAAAACATATTGTAACATAGAAAGAAAATTTGGGTAAGGTGAATCTGACAGAAAAAAGAAATATTAATTGGACTATAAAAATAATGGTTTGATTCCTTAGGTTTCTGGAAAGAAACTAAAACTGAAGTTTCAGTGATAAAGATTTCTGTGAGAATAGCATCGGAGAGTAGAGACAGGCCAAGGTATGAATCATCTGAGTTGTAGTCCAATGTGAATGCACTGCAACTATGAAAAATGACACAAGAGTGAAAGAGTGACAAACAAAATTTCTATATCCTTAAGGTTTTTGGAACCTAATTTGGATCTATGGAATGTGAAAACAAATAAACAAACAAACATCCGATCAAAAATCATGATTCCACAACTGTAAGAAATGTAAACCTGAAAAATGTTCTACCAGTTATGATGTGAGGTGATACCACCACTGAGTAAGTCACAAGGACATAGTAGCAGCACAGCAGCAGCAGCAGCAGTAGTATGCAAGGGACCAGTATGTCCTCATGTGACAATGAAAAATATATATCCAGAAGGTAATAAAAATATGCATTTCAGTAGTTTCTACAGCAACAAAATTTTTAAAAATGAAAAAATGTATACATAGTGTAACAGTTTTGGCATGTATCCTACTACTGCTTCTGCATTCCAATTTTTGGAAGCTAAAATTTTATTCTCTGTTCTATAAAACATACAACTGATGATTTCAAACAAAATGTACCTGTCCAATTTTTACACCGCAAAAAGTGCGAGTTTTCTGCATAATGCAGAACATATTTACAACTGACCATGCATGAATAAACTGCTGTTTGTAGAATATAAGGAAGAATAAAGCTTCACAGTAACTGTTCAATACAGCATCATATTAAAAGAACAGAACATACTTGCTTTCATTGCAGCCTAAATTAGGCCATCCACAGAGCCTACTGGGAACAAAGTGAATGAAAATTACAAAGACTAAGGAAACTTATAATTCATTAACAAGTGAAGACTGGACTTCCATTTCATCAAACCGATGAAGAAATCTACAATACACAAGAAGAAACCTCTGTCAACTACCCGTAGAGACCTCAAACCAGTTTGAACCTCTGGCTAACCTCAACAAAAACAGTGACTTCCTTAGGTATGTACCTTCTGCGAAGCGATCCCAACCATCGACTAATTGCCATCTGCAACGCCAACTTGTGATTCAGAGTGTGAATAAAACGAAAAATGTGAACCAAAAAATAATAATTAAGGGAGACAGTCACGCAAGGAATAGTGCAGCTGAGTTTCAACATAGCTTGGGTTCAACTTTTGCAGTATCAAGTTTTGTAAAACCAGGTGCAGGAATAAGAGTCACAGTAGATACAGTGAAAGAAGATATTATGAAACTTAAAAGTGATGATGTGGTGGTAGTATGGGGAGGATCAAATGACATTGGGAAAAATAACTCTAAACAGACATTAAACCACCTATGTGATTTCATTAAGAATAATCAAATGATAAACATTGTGGTGATGACTGCACCTCCCAGATGTGACATTCTCCCCTCATCTTGTATAAATAATGAAGTGATCAGTTTTAATAGACAATTAAAAAAGAGAATGACACTTTAAAATAATGTGAAAATATAAGAAAATGACCTAGAAAGAGAATACTTTACTAAACATGGTCTACACCTGAATTCATCTGGAAAAGAATGTATTGGTCTGAGATTAGCTACAGTGGTTAAAAGTTTTTTTTTTTTAACAAAGAGATGATATCTCCTATCTGCTTACAGTGGAAAAACGACACTATGTTCCCTAATCAAGATAGCCGTAACGTTTTTGCATTATCTGCAGTTGAACTGTCTGATATTGATATCATCTTGGCCTGCATTTATAGATCACCAGATAGTGATTTCTATGAATTTTTACATAGACTAGCGTTATTATTCCTTAAAGTTTCTTCAAAAGGAAAACGTTTAATTTTTTGTGGTGAGCTGAATGTTATTTTTTTACAATACAGTGGTAAACTGCTAGATCTTCAAAATTTATTACTCATGAATAATCTAATAAATATAATAAAGCCCCAACGCTCCGCCCCAGCACTCAACATTCCCTCAGCCACAGTAGGCGCAACACTCGTGGTGTACACAACACGAGACACTACAGCCAGTTACAAGCCGAGGTTCTGCAAATGAAAACTACCAGAATCCTTACTGCAACGGATACCACCGCTACTAAAAGTGAGTACTTTATACTTTTCGCCCGAACACATTTCCACCACACACATGTAGTACCAACATTTTACATATATAGTATTCCCCACAGGTAGCAGTGAACCAGAACACACCTGCACCGGATGCTGACGTCCCGCGCATAATTACTCTCATCACACCGCAGAAACCTGCTCCGAACGGACTACTTCACCTACTGAGGTACAAATCAAGCCCAGCCTCTTCACTCCAACTCTTCTGCAACAGGGCTGCACACGCGCCAACAAACTCTACGACCTGACAGGCTGTGGATACTCGATCTAAACGAATAGTTCCACAATCATACATACAGCCAGCCTGAAACGTCCATGTAGCCACCATGGAAATACCAATGCCACAAACATGCTCGGGATACCCCAAGCTTTCCACTGAGCTCTACTATCCCCATTTGATTTTTTCACAGCAATCGAAGTGTACAACATACATATGTATTTTAAACCCAAGGCACCTTACTCATAAGACAACACTTACAACATGCATATACACTTTATTCTCTATCCACTTTACCTGTCGAATATATTACCACATAGATAACCACAAGACAACGAGATCTCATTGAAAGCTCAAAATATGCACAACAACTAATGTTCTTATAATGTATATTTTCTCCTGATTATATATTTTTGTGACCTGTGGATGGTCCATAGTGGCTGAAACATGTCGTCAGCCTAATAAATAGGATACAAAGAGAGTTGTGTTTTGACGTACCCACCCCCTCCTCATTCTATATCTTTAATGGATGTAATAATAGTAAATAACACGAATAATGAAATGTTTACAGTGAATCAGGATTTGGGTTATTCTGACCATCTAGCTCAACTTTTATATATAAAATAAAAAAATTTACTAAATGGTCCAATAATTACATGCAAAAGGCATTTTACGGATAAAAATGTTGAAGAATTTCAATACTTACTTCAAAAAGAAAATTGGGATGAGGTGCTTGCATCCAACGAGCCTAACACTTCCTTTAATATCTTTATGGACACATTTAGTTACTACTTTACCAAAACGTTTCCTTTGAAACTCCCATGTGTAAAAGATTCTATTGTAAATAAGTGGATTACAAAAGGCACAAATACCTCGAGCAACAAATTGCGATTACTACATAATATAAAAATATCTATGAATCTTCCCATGGAATCCTTAAAGCATATTCAGAATTATCAATTGATTTTTTGGAAAGTGATAAAAGAGGCAAAATGGGCTGAGGTAGATAGACTCAGTTTATCAGCTAAAAATAAAAACAAAGCATTATGGAACATTATAAATGAAGAAACTGCTAATTTCCAGCAGTTATCTAATATTACAATAAACAGTGGGGGTAAAATAATTACAAATCCTAAGATAACTGCAGAGAGACTTAACATCTATTTTACTGAGGTAACTGAAGGCTTTTTATCTCAAGTTAACTTTCATTGCCCTCAGCAACACTTAAATTTCCAAATAAAAAACTGTTCTGAAACAATGTTTATAGCTCCTGTTACAGTAACTGAGGTGGAACAAGTAATTAAGATCTTAAGAACAATTCATCTACTGGCTTTGACGAAATCCCAACATTTTAGTGAAACAATGCTTATGTTACTTCATAAAGCCACTGGTTCACATTTATAATGTTTCTTTTTCAAACTGGTATTTTCCCAGACATTATGAAAAAAGCAAAAATAAAACTTCTATTTAAAAAAGGGGATAGACAGGACATACAAAATTACATACCGATATCCATACTATCAGTGTTTTCCTAACTTCTAGAAAAATTAATGCACAATAGAGTACTTTCATTTTTAAAAAGGCATTATATACTAACTAGCGAAAAACATGGATTCATGGAGTCCAAATCCACAGAGACTGCTAGTCA
>Ga0123355_10019081_pt1 | contig 10907 bp, 5 predicted proteins | sample TergutEmb28metaG_3_FD_89872 | JGI IMG/M metagenome (GOLD analysis project Ga0123355, IMG submission 89872) | Embiratermes neotenicus P1 segment gut microbial communities from Petit-Saut dam, French Guiana - Emb289 P1 | ecosystem: Host-associated > Arthropoda: Insects > Digestive system > Gut ...
TGTAACTGCAGTATATACACAGTTACAATACTGTAACTGCCGTATATACACAGTTACAACACTGTAACTGCCGTATATACACAGTTACAATACTGTAACTGCCGTATATACACAGTTACAATACTGTAACTGCAGTATATACACAGTTACAATATTGCAACTCCAGTATATATACCGTTGTACCTTTTGTAATTTAAAACGTAACTACTATAGAAACCACAGTTAAACGCTACATAACAAAACATGGTTTTGAATAAAGGGCACAAACGTTCTCCCTGATGATAGTGAATGTAATGTCGAAGCATGTAGGAGAAATACAATAAATATACGCAGTGAATAAACATTTTGCATTTGGTTGGTATAATTAAAATGTGTGTAATCTTGAAGACACAGTGGGTCTTTCCCTCTTGGTTTTGGTCTCCCCATACCATGGCGCCTACTTTGATGACACTGAAGATACGATTTTTTTTTTCATTCATGTCACACATGTTCTCTATGTCTTTTGGCACTGAACGATGTGTTCAGCTATGCTGGATACTAATAATTTTTCATGGATGTTTGTGTGTCTATTTTTTTGTCAGGCGTGGTTAAACCTGAAAGTGATCCTAATAATCTCAATTGTGCTACATGTTATCTAAATATTTTAAATATTTAAAAGTGATTAAGAATTCCAATTAAAATGGTTTGCATAGAATGAGTCCTTGTTTAGTGGCCCCAGTCGTGGGTTTCATTGCTTGAGCGAAAAGACTCCGTCCAGGAAGCGACGTGCATCACTCAGTAGTTTCTGAATGGATGGCCTGCTGGGAGGGTTGATGAGTCCTAACCCAGTACGCACACAGCGCAGCTAAAAAATCTTTTTCCATTATCTTAGTTCGGATTTACTGGAGGAGAGGAATTCTGTGGTTACCCAAATATAAAGGTGGGCCGGGATGGCTCAGTCGGTAAAGCGACTCGTTACAGCCTGGACCGTCCGGGGATCGAATCCCGGTGCTGGCGAGTTTTTCGCACCCGTCCAGACCGGCCCTGGGGTCCACTCAGCCTCCTATACAACGAGTACTGGGTCTTTCCCGGGGGTAAAGCGGCCGGGGCGTGGCGTTGACCACAAACCCACATCTAGCGCCGAGGTTAAAGAAAAAGTAAACTATATTTCTACTTCCCTTACGGGTATTCGTGGCCTGTTCTATGGGAAACTTTACTCTACTTTACTTTACCCATATGTAACACAGAATCACGTGATTGGAGTAGCTCCTCTGGGCAGAAAATAAGTTTTCTGCATATTATCACAGACCTTTTGCTTGACGATTCTGGGACATGCAGAACGCAATTTGGTGTTTATATAGTCGTGAGGCAGAATTCATGATCCTACAAAATCAAGTTTATTGTTTCTGTAACAAACAGATGCTCGTGTGCAGCACAAAGGGCGTGGAAGGACGAAGTAAAGGTACAGGAACATCTTTTAAATGCAATTTTATTTACAAATTATCTCGTTTTTCTTCTATTTTAATAATATATTATGCGGTATTAAAGAATAAAACAAAAATCAACCCTTTCAAGCACAGTGGTAACTATATATACCACGTATTTTAACACTAAAATTCTGCAATTTTTTTCCACACGGCGTATTTATGTGTTGCGTATTATTCTCACAACAAACAGCGATTTTTCCCTAAATGGCGTTAAAAGACTGATGTTTGTAATGGAAACGCATTTACTTTTCTGTGTGGTAGGAACTTAACTTTTAATATAATTTGAACGAATGAAGAATGAATAAACATTTTCCACGGTGCTCACACCCTGGACATCTTCCGTGAACGAAACGGACGTACCAAGTCATGGGCTTGGTTTGTGTCGACGATTACTTTCAACCTTCAAGGCTTCAGACCTTGCGGAGGAATTTTTTATCCGTCATGCTTCAAAGGGTTAAATATCAGTTTTAGACACAGCCTAAATGACAAAGTCGTGTCATTAGAGTAAAACTTAAAAAAGCGATGTATTTATAGAAAGACGAAAAAATAAAATGACTTTCTTCTACGTTTTCAGAACATTCCGATCACAAACACAGTTCAATTACACCCACTCTTTAATATTGTACACTATTTTATCACCAGACAAAGGCCTGCCAGAATTTTTCCTTCAGTTTCTAAGGTACAGAACTGAACTACTGTTTTGCCAACCTTTGTCATTCTATAAGATCATCTAAACAGAAATATTTCCTTCAGATCAATCTCATGAGAGTAGAATCTGTTCTATTGGACAGTAACTAAGATGGCTTTCAAAGAGTTTCACAATGAAGATGCAATTAAAATAGGCACCGACTACAGTTATTTAAAAATTACGACTACAAAATTAAAAAAGTTTGAATTTGTAATTTTGCATTAGTTACAGTAATAATTACTTAAAGTATTTTAAGATTTTAAGTAACATTATTATTGAAATGTAAAAGTATTCTTATCTAATTTTGGAAGGTTTCAATAATACACATAATATACCTCTACTGATAAATGAAATTGATCAGATCTGATTTGCATTAAATTATTCTTGTGCATATTTACTAATGCGAAAATAAATGTATGGCACATATTGCAACAACCAAAACTATCTGACAAGACTTGATGTGTTTTCTATATTTCTGGAGAAGTAAGTGTGTTGCCAGAAGCGATGGAACCTGTCAACGTTAACATAAAATCTGACGATATCACTGGCTCTTTTGTCATTGTTGCAAGTGGACTGACTTTTTAAGTTTCCCTCGAATGACAAAACAGATTTAATAAGGTGCCCTGTCCCCGGCGTTGTTTCGCCAGTAGTTAGCTAGATGGCGACACAGTAGGTTGTTCCGCTTCCGTAGGAAGGCTCGCTGAACCTACACCTGTAGCGTTTGGATCGCTGGTGGGTGCTGGTGGGCTTTGTAGGGCATTGCACGGATTCATGTTGGTGACATTGTTGGGCGTCTTTACGCCAGCGCACGATGATGCTGGCGAAGATGTCGGAGACCTACTTGTAGTTCGGTCACTTGCGGCTACGTTCACTGTAAGATTTGTCGCTACTGTCAGTACTTGCTGTCTCATTGAGTCCGATTCTGAGTAGCAACTTTCAGATACCGAACCGTCTGCCGTGAACAAAGAAGCGTTCGAATGCTCTTCACCACTACTGGGGGAAGCCAAAGGGGTTATGGGACCCACAGTGACAGGTGCTGGGTCCACCCCAAGTGTGGAAGGTTTCACTAAATTTATTCCATTGTTCACTTTCGTCACAGATGCCATGGATGCTGGCACCTGTGGCACCGTAACGGGGGATGCGACTATGGACGCCTTGGTCGGTGAGGACGCCTGTGTTACGGGTGCATTCTTGTTGGTCGCGTCTTTGCTGTGGTGTTTGCTCTCCTGCTTGCCTGCAGACTGGTTCTTATGCTCTGCTGCTTCAGCGTTGCTAATGTTATCCTGTTTCTTCCACTTCGTGCGACGATTCTGGAACCATATTTTCACCTGAAACAGTCGAAGAAACGAATTATGATATTTGGGGTTTTCTCACCGGTAAATATTAACTTTTCAGTGTAGATCATCACATTCCGAAGGACTGTTATCTGAAAAAGAAGGCTGAACTTCGTTCCAATATGACATTCCGAAATGAAAACAAGAACTGGCCACCAAAGTTTATCGTCCGACTAGAACTGAAAACTCAGAAAGAGGATTTCCTGGTCCAAACTGGCAACACTAACAGATAAAACTAATGTGCTTAAACACGCCATGAAGACGTATGGAAAAGTACGGTACAACCTCCAGGCATTCTTAACCACGTCACTAAGTGGAAATGGATTTTCAGTTCTGTCCCCCCCTCGGGGAGGAGCCCCTGTTTCCCGCCAGACAGTAGGCCCGGTGGGCACACAGCCGTTCTAAACTCTGTGCAGAAAATACAAACATCTCGCCCCTATCAAGAATTAAACCCCGATTCCTCTGTCACCTAACACATAAGCTACAGTCACTTGTCCCATTAAAGCATGACGGTATATATATATATATATATATACGGCCTACTTTAATACTGAGACACTGCACATTCTACCCGCAGACTGCATTTATGTGTTTCATATGATTCACGTAGTGAGTAGTGATTATTTCAATGCACAATAGCGAGTCTGCGCTCTTCATAAAAGGCGTCGCATTTTTTGAGTAGCTGAGCAACTATAACATTCTCAAACACGACCCTTCTCCTTGGAGTCAGGCACGTAAAACACAATGGATGTCTGATGTAGTTGTAATCCCTCAACTTACAATTTGTCTGTGCTGGCATATATTATACGTTGGGGGGCCTCCCTGCGACTCAGTATTTGGGGTCCACCCCGCAAATCGACGATCGGGGGTCCCGTTATATTTAATAGCACTGTTACGGAAAGACAGGATACTTTTGTTTGTAAGAAAAAAGAGATCCAGTCCGAAAAAAAAAAAAAAAAAAATTAGTAATCTGTATGTTTGGGGGCCACTTGACCCACAGGGCCCACCGCTCGAGGGGTGTGCGGGGGAATTATCCAAGCCTGTGTGTGTGTGTGTGTGTGTGTGTGTGTGTGTGTGTGCGTGCGCGCGCGCGCGCGCACGTCCGCGTGTGTGTGAGTGTGTGACGCATATCTTACGTCGCTTGACAATTTTGTTGCGCCTAGAGTAGGCGGTTAGCACTCCATCCGTTTGCTACTGCAAACGAGATCAATATTGGAGAAATCAAGTGGAACAGCTGACACTGGTTACATTATGCAGAAAAGGAGGAACATGACACAAAGCACGGTGGTAAATATTTGCACCACATGCTTTAACACAAAAACAGAACATCTTGCACACACGTACGCGCAAGCACGCGCGCGCGCACACGCACACACACACATACACACACACAGTAAGATTTATGAACTGCGGATTATTCTCACAGTGGACACAAGATTCCTTCTTTCTCTAAACCGCCCAGAGAGACTATGTGGCCCGCCCACCCTGCTATTCCAAGGGGTACCGAGTCTTTTTCCCCAGGGTAAAGTTACCGGGGCACGACATGGACCACTGACCCCAATCTAGTGCTGACGTCAAGAATAAGAGGAGTTATCTCCACTCAGCCTTTGTGGATTTTATTCATGTTTGCGGCTGTAGAACTGGGGGAAATTAATGGGAAACAGAGTCGCAGCGCCGAGCCTTTAAACTGTAATTTACTCACATTTCGTATAAACAACTCCTTTCCTGAGCTGCATTCAGGCTTCAGACAGTTAAACAGGCCTATACACCGTACCGAATAACATCTTCTAAGTTCTAACACCGTATGGTGTGGATAACAACGTACTGGGTACCAACCTTTCGGAGGAATACACTGCCTCCACCTTCAGAGAGTTAAACAGGCCTATACACCGCACCGAATAACATCCATATTGTGGTCTTCTAGGTTGTAACACCGTATGGTGTGGGTAACAACGTACTGGGTACCAACCTTTCGGAGGAATACACTGCCTCCACCTTCAGACCATATAAACTTATCTCTTGTCTTAAAATACAGTTATGGATATCATAAGTGACGTGCTTCAGAAGACAACCATCTTTATTCACGTGCTAAACGGCTTACTTAACAGCCGGACTGTAAATGCATCCAACATTCCACCCTTCTGTGAAAACCGCATCTCACATGCGACGTAGCAAGGCAGTCCAGAACTCACTTTAAGTGACGTTAATGCTGCTCGATTTCCAATAGACCTCTTTGTGCTACCCGTTTGCTTTGTACAGCGATTATCTTGATAGTTCTGAGCAAACAGAAATAATTATCACCTATCTTAAGCAACTGTATGAAATTACTGACTTGCCTGCAGTCTTTAACAAGGAAACACATTCGCTGGAATCAGACTCTGAAGAGACTAACACACACAAGGTTACTACAAACCACTGCATATTAAGACATGTAATTATTATAAAACGAAACCAACTCATATCAAGGCCACATGTACCAGATATTCGCAGCAAAACAGTGAGATGAATTTTATATCATAGGCGGTGGTTTAAGTGTCAATTCCACTTCTTGAAACACCACCAGAATGCGCTTCCGTTTAGCCTTTTGAATTTCATTAAATTTTATATAAGAATCCGGCTCGACTCACGTCTCCATTACAATTTCCAGGCGGTTAATGCAGTTTTAGAAACGATAGTAGTTTATTGCGAGAACAGCGCAAAACACATAAACGCAATATGTTGATAAAAAGAAGAGTTGTCTATTGTTAAAACAGGTGGTATGTGAAGTTAAAATTGGGTGTTAAAGATTTACGGAGCCGTCTCCCACGCATTTACAGGCTATTGAAACAGAAGACAAAATTCCAAAACGCAGAGCAGCATTAGCACTACAAAAAGGGACGCTTAGCAGAATATCTATAAATGTTTAATTTCTACGCCACAGAAAACGCCAAATACATTAAGTATGAGCTGAATGAAGTTAACGGACGGACAGAACAATAACCGCTGTTTGTTCCGACAGTTAACTGGAACTCTTTTGACGAAACGCCATTTTCACTGACTATAAACCAGGTGGCATTTATGAATATCACTGCGTAATAAAACGTAAAGTTCTTACATGCTGGTCATCATGACGTGTTCACCGCGCTCTGGTGTATCGTGCATGAAATAATGTGGCAGTACGCGTTTGGCTGCTGTATGCAATTAACATGCTCAGGCCGTGAAGTAAAGAAAACAAGTATATCCATGAATAAAGCCGATATTGTAGTCAAGCGTGGTGATTTAGGTCATGCATGAAATACAGAGGAGCAACAATAGTAATGTATTTTCATAGGAAGTGACAAATATGTTGAGGACTAGCAGAACTACCAGAACTACCAGATCTTCCTTCGGAGAAACGTTGCCTTCCTTGTCATACAAAGAATGAAAAGATATTCGCCAACATGTTCTATATAGTGTAAATACTTGTTGAAAATTAAGTGAAAAATGTTATACATCATATGTTTAATTTTCCAGATGTACGTCACTCGCAAACCGGGTAACCAGTTTCTCAGCAGTCATACGACATGTGTGTTTGTTGAGGTACTCGAGACAGAGAGAACGGCAGGGCTCGGTTGTGGCGTAATAATCGTGAAATACACACTCACTCACTCACACACACACACACACTCACTCACACACACACACTCACTCACTCACTCTCTCACACACACACACACACTCACACACACACACTCACTCACACACACACTCACTCACTCACACACACTCACACACACACACACACACACTCACACACACACACACACTCACTCTCTCACACACACTCACACACACACTCACACACACACACTCACACACACTCACACACGCACACTCACTCACTCACACACACACACTCACTCACTCACTCACACACACACACACACACACACACACAGACGACGAATAATGCAACTTTCGCATAACATTATACCGGCCGACGTCATCCACACACCAAAGTGTTAGCAGCGTCCTCGGGAGACACGCAGACCAGCACGTGTGACACTTCTCAATGTTGGTCGCGCACGGATGCTGGAAGATAGACCAATGGAGACCCCATAATTGCAGATGTGAAATGACAGTCGTGGAGAAGCACTCGTGATATCGCAAGAGAACTAGGACTACTCCAAACGAGGGTCCTCGAAGAAATTATTGGCAATTAACTGGTTGCATAACATTACTCATGGAAAGCTCATCTGTTTCCAGACGATCGTCCGCTACACCCACTGTTAACTGCAACAAAGAGGCACCCATGGTTTGATCATGTTTTACCTTCATCATTTGATGCTGACGTGTATCTCGCTAATTAAAATTCGCAGGACAGTTATAGCTCATTTCTTAACAAGACAGGCAAGGTACTGGAACTTTAACACTGAGGCGCGTTCATGCAACCATTGTTGCAGTGGAAGAGTAATAAACATGTGTGTTTGTAGCATTTGTTATTCAGCATGCAATGCGCATGCGCCGTATTGTCATTTGTGGCCTGTCCGGCAGTACCACATTTTTCCACATTATTTCATAAACGGCGCGAATTTCGAAAAAAAAAAAAAAAAAAGTTATTGAACATAAAATGTGCTTTGATTTTCTCTACAAATTTTTCTGAAACATTTCTGATTACGAGAAAAATTCAGCGTGGCATGTTGGTCTTTACGTAAAGTGCCGTTATTCTTGTCAGATTTTAGTAAAATTTAATGAAGTATACATATATTAGAAAAATACTCAAATGTCAAATTTAATGAAAATCCGTCCAGTGGGAGCAGAGTTTTTCCATTTGGATGGACGGACGGACAGACAGACGGTCAGACGAAGTTAACAGTTGCTTTTCGCAATTTTGCGAACGCGCCTTGAATGCAATCACAATACGGGAAGGAAGTGCGTCAATTTTTACTGTTTATAGTAGCCAGAACTTCAAGGAAGAAAATCAACATTTTTGTTTGTAATAGAAGAGACATTGGTAATGAGGATTCGAAACACCTCCCAAAACTCCACTGCAGTACTTGCACGTCCGTTTAATGCCGTGACGACCGCACATAACACGTATCGGCAAGAGTAATGAGGTAATTACATATCTTTGGGTAGACTCTAGTATGAACAGCAACATTGGTATATTCAGGCCTATAAAGAATGAAGTGTGCGTTACTAATACTAGTTATTAACAACAGAGCAATACATTGTAAGTGTGTTGTTTAACGAAGCTCTCAGTTACTGAGATTATATGACCTTGTTGACGAATGAATGAATTATTGAATATGTAGCTTTGGAAGAACGATTTTCGGAGGGTAAACCAAAGTGCTCGGAGCAAAATCTATCCATTGTGCGACGGTGTACACCACAGACCCAACATAGATTGGCCTGGGATCAGACCCAGGCCTCCACGTTGAGAGGTCAGCGATTAACCCTCTGAGCCGTGGCATGGTGCTGCAATGCATTCATCTACAGGCACAATAATGGGGTACTTAGGTGGATAAAGTTACGCAGTTACGATTAGCATCTGTCGTGAACATGCATTAAATGGACCCCTTGTTACCTCAATATGGCGAGTCCTTAGGTTGCGGGCGAAAAAGTAGTTGTCAGTACATAGAAAGTGTCTGTGACAGCCGACAAGAGGTGGTCTCAAAGTTTGGGTTTGTCATCAGGGGCGCTTACAACTTCACAATGTAAAGAAAAGAGCAGCATGTTACAACACTTACAATGTGACCTCGGGTATTAGCACCTTTTGATACGACCTAAGCAACGAAAAAGTGAAGGAAATTGATTAGATTCGGCTGGCTCAGGATACGGTAGTGTGGTTGCATCTCGTGAAAATATTGAGCCGCCAGTTTACGTAAATGGGAAAGAATTTGCTGATCTGCTGATCGTATGTTAGGTTGAAATTATTTATGTACATGTAGTGACCTTCAAATCGTATCACGAGTAAGCTGCGTCTTCCTGAGACAGTCCGCCAAATGTGTGTTTGGGATAAACAGAAACCAAACGGGATACACCTACTTGTACAAAAGAAAAGCACAGGAGAACACACGGTTTATATTGGTATTGACAATAGAAGGAAAGGACATGTGTGTGTGTGTGTGTGTGTGTGTGTGTGCGCGCGCGCGCGCGCGCGCCCGCCCACATATACGCGTACATAAATTTAGAGGCAGAAACGGGAAGTGTGTAACATACAGGAATTGAGAAATATAATAATAAAATAAACAAGACAGGCAATGTACGTAAAACGTAACATTGAGACGCATTCGTGCAGCCACTGTTGCAGTGGGAAAGCAGAATTACATATTCTGAGTTTGTGTTTGTAGCCTTAGGTATCCAGCATGCAGTGCATAACTCATTACTCACTACGAAGAAGAGTTCAAGTTAGGTAGCACGTAACAAAAAATATATTATGGTCTATTTATGGTTTATTTAATGAGGCTTTCGGTATCCTAAACCAAACTTTGGGTCATGACTTATCACAGGATCGCTAGAAATTCTGTCTTTTTTCTGCCCCCTCCACCTGTTTCTTCTACTTGAAGTTCTCCACGTTTTCCACCAAGGATAAGGTCGCCACACATGGAGGCCAAGAGCGGCGGGATTATTGCAGGAAAATTTCCGAAGCCCCCTATTTTGGGAAGGCAAATGCCCCTGTCCGACTCAAGTCGTCACGCCGCTGACTATAGCGACACCTGCCGTTCCGTGTCAATCGGAGACCGATGTGCCATCCGCTTTACATGTGTGAACTTGTATTTTAAACCGTGTCATATTTGAAAACAAAGAGGATGGGGAGGAGGCGTAGCAGTGCAGCCGATATGCGTGTATCGAGTGGCGTAGCGAGGCCCGGGGCGAGTAGTGACAATGCTCACACCTAACAGAAATTATGAACTTTAAAAAGTCACATCTGCTTATTGAACTTAATTTTATTTGGTTCAATAATTAAACATTTTTTTAAACATTCATTTTGCCGCCTCTTTGACTCTGACGCCCAGTGTGAGCAGAACCATTCCTGCCCCCCCCCCCGCCCCCAAGCTATGCCGCTGCGTGTAGCTCCCTCAATAAGAGGGACACATACACAATGATCTCCGCAGTTGACACAAAAAGTATTAGTAATAAATGAACGTGATAAAAAAGGAAAATAAAAACACGTCCACCTACGGATTTCGGGTTGGAATATGCGAACCTTACCACAACCCATATTAAGTCAGTCAAGAAGGTAATTTACTCTGTGCCCCCCACCCCACCACAACTACCCTCATTATGCTCATGTAGGCCATGCTTTAATTATCTCGGCTACTGTACCGTAGAAGCATTACTGAGAGTCAAGGAGCAGAGGAATATCCTACATGAAATAAGGAAACGGAAGGCTAACTGGATTGGTCACATTCTGCGTAGAAACTGCCTTCTACAGCGGGTTATTGAAGGAAAGATAAA
>Ga0123355_10019082_pt1 | contig 10907 bp, 7 predicted proteins | sample TergutEmb28metaG_3_FD_89872 | JGI IMG/M metagenome (GOLD analysis project Ga0123355, IMG submission 89872) | Embiratermes neotenicus P1 segment gut microbial communities from Petit-Saut dam, French Guiana - Emb289 P1 | ecosystem: Host-associated > Arthropoda: Insects > Digestive system > Gut ...
GATGTTAAGTAGAGATATTAACATTACAGAAACCACATATTCCTGCCAGTTTTAATACGTATTTGGTAATCAATAAGTGTGTAACAGCTGTCAAAGTTTCAAACTTCACTGGCCATTATTTCCGTAACCATTCAACTTTGGACATAGGTGTTTTGGGTTATATCGATATACTTAGCATAAGGAACACCCTCCCGAAGTCTGGCACATTCCTCCTGGGACACCCTGTATATGTCGTCTCTTCCCTGACGACAGTAATATTCAAGGTGAACATACATTTCTATCGGTCGTCAGGTGTCGTAAATTACAGAAGATGTGTACTTTTCTAAGTCTATTACAATATCAATTTTCAGGACTTTACAGCAAGACGAGCTAGTGTCATTCCTAATTTTAATTTTCACCCTGAAGTCAATTTCAAAACCAGAAAACATAAATACGGAGTGATCTCCAGTACATGTTATTTATAAAGTACCAAACGACAGAAATATCCACAAAATGATTCAGAAGTCATTAAAGAATACACACACAGACCGATAGACATGGCACTACTATAGTCAAACTCACCTCATATGAAAGTGAAGAAGGTAACAAAGAAGTAACACCGCTCAAGCTATAGTTAGGTGGGCCCAGGCCTCTTGTGGCCACTGAGTTGGTCAGCCGTAACTACATTAAGTTGCAAGGACTCGTGACCTGGCCTTATAAGACGTGTCCAGGCCTCAACCGGAACGTCTAAGCCTGGATCAGAGTTATCTACAGCATGCTGACAGTTTCCATACACAGTATAACATCGGGCTGCTACTGTGTTACCCGCTGTCAGATCAAGTCGCAACAGCAAGAGCTAAACAAGATATCTGGGACCTGCTTCTCTACCAACTTCATGTGAAATAAAGGACAATTTCCCCTGAGCTTAAATAAGCACCATGCTATGAAAAATTATGGGAAGAAAGAAGCACAGTTTCAAGGGTTTTCACCACGGCATTAATCCCCAGAAAATAACCCCAAGCAGCCATAGGGTACAAGGACGGTTCAGCCACAGAACCTGTCCGGACATTGGACCCCGTCCCTTCAGGGAACTGAACCCCGATTCATCGGTTGTCCAGTTCTTTCCACAGTCATTCCTGCATTTTTCCGAATCCATAAGCATTTTTCCTTTCACGGAGTATCGTTGCACTTTAATGCCCTTTGGTTAAAGCCGCCACGCTTTTTTCCTCCCACATTCTTTTTAGTGTTGTCAGCGTTCTTGTTCACACAATGTAGTCTGATATTAACAGCATACAGTTTAACGCATTTACATTAAGTCAGGTCCAATGCCAGACCATAGGTGAAGATTTAAAATGTGGATCGGTTTTGTAATATCGCGCTGGCAGATTGGGGCTACCACGTATTGCAAGGGTGGTTTTGTAGAAATATGGAACCTTTGGCAGTGAGAAAACCCTGTCTTAATCACAGTTTGCCGAGAATCAATCCCACATGAAGCCGCCTGGTACTGAAATCAGGCTGTAGTTATGAAAAATCGACACGTAATTCTTGCGAGCTATGGCACTACAAAAATATTCATTAATGCTTTGACTCATTCATTCGCCGCATAGTATTTCTTGTAACAGGCCCATAGCCTCTTCAACATCGCGTTCCCCGCAGAATGGGATCTAATACTTCCTGTCTCAAATTCCAGTATTATTTCCTTGGCTTAAACTCATCCAGCAGCTGCTTAGGTCCTCTTCCTCGTCTTCTCGTTTATTCTATGCTTCCTTCTATCTTTCCTTCAATAACGTGATACAGAAGACAGTTTTCGTGCAAGAACTGATCAATCAAGTTAGCCTTCCTTCCTTTTATTGCATGTTAGGATGTTCCTTTCTTCCTTGGCTCTATGTAATACTTCATTATTCACAAGACCAATTCAACCGACTGCCCTCTCATATACATACATACATACATGTGTGTGTCTGTGTTTATATATATAAACACGAAGACAATTCCTAAAGAACAGCAGAAATAATTCAGCATCGCCCAACGCTTGATAAGCAACGGACAAGCCATGTGTCATAAACAAGACATTATGGAGGTGTTATGCACAACACACAAAGGAGGATATCCCGATACCATCGAAAAATACTACATATACTGTGAAATTACAAGAGGTTCTCAGATAAATGATGACAGTACAGTTTCACGAAACAGAATATTCGACGTAGTAGTACACCATGACTCCTAAAAGATGGCACAGCAGTCAGTATGTTACTTGCAACGGACTCAAAACTAGTACTTTTCGAGCTGTCGTATGTGTGCTACGCAAGACCGCTGTGACCGGCCTGAGTTACGAGTGTAAACCATCTCCTGAAAAATGGTATTACGTTCAGACGAGCAACAACAAAATACTGTTCCATTCAGAAAATTTTAATCTTATTACAACATACCATTACAGGAACGACCTTAAGGATAACTATATATTGTGATGCACAAACAACAGAATATCATCTTGCTCCATCCAACTACATCAAGACAACACCCATCCAGTATATTACCTATATTTATCTTATCCTTAAATTTGTATTTGTCCAAGAAGCAACATGTATAAAAAATGAAACATGCATAATCGTAAAAACTGAGATCTCAGAAAAGCAAGTTTATAACTTTCAAGTGTTTTATCAAGTTTTAGCCTGATGATGACCTTTTAGGGTCGAAATATGTTGCTGTAAAATTACTACAAATACAGATGTGTTAACGGTTTATACTTATTAATTAACCAAAAGATCTCCATCCTTCTCCAGCACCTCATTTCAAAGTTCTCAAGGTGACTCTGATCTACTTTCCCATCTGTCAAAGTTTGAATATTATACAAAGCTATGCTCCGAATGTAGCATTTCATTAATTTCGCCCTTCAGTCCACTTTGCTGGTGAAAATAATCGTCTTCTTGTTGAATGCTGCTTTTACCAGAGCAATCTAAGATTTTATTTCATTCAAGATATTTTAAAAATTTGTATAGCTAGTGAAATGCCCCTTGAAAATTCATGAAATAGAAGACAATTATAATCTCTTGGTATAGTTCCCACAAATAATCCCTGCACTTAACTGCTGTTATATACCCCTGCCCTTGAAAGACAATATGATATCACTATTTCGCCGAATATGCATACTATGTAACATGCCGTGGCACATTCTAGAAATTTCCGAAAGTACGTGGCAATCATTTCCGGTCCCACTCCCCTCCACCTATGTAACTTCATAATTTGACCTCGTCACTTCGATCTTGGCAGTTGGCGGTTGGTCGTACTTAGGTTTGGTGCCTTTTCTATAATGTTTCGGTTGGCCACGCAGGCCAGTGTCCTTGGCCTATCGTCGTGGGCTACTAAGTTTTGTTTCTGGGGATTCATTTCCCATGACGCCAGCCCAGATAACTTAGTCGTTTAATTTGTATGTGATACGGGCATATCTATTCTGCAGTTCTGCCGCAAGTGCGTACGTAAAGGCATGCAAAGTAGTCCCATTACAGGCCTGGAGTGGCCCAGAGGGTTCCAGGAAGTTAAGGTTCCCAGATTTCATGACAACGGTACAGGATGGTGGTAAGGTTTTCAGCCTTACGCACCGGCCGCCTTTACCCCCAGGAAATGCTCTTGGTACTCATTTCTGTTAGAGAATGAGTCGACCCCAGGACCATAGTGCGATCGGAAGGATGACACCAGCTGGGATCGAACCAGCCACCTTCTGATTTGTAGCAAAGCACCTTAACCTCTGTGCTACCGCGGTCCCCGTAAAGGTATGCATTCTCTACTATTTTGTATTTGGTATCATTACGTTCATTAACATCAATTTAAAATTTTTATGTTTTAATTAGTCATACTGTTTATTTGTGTTGCGTATATGTGTAAATGCATACATGCTTCTACAAATTATATTAGGGTGCACAAGATTTAAAGTGGGGTACAGTAACTTTTTTTTCGGAGAAATGTTCACCCGCTGCCAACTGAGGCATAAGTACCTCCCATTGTCATTCATCGCTGCCACGTTCTGAACCTGTCCCAATCGTTCCCATGATTCATACTCCTGCACAAAATACCTAAATTCAAACCTACACCGTATCCCATTATACAGTAGACTATATATACTCTATGTTTATATTTTTAACAACTAATTAAAAATAAATGTATATTTTGAAGCGCGGCTTATGTGCTTTACGTGGATATTACGTGATATCGTTGTTACGCTTCTGATCACGAAGTAATAATGAACATTGTCGATGAAGGGCAGGCAACATATCGTACAAAACACTGTAATGTGAAGTGTATCTAGGTACACGCCATCTGTAAAAGATAATTATACTGCATCCCGTCAAACGAGTGGTCCTTGTAGGCGGCAAGAGTAAGTGACCAAGGTACCGGCCGCTTCATATTTAACCCTTTTCACGCTACACACAGACATTTCGCTGATAAACGTAAACTTTTCTAACTTGAATGCGAAAGATTTTCTCGCATTCTTCTAAACTAATGTCACGTAGCTGGAAATGCACTTTTTGAAAACAGGCAAAGGGCAGAATGGTTACTCCAACAATTGACCTTTCAAGTACAGATTTCTGCTACAAATAATTTAATCACGATTACTTGGTCCCTGGACTTTGTCAGCGTCTGTTATTCAAAAAGAACAAAACAGGCCATGTACGTATTAAGCAATTCTGAGGCGCGATGGCGTAATCACTTTTGTCGGGGAAAAGCAATAATTATTAAATATTATGAGTGTGTGTCTGTAGCCTTATTTATCCAGCATGCAATGCGCATGCGCTGTGTTATATTGTCAACTGTGGCCTGTCTGGGTCTACCACATTTTCCAAAGTATCTCATAAACAAAACGATTTTCGGAAAAAAAAAGTTATTGAAAATACAGTTGTGTTTCGATTCTCTCTACTAAGGTTGTCTGACATATTCTCATTCTACGAAGAATTCGGCGAGATATAAATGTACACAGGTATTCATATAAAGCACCCGTTACCATTGTCAGATTTTAATGAAGCTTTAATTTCGCGACAGATTTTCGAAAAATATTCAAATATCAAATTTCATGAAAATGCCTCCAGTGGGGGCAGAGTTGTTCCATGCGTACGGACAAACACACATTAAGGAACCGATAGTCGTTTTGAGCAATTTTGCGAACGAGCCTAAAAAACAACACTGTTCCACAAAATGGATGTTTTCCTGTCCCTCTGGTTAGTGGATAGGGCAGTACCACACCACCGCTGACAATAACTCTTTCTGTGGGACCCAACTAAACGTGACACCCCAATCATTCGCTTGAGGACGGAAACACATGTAGTTCCCAAAACATCCTGTAACTTTCTGTTTTTGAACGCGGGAAGATGTACAGAGCCTTCAAATGTAATATTGCTAAATGCAACACACGAACAACAGAGGCCTGTAGAGCTGAAATATTTTAGTATTTAATTTTTGGCTTGTCGTAATTAAAAGTTACAAACATTATGAAGTTGTGTCTGTGATTAATTAATTATTCACCGTGCCATGGAGACGTGTAGGGGCGTGGACGTTATACTCATCGCTTTCTTGACATCGACACAACATGTCAGCGAGTTGTCAGCGTCAAGTCCAGGCCACTATATTCCCGAAGAAAGAGCGCCCACAATCAGTGTGGAAATAGTGATGAAGAGAAGATTCTCCGCCCCAGTCGGGAGTAAATTCTCGAACATGCGGTTTTCCAGCTCTTTTCCTAGCCACTGTGGGTCTATTGAACGAAATTTGTTGGCTTCTTACTGAACACTATGCGATATTTATACAGCCGAGACCAACCCTTCCACGTCCGTCCCAACTTATAAGTAACAAAATGAGGATGACGTACCACGTAGCCTATGGGTGAAACATAGGTGAGATTTTTATCTCAGTAATTAACCAACTTGATGCACAACATTTTTTTTTGTTTTGCAATAAGTTTATTTCATGCTTCTACATGTTTCAATCACATGTGCTCGAAACATGTAGAGGCATGAAATAAACTTATTGTAAAACAAAAAAAAAATTGTGCATCAAGTTAGTTAATTACTGAGATAAATATACTGAGATGCACGGGCAGCAAAACGTGAAAATAGGTGAGATTGCTCAGCTGGTCAATAAATTCCCCACATTTTAATGAACACGAAAAATTGTTAACTTATTCGCAGTAGCCCGCTAGTAGTCCCTGTCCTGAAAAACATGGAACTTTTTCACACATGCCACATCCCATCTCTTGAAAATCCAATGTATGTTAAGTTTTTCCAGTTGATGTTTTTCTCTCCTGTTATCAAACCAGCACACTGTGTGCATTTATTTCCCCCTCTTGTGCGTGCCACTTGTCCTGCCCATCATATTATCCTATGTACGATCATCCTCATAACGTATAGCGACAGTAGCAGTCATGAAGTGTACAGGAAAGGGAAAAACTGAAACTGGCCCGCTATTCAATGTGTACTGGGGCCCTATCCCGGGGGTAGCGCGGCCGCGACGTGAACTAAAATCCCACAGTCATCCAGTATCGAGGTTAACAATGAGTAGAGTTATACCTCAGGTCTCCTTACGTGTATTCACAGCGCGGACAGGGACAACATTACCGTTTAGGAAAATGGAGTGTAGAGATAAAACTTGTTTCAACTTTTTCAGGAAAGTGTCTGCTGAGAGGCTTTCGTGAAGACAGAAATGGATCTTGGGGTTCCATGTATGCAGTAAATTCCTTTAGGGAAAAACCAGTATCTCTTCAAGAAATATCGTGCAACACTGGTTTACTTGTTTTTTCTGTTGTTTAACTAGAAGCTGGGGATAAATTTTGGGGCAAATGGTAATCCTTTATAAACCATGACCAATATGGACACATGCAACATCATTTCCTGCTGTGTCATATGTATTTAATTAAGCCACGTCTGGCCTTTACCCCAGAATTATGAGAGTAGTTAAAAGCGCCGGGACGCGGGATAGCGGCGACGCCAACACTGGCCACAAGATAACGCCATTTTGCAGAGATAAATCTGAGGAAGGGTGGCTGCGGTGGTACAGTTGGGAACGTGGAGCGCGATAAGTCATCCCCATTGACCATCGGCAATAAAATGTAACACATGCGTACGTAAGGAACTACACATGCGCACTCTGGGCATAAGTACAGTTACACTATACTCGCTTTCCAGTCATAATTGACCCCTCAGAGGAGCAGAGCAGCACAATCCTTTGATGTTCAACTAGTCAACAAATTTCTCACCTTCCATTATACAAGAATGTTGACCACCGTCTTAAGAAAAGACCGCCATTAAGACCTCATCCGAAGCCACTTTAAACCTGTCCGCATCATCACAACCTCTTCCCTTACGATACATTTCAATATTGTTCTCCAACCTTCTAGATATCCAACTGATCTCTGTCCTTTGGATTTTCAAAAAAGTAATTTGTAATAACTTTTCATGTCTTCCCTACGTGTTACGTAACTTGCCAAACACACACACACACACACACACAAACGCCTTAATTGAATCAACATAGTGAAATTTCCTTAAAACCGTTTTGTAAATATGATACCGTGACTAGGTTATTCATACTCAGGAGATTCTGTTTTCGAATCTTAGATCGGTAAGATTTTTTGTTACTGTAAGTAACTCGAGTCAAATTCTGAGATGATGTTTTAGAGTAGGTCACCCAGGCTTCATTATAATCTGACAACTGGTCATGCATAATCCTTCTGTCATGCGATGATGTGTAGTTAGTAAAGCGTCGTCAAATAGCACAAAACAACTCTGTCCGAACAGGAGGGTTCGATTGGAATTACGTCGTATTGTTTCTTATCCAGTCTGCACAACACAGCTTACCAATGTATATCCTGGTACGTCAGGCACAGAGCTGCCCGTTTTTTGCACACAAATACCATAATTTAGGTTAACAATGGGTTTTCTCACGCCCTAGTAGTCAACCACACAGCTATGAGCATCTTATTTCACATACGGTAGATACGCCCTACAGCTGATGCACCGTCATTAAATAACCTACGAATCAACGTGGTAATTCACGAGGCCAAACGTCGCTGTACCACGTTTAACTGCTGTTTTGTATTCAAACGGTTCTTCGTGCCTAACTATCGGAAAGACACTTCGTGGTTTTCCTAAGACCCTTCAACAAAACAACAAGTAATGAAAATAGGATACGACCACTTCCTTACACACATTCACAAACACCCTACACAGTTTAGCTTCTCATCTTTCAATTCCAAGTTTCGTATGACGTCTAGTCATGCAGTCAAAATGACATCGTGAAATGATAAAAAGCAAAATACAGTATAAAAGCCACAGAGGACAAATTTTGAGCCCAGCTTACTGTGCTTAGACACGAATTATATCGAGCACACACGGCTGTCACTTTTTGAATCGATTGCCTATAACGGACAAACATCGCTTTTGCCCTGACTTTTATTTTTCTGACAGATGGTTTCCTTAATCTCGAAACAACACTCGGTGAAATGACGAGTCAATTAAAAAAAAGAAAGAATAGGGAGAAAGACGCGAATTTGAAGGAATCCTCCAAAGTAAAAAAAAAAACAGGAATTTAGACCTTCTTTACAAACTAATTAAATTCTTTTTTTTTTACTTTTTACTTCCCCAACTCTCTTTTCTAACTACGAACTCTGAAAAAATACCATTCACTTAACATTTTCTAACCTAAAATACATGGACCAGAGATCAAGAGTGCATTAATTCATCAGTTGACTCGAACCAAAACAACTCATTAATTTTTCCAATTAAGGGAAGAGTAAAGAGTGGCAATAAGAAGTGCCTGATGATGGTTCATGCTTACTGAAACAGGGAGCATAGTGTTATGTGACATGAAAGTGTTGTGTTGGACAGTGTATTGCGGTTGTTTGTGATACAGAACAACACAATAAAACTGAAAGAGTAAACGTTTTCACAAGCTTGCAGTGGCTCGTATTGGTACAACGTTTACATTAAATTTAATCAAAGTCCTTCCAGTGGTTCTCGAGTTGTAACTGCAGATACAGATGCCATTTCCCCTCCATCCCGATCGTGGAAACGACGCATATTAGCAACCTATCATGATTCGCAAACCCGTATGGCGACTCTCGAAGCGAAAAAAAAACCTGGTCTTCCAGGTTATGCAGATCAAAGAACAGCATCTTCTTACATCCCCATTCTTCGTAATTGCACACAAAATTTATATGAATCCCGCGGGAGGAAGGGGGAACATCTATTATGAACGCGCTCTGCACGACATCGGTAAAGTTTTTGTTTTGTCTAGAAACGCGGCCATAATTTATAGTAATTCCTTTTTATCTTTCAAACATAACAAGATTCTCTGGTAAAGGGTTTTTCATTAAATGACGCCATCTATCTATGAGCCAGTAGTGGTGGAGCGAGTTGTTGAGGGGAGAGTGGGCGTCCTACGAGGCACGCTGGCCGCTATGGCACTAGCGACTGAACAGCGATGTGCTTAATGACTGCCTAATGAAAGACATGCATACATCTCTGGGCATTACGATACTCAGTATCAAAGAGTATGAATCGATCTGACATCGACACAGACTGTGTTTTCTTGACGTTTGTATTTTGAACCCCTTCTGTGAAATTTGATACATTTCTTTAGCATAAGTAGCATTTTAGTCAACGTACGTCCCAGTGGTAGAGTCGGCAATTGTCCACATCTCTTGCCAATCCACGAACAATTTACACCAGAAATTAATAAATAATCGGTACCTACGTAAAGCTACTCTTCCTTCTGCCTAGGATTCAACCTCATGCGGGTTTTATAAGAAACTCTGTTGAAATAATGCGTTTGTGCTCTTGCACTTGCCGTAATCGAACCCAAGCAATCCAAATAATCAGAAACGACACAAGTAACAATTTCATAAGTTTAAATTTATTAGTAAACGATAAGCTATAGGTCCTACCGAGGTACCTGAAGACCTGCAATTTGAAGATGAACATTATCAATACGGTAATTTTGAAATAAAATAGGAGAAAAATATTATGTGACTCCGGGCAGTGTAACCAGATATCCTGAAAAATATTTATTACTATCTACAATGCGCCCAAATAAACAATGAGTTCAATAAGGTATATTACAAAACTTAGTTTCGAAAAGTTTATTTCACGTTCACTTCTTTCGTTCACATAGATTGCGACATTTAACAACTCCGCATTTTCTCAATAATTTTGTGTTTGGCATAATTCTTAGAAACAACCGCAATTATTTCCTTAAACAGCGCTTAATGAGTGGTATAAATAATGAAGGAGCACTGTGTTTCCCATGAGATAGGAGCTGAATTTCTAAATATTTTTAGATGACCTTAAAACTTCAAAGTGTTAAACCCCATTTTCGCCTGTCGTGCTTGCTCAGACTAGCAGATTAAAATTAGTCGCCATGGCAGTGTGTTGTTATTAGAGTTGTTATTGTAGTTGTTTGTGTTTAAGTAATCCTATAACGATTCTCGGACGCGCCAGCAACGGCGTGCAGAAGAATTTTGTGGGCCGCAGTGGCAAGCTTGTTAGTGACATGCTTACAGTAATTTGTGCTTCAAGGATTTAGTTAATGTTTCTGTCAGAAGAGTTGAGTCATTTTGCTTTCTGCTGGGCTCAACCCAACATTTTCAAGGTCGAATAACACCAAGTAGGTTGATAAATTATTTAAACTGCAAAACTGACAGAATGACCGCTGAAAGAATTTGTGCCGTACTTTGACGATGGAAACAGAACTAACGTGTAGGCTTAAAAACGCCTACCTTTAGGAAAGCTTTTGGTAATTTTAATTGTTTTGACATATGACTCCTTTGGTTTTACTTACTTACTCCATGGTGCAGAGTCCTTCTTGGGAAGCTAACTGGTCTGCAGCTAGTCAAGAAATTCCCCGCATTTCACGGAACCCGAAGGTTCATTACCGCACTCACAAGC
>Ga0123355_10019083_pt1 | contig 10907 bp, 12 predicted proteins | sample TergutEmb28metaG_3_FD_89872 | JGI IMG/M metagenome (GOLD analysis project Ga0123355, IMG submission 89872) | Embiratermes neotenicus P1 segment gut microbial communities from Petit-Saut dam, French Guiana - Emb289 P1 | ecosystem: Host-associated > Arthropoda: Insects > Digestive system > Gut ...
AATGGTATGGTTAGTTATTTGCTCCCTAGTGGTTTACCAATTACATCCGCTGTTGATAGAAATGGACGTGAAACAGTTCATTCAACGAGAGGAGATTCATCTGCTAGATTAGATGTTGATATTGTAACACTAATTAATGGTGGTAGTGCATCAGCTGCGGAAATTTTTGCCGCTGCTATGATGGAGTCAGGTGGTTTTGAAGTGATTGGAACCACGTCTTTTGGTAAGGGAACAGTTCAACAATCACGACCAATTAGAAATGATAGTATGTTGCAAATGACAATTCAAGTATGGAAGACACCTGATGGACATTTAATAGAGGGGTATGGGGTTGAACCAACGATATATGTAGAAGTATCAGAGTTTTTGCGCATTTTACAAGTGAGTTTAGGCGACGAAGATTTACTAGAATATGATATGGTTCATTCTGGTGTTATGAATGCACAGCTGACTTTAGATGCATTGGGATATGATGTTAATCGTACAGATGGCTATTTTGATTTATCAACAGTCCACGCTTTACAAGTATTTCAAGCTGATAACGATTTAGAAGTTACAGGTACAATTGATTCAATAACAGCAAGTACATTATCAATGCTACTTCGCAATAAAGCCCGAAATCCTGAATATGATGCACAAATTCAAGCAGCAATTGAGTGGTTTGATAGGTAGTAATAATTTCATAGGAAATGGGAAAACTCTTTAGAGAACTCATTTCTTTTTTGAATGATCGGATTTTAACAATTCTTAACTTGAAACAGAGGATGAATTGAGGTATAATTGTTAAGATTCATATTTTTTCTAGTGGTAAAAACTTGTTGATTTAAGTTAAAATAGGTAATTTTATGTCTAGATATTAGAAGGTGAAATTTATGGAGTTCTTCAAGCAACATTGGTTTAAAATGCTTGTTTTGTTGCCTTTCATCCCAGTTGGAATTTTAATCCATTCATTAGATAGATTTACAGGTATTGATGATTCACTGCGATTTTTGATAGCATTTGTATTTATAGTAGCAAGTTTATTGTTGTTCTTTTTAGGTTTTTATTTTGAATTAAATAAGGGTGATGTTAAGAATAAGAAAATTCAACTTAATATCAGAAATTTTGAATTCGGCATCGCTGAGATTAGCAGAATGATTCTTAGTATATTAACAATCGGATTTTTTTATATGACCTTTAATATTGCAACTATGAGTGTACAAGTTATTGATGTTATAGAAAACATTGCAGCACCATCTGATGTACCAACCGAAAGAGCTTATAGTTTGGTAGCAATGTTTGATTTTGATACTCATGATCGACACTATGGACGTATAGGTGTTTTAAGTGTAGCAGATGAAGCTAGAGATTTAGCGACAGATGAATTTTTGTCTGAGCAAAACGCCATTCCTAACCCTATTCCTGTATTTTTCAATACGCCATTTGAGATGATAGGCGCATTATATGATGATGAAGTAGATGCAATTATTATTGGAAGTAATTTTGTGGAAGTTTTTGAAGATCTAGATCGTTTTGAATATATTGAACAAGAGACAAGAGTTTTGGATCAGTTTACTGTTGAAGATGAAATTGTTGAACGAATTGAGATTGATCCAGGGGAACCTTTTTCTATTCTTCTTATGGGGCTGAACTCAAGGGGGGGATTGTCAAGGGGGAATATTAATACATTTATGTTACTGACAATTAATCTCGAAGAGTTATCTTTTACACTTGTCTCAATTCCAAGGGATAGTTATGTGCCAATTCCATGTTGGGGTTATGTCAGGGATAAGCTTTCTCATACAAATTTTGGGGGTTCTGCTTGTGCAGTTGGTGCAATTGAGAACATGTTGGATATTGAAATTCCACATTATGTGAGATTAAACTTTACTGGATTTATGGAGCTGATTGATGTTCTAGGGGGGATCGAAGTTGATGTGCCACCTTCGGGTAGAAGAGGTGAGCCTATTAGGGAGCAAGATAGTCAAAGACGTTTTGGGGAATATATGATCTATTTATATCCTGGAGTACAGACACTCAATGGAGAGCAAGCTCTTGCATTAGCGCGACATAGAAGATCATTCGTATCACAGGACTTTGCTCGTGTTGGGAATCAACAACTTGTTTTCCAAGCGATGTTGAGCGAAATGTTTAATCAAGTGAATGGGATACCTGATCTCTTACCTTTCCTTGAAGTAATGAGTCGTAGTATTGAAACTAATCTAACTGCTCACGATATTACGATCATTGCTCAGTACATACTTAGCCGTTTTCAAGGTCTACCTAATTCTGATATAATGGATGAAATGCATTTTATAAATATGATTGTCTTAGGAGATCCTGCGATGGTTGGTCGCATGAGTGTGGTGTTCCCATGGCCCGGTCGGATAGCAGAAGCAACCAGATTAATGAGGATTAATTTAGGCTTAGAAGAACCTGAATTTAATTTTATATTTGAATTTGATGGATTTACTAGATCAAGACGCCAATGGGGTGGGGCTCACACCTATGGTAGTGGAATTTCAGCGTCGGGTATTCAGGTCGATGAGCCGGCTGACGAACAAAGCCAAGATGAAACGGATATGGAAGATTCAACTCCACCTCAAACCCCAACTCCACCACCTGGCTCAGCGCCTCAAACCCCAGCTCTACCATCCGATTCAGCGCCTCAAGCTCCAACTCCACCATCTGATCCAACGCCTCCATCTCATCCATCTCACCAACAAAGGCCGACTCCAGACCCACCCCAAGAGCCAACTCCACCTCAGACGGATGATGACGATGATGACGATTACCCAATTGTACCACCAGTGGAAGACAGTGAGCCGGTTTATGGAGATGGGGAATAATTAGAAAGGAGCAAAAATTGTGAATGATATATACAATAAATTTAAAAAAGGTTTACTTTTTATAAGTGCACTTTTAGGTGTTGCGCTCCTAATTGGTGGTGTATTATTACTGGGACAAGTAGATATGGTATTAGGTCGCAATGAAGTAGTAGGTGATGATATAGTTGATGAACAACGACCCTCAGAAGAAGAGCAAAGGCCTATTGACGAACTATCTGATTTAGAGGGGTATTATACTTTGCGTAGGCAGGCGACAGGTTATCAGATTGAGTTGTTTGAATTGTTAGTTCATGCACATGAGCAATTTTATACAACAGGGTCAGATGAGGATTTGGAAAATTATGCATCTGCAATTGTCCGAAACTTCGTTGCTGATTTCTTCACCTTATCCAATAAAAATTCACGATCTGATGTTGGAGGATTACAGTTTTTTTCGGAAGATGTAATTGCTGATTTTAGGAATTTTGCGATTGATGAATTTTATTTATATTTAAATCAATATGTTGAAATGTTTGGAAGTGAATCATTACCAACAGTATCATCAACTACAATTCTAAATATTAAATTTGATTCTCTAACAATTGAAGTAGAAAATGAGAATAGTGAATTTGATGATGAAGATGAAGATGAAGATGAAGACACTATCTCAGAGAGAGAAGTTAGGACAATTATCATTGATACCCGATGGTCATATGAGCACACTACATTACCCTACATTGATGAATTCCAAACTGTGGCTCGATTTTTGTTAGTAGAACATGAGGAAAGCGTTAGGATTTACACCATTGAATTAATAGAAATTGACCTTGAAAATCAGGAATAGTTTATAAAAAAGCAGTTGATAACAATGATTGACTGCTTTTTTGTGAAATATAAAATAGGTTGACGTTTTCATAATAGAAAATAGTTGAATAATGTGGTATACTATACGAACGATAAATTTTGGTCAGCGAGCCAAAGATCAGAAGGAAGTTATATTATGTTAATAGGTATTCTTTATTTTCTCATTATTTTAATTGTTATTTCGACAGGTGCAATTGCTGGAATTAGTGGAGGCGTTGTTCTTAGACCAATTTTTGATGCAATTGGTTATCATGATGCATTATCAATAGCCTTTTATATGGGCGTTGCTGTTTTAACGATGTCAGTTTCATCAACAGTTAAACAGATTACAATGGGAACAAAAATTAATTTTCGAAAAGTATTTGCATTAGCGATAGGGTCTTTTACTGGTGGTATTGTTGGTCAATTTATCATGGATGGTATTTTATATCATGTAGGTGAAGATGAGTTACAAATTATTCAAGGAATTTTATCCATTGCATCACTCATTTTTGTTCTTGCATTCACTCGTGAAAATGTAAAAAAATATGATTTTAAAGGTCTCCTTTGGTATATGTTAATAGGCTTAGGGCTTGGCACATTTGCCACAGTGTTAGCTATTGGTGGCGGTCCAATTAATGTCATTGTTTTTGTTATTTTATTTGGAATTACACTCAAGGAAGCTACAGTTTATTCAATCACAACCATTTTCTTTGCCCAAGCAGCACGCTTAGGAGCGATGGCTACTAGCTATCATCGTTTCTACTTGGATGAATATCAGTGCGAGTATGACTTAATATACGGACTTGCCCGTTTTGATTTATCTCTATTATTCTACGTCATTCCGGCTGCAATTATTGGTGGTGTTATTGGTGGACGTTTGAATGTTTTGTTAACTGAAACTACTGTTCTGAAAGTATTTAAATTTGTTGTTGTGGGAACCATCCTATTAAATATTTATAATGTAATTATGATCACATTACAATTAGGCCTGATAGACAAATGTTATGTGATATAGAATGGAAAATCTAATCTTTTTATTGACTATTTAAAGTGGTGATTATTTTATGAAACTCAGCGAAAATCTTAGAGAAAAGCGAGCAAAATATGATTTTTTTGATGGATTTGTCTTAGTAGCAGCTTTAATCCTTGCCGCAATTGGAGTTTTAATGGTCTTTAGCATTACTGGAACATCTATATTTAATAATCTTAGGGGTGATCGATTACACTATATGATACATTCTGCTACAGGAGTTATTTTAGGAGTTATTGCAATGGCTGTTATGGCTGTGATTCCAAATAAGCTGTTTCGCGGGAAACTGGGATTCTTTATCGTTCTGGGAACAATTGTGATATTTGTTATTACGCCAATTTGGGGTCATGGGACATTTGAATCACCTGTCAATCGTTGGTTAACTATTCCAGGAATAGATATTACATTTCAAGCAGTAGATCTTGCAAGGGTAGGTTTCACATTATCACTCCCATGGATGATACAATGGTTAATTGATAAACGATTATACTATACGAAAAAAATATGGTCTTCTTATTGGATTCCTTTGGCTTATATATTGCTGTGTACTTTTCTAATTCGTTTACAACCTGACTTAGGTAGTTTAATCGTTATTCTTCTGACTGGAATGATTGTATTTTTTAGTAGTGGTCTTCATATTAAGCAGATTATATTTTTATTTTCATTAGCAGCTATTGCTGTTGCCACAGTGGCTATTTTGGGACCAACTGTTCTTGGCTTAGATCCCTATCAGATGAATAGAATTCAAATGTGGTTGGATCCTTTTAATCATCCATATGGACTCCAAAGTAGAATGGGATTCGTTTCAATTGCTCTTGGTCGTTGGTGGGGGGTTGGCTTAGGGAGAAGTACACAAGCACTTGGATTTGCAATTGAGCCGCACACAGATTTAATTGCTAGTATTTTATCTGAAGAATTAGGGCTGATTACAGTAATTGGTGTGATGCTTTTATATTTTCTCATTGCCTTTAAATGTTTTTTTACAGCTTTAAAAGCCCGTGATGTATTTAGTGCATTAGTTTGTATTGGAATCGGTTCATTCTTCTTAACACAACCCTTCGTTAATTTAGGTGGGGTAAGTGGTGTTATTCCATTATCTGGGGTTACTCTTCCACTTATTAGCTTTGGGATGACAAGTAAAATATCAACATTCATTTTAATTGGAATTTATTTTAATATGAGACGCTATATTTTGATTGATGTTGAAAAAAATGCAGAATTGAAAGAGATAAGGGAAGAAGATAATATTTTAGAATTTCCCTCTGTTTAACTTCAATATTAATTTTTTGCTGTTGGCAACTTTATTAGGCAACAGCTTTTTTTGTATCTTAATTTCAGCAAAAGTTACAAAAAACCACCATAATTGTGAAAAAAGTGTGTAAATTTCATGTTTTTGACAATTTAGAGAAGGTTTTTTTTTCTTTTTTGCGTAATTAATAAGTAGGAGGTGTTTTTTGAAATGATAAAAATAGAATTAATAAATATAGTAAAGGATGCCATAGAAATGAGTGCAAGTGACATTCATTTTACCTTGGCTGAACATGGTGATGTTTTGATCCAGTTACGTGCAGGGAATATAATGTTACCTAGGTCTCATATTGACAGGAAAGAATATGAGAAAATGCTTGCGTATATAAAATTTCATGCTTCGATGGATTTAGCGCATCCGATGCAACCACAATCTGGTGGGCTCGTGATTCAGGAAGGTGATGATGCGCTAAGTTGTAGGGTATCAATTTTACCAACTGCAAAATTCCAAAGTATGGTATTAAGAATCATCAATATAAAAATGGGGAAAAGCCTTGAAGAAATTCCATTATTCCAGAGCAATGCGAAGATCTTGAAGGAAATTGCAGAAATAGAAGCTGGTTTGATTCTCGTTGGAGGCCCCACATCAAGTGGAAAGACCACAACGGCTTATGCCATGATTGACTATTTAAAAAATGGATTAGGAAAAAGTGTAATAACAATTGAAGATCCCATTGAGTATCAACAGCCTGACATTGTGCAAATGCAAGTCAATGAAAGTGCAGGCATGAATTACGAAGTGGGGATTAAAGAAATTCTTCGGCATGATCCTGATGTCATTGTCATTGGGGAAATCCGTGATCAAACAACTGCTGGGAATGCAATAAGAGCGGCTTTGACTGGTCATTTGGTGATTTCAACAGTTCACTCGAAGGATAATCTCGGAACCATTCATCGTATGATGGATTTAGGAATTTCTGCAAGTGATTTGACACAAGCAGTTGTTGGATTAGTAAATCAACGATTAATCCCAACAGATTCTGATAGAAAAGCATTGTTCGAAATTTGCTATGGTGAAAACCTTGAAAATGTAATGGAACAAGTGAGTGAGGGGAGCGTGTTTAGTATCTCATATACCACAATTGATGAGGAGTTTTTAAAATGGCAATCTACAAAAAAATAAAGAAAAAAATCTCATTCCAGTTACAGGTCAAATTTCTCCAACGCTTTACAGAATTAGTTGAAAATGGTTTTTCGATTGTTGATGCATTAGAAATCATGGAAACATTTATTGATCCAAAAATAGTTGGATTGATGAAAGAAGGATGTGCAGAAGGAAAGTCGTTTTCAAACATACTGGAAGAATTGAATTTTGAAGTACAAATCATCTATATCATCAGAGCTAGTGAACAACACAATGCTTTGGTCCGCGGATTGATACGTGCAAGAGAGTATAGCCAGAACTATCTAAAAAACCGAAACGAAATGACAAAAAAAATGAGATACCCACTATTTTTATTTAGCACAGTCATCCTTGTTTTAACAGGCGTTTCAATCTTTTTCCTTCCAAGATTAGATGAATTTTATGCAACATTTGGTATTGAGAATGATCAGTTAGCAGTGGGGGGAATTATAACAATATTATTGGTTACGCTCTTCTGTTTGACTAGCTTTGTTTGTATAGTGCTGCTTATTCTAAAATGTCAAAATATTAATTTTCAAATATGGATGCGAAAAAGAATTTTCCAAATCCCTATCATCAAAAAGCTAACAACAAGGCTGTTTTCCTACTATTTTGCAACACAAATTGAGATGTTTATCGGATGTGGCTTATCTTTCAAAGAGAGCATTTCAACCATTCAAAAATTTGATACACTACCACTTGTCAAATTAATAGCTAGAGAAATTGAGCAAGATTCTCTTGCAGGTGAATCAGTAGAAATGCTTTTTCGAAATAAAGATTGCTTTACACCCTACTTCAGGTTAATTGCAACACACTCGCTTCGAATTGGAAAACTAGATCAAGAATTAAAGACTTTTGTTGAAATGGAGCTTAAAAGTTTGAACACTAGTATCACAGGAGTAATAAAAGGAATTCAAGGAGGGCTTTTAGCCTTAGTTGGGACACTGATTGCATTATTATATTTGAGTATATTGCAACCAGTATTTGATTTAATTACGATTATATAATGGAGGTTTTACATATGAAAAAAATGTTAAGAAATGAAAAAGGGTTTACGTTAGTGGAAATGTTGATTGTTTTGGCAGTTATATCAATTTTGGTGATACTTGTTATTCCAAATGCAGTAGCTATTTTAGGAACAGCAAATGAGCAAGGTTGTGAAGCTTTGAATTCATCCTATGATGCTTTGAGAATTGCAAATGAATTAACAGGCGATAATGCGACTATTCCTCAAGCTTCTTTTGATAGAGTGTGTGATTAATGCTTAGGAACGCACGAGGATTTACATTAATTGAAGCATTAATTTCCCTAGTGATTTTAAGTATCATATCGCTAGCTAGTTTTACCTTTGTTTTGAATCTTCATGATTACATTCGGCTGAATCGTGTATTATCAGTATTTCAAGCGGATTTACATCATGCACGAGACTTTAATATGATGCAACTGGGCACATCAGAACGAATGATGATTAGGATTCATCATAATGAGAATAGGTATGTAGTGTTGGTCGGTAATGTTGTTCAGAATGAACGTGAGCTTCCAAATCATATTTCAATCCCTCATCAAAATGCTATTTCTGAGATTAGTTTTAATGAGCAAGGTAATTTAGGTGCTGGACGAACATTTGTGTTTTCAAGTAGATATCATGAACGAAGTGTTGTTTTTTCAGTGGGAGCAGGTGGTTTTGATGTTAGGTAAAAGGAATAACGAACATACAGTTCGTAGTGAACAGGGATATGCGCTACTTGAAAGTTTAATAGGACTTATGCTGCTCAGTATCGTTTCATTATCACTGATTGTTGCACTCCCTATTTTATTAGAAGAACATGCACGCCTTGATAGAGAACAAGCGATCCTTCATCAATTAGTTGAGTTGCATGGAAGAGGGCTAGGAAACCGTATTATTGTAACTGAGTCTTTTGAATTTGAAGCGTTTAGGCGTGGGCATGAATGGTGTGGAAGGTATGTGTGGAGGGATGGTAATGAACGAGTCATTTGTTTATGATCTAGAAGTCGGAGGTCAGAGGGCAGAAGTGAGAAAAAATCTTTTTCCGCTTTTCGCCCTCCCACCTCTGACGTCCAGAAATGAGAAAGGATTTTTACTATTAGAGCATCTCATTGCAATCGCAATAATGAGTATCTTAAGTATTGCTTTTCTAATTTTAATGCAGATAGTATCGGTATATACAGTTGATCAAACATCATTAACCATGCATGAGGTGAATAGTCTTGCGATAAGATTGCAAAATGAGGTTCAGCATGCAGATTCATTAACTGGTACAGGCGGGCGATTGGTTGCACATTTTACTAGAGAAGGGGATGTGGTTAGCTTTACTGCCCAGAATAATCGCCTTGTTCGGCAAGTGAACGGTAGAGGTGGAGAAATTATGGTTTATCATTTGTCTGGAATGAATGTGACTTTATTTGATAGCAGGTCGGCAAGAGTATCTTTGCGGTCATTTGATGGAGATGTTTTTCGGTTTTATTTGCAACTTTTGCATGTAGAAGTTAATCTTCCAGAAATATGGGAGGAGGATATAAATGAGGAAGAATGAAGAGGGTTTTGTTATACCAATAATGATAGCTATTACTTTTGTGGTGGCATATTTATTATTGATGTTGGCAACGCAACTAGAGGTTAAAGTAGCGTCTTATGAACGGACTAGAAATTACATGGTAATGAGTTTATTAGAACAAGAAGGATTGGAAAGAATAGAATCTTTTTTAGGGACAGCAGATAGATTTGACAACTTCACAAGCACTTGGACGCTAAGCAGAGGTGCTAGGATGAGAATCAATATAACTAAAAGAGAAGGTTCTTTTGATTTTCGTTATCAAATTCTGTATAATGGGCATATGCGGGGAAGGAATTTTTCATTTTGTCTAGAGTAGCGGGTTACATTTTTAGATTAGAAATCATTATAAAGAGTTGAGGGGAATTCAATGAAAGAAAATAAAAATCACAAAAACACAAGATATAGTATAGATTCACATCATCATGGACTCTTTGTCAAAGAAGCAAGATTACGTAAAGGGTATCGCTTAGCGGAAGTAGCTAATGAGATTTGTGATACCTCCTACCTATGTAAAATAGAATCAGGAGCTGTTATTCCACCACCAGAGCTTTTTAGCAAGTTAGTGGAAAAACTGCATATACAATTTCCATCAGAAACTCGTATGTGTCCAATAGGGGTTTTTAGAAAATCTCTTTATCAAGAGGACATGAGTGTAATAGAATCGGGTTTAGTAAATGATCTCTTTCATCACTATGAGATTCAAATGTTTAATTTTTTTCAAGCTGTTATAAATAACGAATTATCAGAAGCTTTTACTCTAAAGAAGATGATTGATCAATTTTATCATCACTTTAATCTAAAAGAAAAACAAACTTACATGCTTTTTTCAGGAATATATTTCTTTAAGAGTTTTGAATGGGAGAAAGGGAAAAAATATTTTGAAAAATCACTTGAACTTACACATCAAATCAAGGAAGAGGATCCATATTTATATTTTGAGCTTGCGAAATATTACTTTCAAATGCAAAAAGGGTGTCTAGGATTTTCCTATTTAGAACGCGCAACTACAGAATTTAAGAAAATTTTTGAAAAAGAATGGGTATTCAGGTGTGGTATTTTATGGTGCAGAGAATCAATGAGAAATGATGATGTTAGAAACAGTACGACACGTTTCTCTATAAGTGCATTGACACGAAAAGAGAGGGTTCATTAAATAAATGGATAACAACTAATAAACTGAGAATGGGAATGAAAGCCGTCAAGTTGGCAGAAACCAT
>Ga0123355_10019084_pt1 | contig 10907 bp, 7 predicted proteins | sample TergutEmb28metaG_3_FD_89872 | JGI IMG/M metagenome (GOLD analysis project Ga0123355, IMG submission 89872) | Embiratermes neotenicus P1 segment gut microbial communities from Petit-Saut dam, French Guiana - Emb289 P1 | ecosystem: Host-associated > Arthropoda: Insects > Digestive system > Gut ...
AGTTTTTTCACGGGACATTTAAATTTACGTACTAAACCAGAAACGCTTTAGAGCGTTTAGAGGGGGAGGGGACTTTTAAATCCCGAGCGCTTTGGAGCGTTAGGGAGGGGAAAGGGTTAAATTGGAAAGGCATTGTCCATCATGAATTCGTACGAGGTGGTCAGATGGTAAACGAACAGTTGTACCAGGAAGTTTTAGCGCATTTGAGGGATGCTGTGCACAGGAAGAGGTCTGAACTGTGGGAAAACCAGACTTGGACATTGCACCATGACAACGCACTGGCTCACACGTCACTCCTCATCCACAGTTATCTGACAAAACATCAGACATCTGTTCTGCCCCATCCACCCTATTCTCCGGACTTAGCCCCAGCAGACTTTTTCCTGTTTCCGAAACTTAAAATCACTTTGAAAAGATGTAATTTCCAAACCATAGAGGAGATTTAGGAAGATGCGATAAGAAAACTGCGCGCCATCACAGAAAGTGCGTTCCAGGAAGCATTCCAACAATGCAAGAAACGTTCACAAGGGTGTATCACCAGTAGAGGGGACTACTTTGAAGGGGATAGTGCTTAAAATGCTGTAAAATGAGCAATAAAGTCTCTATAGCAAAAGTTTGGTCTCTTTTTGAACTTGTATTGTCTAGAAGACAGGTGAGAATAATTTAAATATTAGAACCACATGTTCAAAATTCAGTTCCCACATAATGAATTACATTTTCTGCTTAATTATAACTTTGTTCACCAAAGTAACCAAGGATTACAAAGCGTGCGATTTCAGAAATGTCACAATGATTTTATTTCTTCCTTGCAATAAGTTCAGGAACTTTCCGCACGCTCCTCGTGGAAGAACTTGTTTTATCCAAGAACGAACCAGCTGCAAATCAGTGGGTGGAGAATATATGCCTCTAATTCAGCTACATGATTAGCACAGAAGAACTTGTACATGCATAACGTTGATGAGGCATACATAATATCACTAAGTCACACTAAAGTTCTTGCAAGTCTTGTGTTGCATTAAAACAGATGTACTTTCAGAGCTACTGACGTCTTGACTAATTTCTAGAAAAATATCCAATACCATTATTGTGGTGAGTAAATACATAAGCACTATATAAATATACACAGGCCCACAGCCTATCTACTGCAGTCAGGATACACATTTAGTTTATATTTATAAGCCTGCAGATGTTCCAGGTCTGACACAGAATCTTCACCTCCTTCATTATATTTATTGCCAGTGGAGATTCTTTTGGTGATAAACATTCCCCAACAACGATGTCAGACCACCCAGCTGCCACTGTAATCTTCTCCTCTCACTGCACACTGTATATGTGAGGTCTGTCCCAGAAGTAATGAGAACGATTTTTTTGCGCAGTACAGAAGAGCCAGGAAAGGAAAGTTGGGGGTCAAAGCAGGTGGAGGGGGAACCCAGGTATACAGTTTGACCTTCCTCAGTTGAGTGTAGCAGTCAGTTGGCAAAGTGTGTAGTAGTTTTCGTGTCTTGTCAAAAATTCAGAGGAGTCTGGAGCAGCATTATGCGATTAATTTCTGCCCAAAACTTGGAAAATCTGGTTCCGAAATGTTGCAGTTGTTGAGGACAGCTTATGGGGATGCTGTTTTGTCTTCAGCCCAAGTCTTCAGGTGGCACAAGGCGTTCAAGGACGGAAGGGAGAGTGTTGAGGGCGAACAGCACGCAGGGCGTCCTTTAACTTCAAGAAGTGAGAACAATGTGGCTCGTATGAAGGCTGTTCTGGATAGGGACCAACGTTTGAATGTGCGGTTAATTGCAGAGGAGGTAGGACTACCGAAAACGGACGTCCACCGAATCACTATGGAAGATCTACACATGAGAAAAATTGGTGTGAAACTGGTCCCAAAGAATTTGTCCGATGAACAAAAGGACAATCGTGTGTTGGCTTCTCAGGAACTCTTGGATCGTGTGACAAGTGAGCCCAACTTTCTGCAGCGAGTGATAACGAGAGATGAAACTTGGGTTTTTGAGTACGATTCCACAACCAAAAGACAGAGTTCAGAGTGGCACACTTCCCAGTCACCTTGGCCAAAGAAGGCCCGAAAGAGCAAATTAAGAGTGAAATCCACGCTCATCATTTTTTTTTTGGTTCAAAGTGAGTTGTTCACAAGGAGTTTGTGCCACCCGGACAGACTGTGAATCAAACACTTTACCTACAGGTACTTGGGCCTTTGAGAAACAGAGTTGTGCGCGTCTGCCGTGAAATTGCAAACACGTAGTTCCTTCACCACGACAATGCGCCAAGTCACACATCAATTGCTGTGAGGGAATTTTTGGCTCACGATAATATCACAATGCTTCCCCACTCACTGTACAGCCCTGACTTGGCTCCGTGCGATTTCTTTTTATTCCCCAAGCTCAAAACCCACCTCAAAGGACATCATTTTGGGACAGTTGAAAATGTCCAGGCAGCTGCAACGAGGGCTTTGAACAACATCTCAAGTGAAGACTTCCTCCACTGCTATGAAGAGTGGCATCAATGCTGGAATCGCTGTATTCAACCACAAGGAGGCCATTTTGAAGGGGATAAACCGTAATTGCATGTATGTTCAATAAAAAAAAAATTTAAATCATTCTCATTACTTTTGGGACAGACCATGTATAACCTGACCATTTTTCTGCAATTATGTTCTGTACGGCTGTTTCCAGCAAAGACTGAATACCCTGAACTCTGAAAAGGTACTGTTCCTGACAATGCAGCCTCCAAGATAACTCCACATTAGTTCGGCAGCATTCAGGTTATAGTGACAAAGTTGTAGCCTCCAAACAGTGCCTTGCCCTCTCTGTTATCTCCTCAATCATATACAGGCTGGAGTAGTTTTGAAATGAGATAACTAATGAAAGAAAGCATGCAACCTGATAGCATAAATACATTCATAATGCGCAGGAGAATTAACTGTACCCATCAGCATTGAAAAATAACATTTTTTTGTGACCTCCAATGTAACTAATGCATCTTGCATCTGACTTGGCAGATTTATAAGATTTTACATTTGTAAACGAGATCTCCAAACTTTAAGGCATTGCCAATTGTATATTAAGGCCCTTTTGAGTTATGGCCCAAAGATGGCTTTATGAAAGCCGAAACATGTTGCTGCCATGTTCTTTTAATTAATTATATTTTATGTAATAAAGTTGTGTTAGACTATAAAATTATATACTTATATTAAAGACTTGGCAGAGAGAGCATTGCATGCTGCAGCAAGTCATTACAGATGGTTTCCATACACCAGAAAATTCACTGTTTTAAGCCACAGATGCTGACAGGATGTCTCACACACTTGGAATTTTAGGTAGTCCCACAGGAAAAAACATGCAACCAAAAGACTGGGCAAGTTAAGGCCAGTTAAGGTTCCTGTAGCAAGAAACGAGACACTGTGGAAACATAACCATGTCAACTGGTGCTGTCTTTATTCCTGTGGGGTGCTCACGGGAGCATAGTAAAAATGGAGTGTTGGTTCAAGAGTGAATTGTGACTGTACCACAGTACGGTTTCTAAAAAGAGCTTGGCAGACATGTTGCCTTACTTCATTACGGTGGGTATCAAAATGGTGGGAAAAGGGATGTGACAGACTTCAGACCAATATGACCTCCACGTTCTGTTCATATGCCCCAAAATATGAATAAGGTAGTAAATACCACGGTGCAAAGGCTATACTGATCAGCTTGTTGATATACCCTGATCCTTGGCATAAGCATCTGGAATGGTCACCAAATGTTACATTGTGATCTGCATTACCACCCATCAGAATTCAAATTGTGCAACACCTAAGTGAAGGAGAAAAAGCATGTTGTGTATGGTTTTGTGACCAAATCTTGAACTTGATGCAAGAAAGTGCAAGCCTTGTGAATTTTCTGCTTATATCAGATTGTGCTCATCTCCATCTAATAGATCACGTAAAGAATCCAAATTTTTAACAATGAGCTCCGAACAATCCTCACATACTTCATTAACACACCCTCCACAGCTTAAAAGTAACAATGTAGCACATAATATCGTTTTCAGGCAATAATGGACTTTATGTCTATGAGGATGATGAGAACACATCTTGTCAATAACAAACAGTATAATGTTATGATGGAAAACTTCCTGGCCAATGAACTGTGTTACTATTCCCTGCCTGTATTGTTCTAACAAGACATAGCCACTAGCCACCCAGAACGGATAAGCATGTAAGTTTAATACTACGTGTTGTCACAGCAACACATTTCTTGCTGTGGAGACAGAAGTCAGGCTACTCACTCATCTGATTTTTTGTTTGTGGATTTTTGCTGAGAGGCTACCTGAAGGCCAAAGTGTATGGAACATGTCCTGCTAGAATCTATAAGTTAAAACAGTGACTTCTGTAGTGTATTTAAGCTGCCCACAGTAACCTGCTGCAGTATGTACATAACCTCTCTGCCAGGCTGAATGCAAGAGTGCAGAGGTCACCTGTTGTTCTCAAACACTGATGTTTACAGTTAATTCTCCAGTGAGTTATTAACAACATATCTGTTAACAAGCTGCACTTTTTCTTTGATTAGTTATTAAAAACTGAAAGAACTGTCAAGTATTTTTGCCCCATCATGTATTTGTCATGATGTATGCTCACTGTCTGCACATGTTCTAACTTAACCACTTTGGCATTATGTATGCAGTCATCATCTTCAAGCCTTTTGTCACAGCAGTCTGAATGCATTCTGCTTCCACACTGTGATAACAACCAGCACTGTCCACATAGCTACACTATTAAGCATAAGTTTGGGGAAAAGAGAGCACAGCCACATTAACCTTAAAATGACCTGCATTCACACACAAGAATGCATAAAAATCACCCCTAGAAATTCATTTTATACATTTAGACAATAAAGAAATTTGCTACATTTTTTACACATGCTCCATAATTCCTCCTTTATGTTCCATAAAATGCCCTTTATTTAATAATTTTATTCTTTTCTGTTGCAGTAACACTCAAGTTCTTCACATGCTATGCACTAAGTTTACATATCAACCTGGCCAGTGAGAGGTTAAAAATCTTTGCCATTCCTTGTGGTCAACCCAGGTGGATTTCTACTCAAACACTAACCACAGTCTAAAAAATCCGATTCACTTCCAATATGCATAACATAAGCCTCCTTCCCTTCCTTGCAAGATCTGAGACACTGGCAGACAGACCTGAGAAAAAATGCCAGTTTCTTTTCCTTCATTGTCTGATCAATCCATGCTTCTGGTGCCATATACCCCTCATCAACCCACACCTTTCTCAGGAATAAATTTTATGACCTGTGATACAAAAACATTTCATCTGCCAAAAATATTTATGCCTCCACAATATATCATCATCTCCAATCATTAACATCACTTTTCCTCACCTCTTAATATAAAACCAATATCTGTAATTAGTCTGTTTAGTGCACATCTAGCACACCTAGATGAGTCATGATCAGAGCTCACTTGCAGCAGCACTTTTGTTTCACATAGGTGGTTGATTTGTAAAGTACAGTTGATGAACATTCCTCCAGATGGCACTTCTGACACAACTGCAATATTTATCATCCACATGATATACTGACTTTTCACTCCAGGTGTTCTTATGGTGCTAGATTGCTAAAATTTTATCTTTGTACAGTGCACACTAGCTACAGCCATTACTCTAGATGATCACCTATTCCTTTTCTGATGCCTGTAATTGCTATTTATGGATTCCTTCAGTTTAACGTATTAAAACAAAGCAATACAATCTGTTTCTTGCTACTTCTCATCGGTTTTCCTCTCTTATGTTTCAGCACAGTTGTTGGTCCAGCCTGGATGTTTATTGTGGCAAAACAACAAATGGAGACTGCAAGTTCAAACTACGACTACTCACATATATTAGGTTGCAGTCATGCACAGTCAATGATTGACTTCTTAATCTTTCTGTGCACAACTGCATTATAAAACCACAAGCATACGAGGTTTGTTCAAATAGTATCCGGATTGGAATTGTAGTGGTTGTTCACTGGGTGGAATGTGTTTGCAACCAGTCTTGACATGTTCATACATGTCTTAGCAACTCATGACACAGGTTGCGAATGGCTGCATTTGCTCAGTTGGCTGTAATAGGTCGCGGAAGTAACACGTGCGTTTATGTCATAGCGATTTTTACGATGTGTGAAAGTACTGAGCAACGCAATTGCATCAAGTTTTGTTTTAAAATTGGAAAAACCGCAATGGAAACGTGACAATTATTGCAGCTAGCATACGGTGAAGATGCAATGGGTCATACACAAGTGTCTGACTGGCTCCGTCGATTTAAAGAGGGTAGAACCTCTGTTGAAAGTGACCCCCACTCGGGACGACCGTCAACATCGAGAAACAAGGAAATGATTGCTAAAGTTAGAACAATCGTTTGCAATAACAAGAGACTGACAGTATGAGAGATAGCGGATGACTGTGGGATATCCATGGGCTCATGCGATGCAATTTCAACCGACGATCTGCACATGAAACATGTGTGCGCGAAGTTTGTGCCGCGTTTGCTAACAGATGACCAAAGTGAGCAACGTCAGACAATCGCCCGTGATTTATTTGAGCATCCACGTAAGGACGTGCAGTTTCTTAAGAACATTGTGACAGGTGACGAGTCCTGGATCTATGGGTACGACCCGGAGAGAAAACAGCAATCATCACAGTGGAAGGGTCCCACATCTCCGCAACCAAAGAAGGCATGCCAGGTCCAAAGCAAAACAAAGGTATGTTACTGGCGGTTTTTGATTCTGAGGGTATTGTACACCACGAGTATGCTCCCGACAGGCAAACAATTAACAAGGAATTCTACGTGGAAGTCTTGCGATGTTTGCATGAATCAGTTCGCCGAAAAGGATCGGAAAAATGATGGGATGGCGACTGGATCCTGCACCACGACAATGCGCCCGCACACACTTCACATCTTGTGCAGCAGTTTTTGGCCAAACACGGCACCGCTCAGTTGCAGCAGCCGCCATAATCACCAGATCTCGCACCGTGTGACTTTTTCCTATTCCCAAGGCTTAAGAAAGTTCTGAAAGGACACCAATTTGAGGCAACGGAGGACATCAAACGAAATTCGACAAAGACACTATTAGACATCCCGAAAGAGGAGTTCGCAAAATGTTTCCAACAGTGGCAGAAACGTTGGGCGAAGTGTGTAGCTACAGAAGGGAACTATGTTGAAGACAATCAGCGTTAAAACTCCGTAAGCCTTATCTACTTAATGTATTGTGGTCAGTCCGGATACTTCTTGAACAAACCTCGTATCTAGGGTTAAAATGTTAAACTTATACATGGAACAGTACTTACAGGCATTCTCATCACCAACTGACAGCATGTGTTATGTCCAAGATGCTTAAAATTAACTGATAAAAAAAAAAATACCAAATTCATCAGCCATACAGCAAACCTAACACAATGTTATATATAATCTCCAAGCCAAAGTACGTAGGTGAGTCAATAATTATCCACAATACAGTTACAACTTTATTTCAATAAAAATAGGAAACTTATAATAACATCATTTTTCAACATAGTCCCCTTGCTTTTCAATGCACTTCTTCCACCATTTCACAAGCTTCTTTATGCCCTCAGAAAAAAACATTTTTGGCTGAGCAGCGAGCCATGCATGCACCGCTTCCTTCAGTTTTTGGTCCAAGGTGAATTGACAGCCTCTTAATGCTTCCTTGACTGAACCAAACAGGTGATAGTCTGAAAGGGCGAGATCAGGACTACACGGAGGGCGAGCCAATGCCTCAAACTTGAGTTTCTGGAGGGTTTCAAGTGTGTGGGCAGCAGTATGTGGATGGGCATTGTCATGCAAAAACACAATGCCTTTTGACAGTTGTCCTTGGTGTTTGCTTCGAATTTCAGGCTTCAGCCTGTCAATAAGCATCTCACTGTAACGAGCACTGTTTATTATTGAACCTCTCTCCTGATAATGTTCCAGTATTGGGCCTTGTGAGTTCCAAAAAACTCTAAGCATCAATTTTCCTGCTGATGGTTGGCTTTTGAACTTTTTCCTGATGGGTGATTGTGGATGTTTCCATTCCATAATCTGCTGTTTACACTCTGGTTTGTAATGGTGGACCCATGTTTCTCACCAGTAATAATTCTGTCCAAGAAGGTGTCACCTTCTTTATCATAGTGATCCAAATTCTGTTGGCAGATGTCCAAGCATGTTTGTTTATGTAGCACTGTGAGTTGTTATGAGATCCATCTTGCACAAATTTTATGAAAGCCAAGCCTATTGTGGATAATTTCATAGGCAGAACCATGACTACTTTGCAAGACAATTTGCCACTTCATCAATAGTCAGTCATCTGTCTAACAGAACCATGTCACGTACGCACTCAATGTTGTCATCAGCTGTGGCCATGGACGGGCGTCTGGCACCTTCATGCGTAACACTTGTGTGCCCATTTTTTAATTTTTCTATCCATTCGTAGACACTCTATTGCAGCAAAACACTGTTCCCATATTGTGCTGAAAGCCTTCAATTGATTTCGGCCCCTGATACACCTTCAGACCACAAAAAACGGATCAATGAATGCTGCTCTTCCTTGGTGCAATCGGAAAGCACAGCGGCCATGGTTAACGTTATGGTTGTGACAAAGGAACTGATCCAGCAACTTCAAACATGCGCAGCAGTGATAAGAAGGAAACCACACCTAGTGATCGTCTGTGAAAATGACAGTGATGCCAACAGAAACACAAATGCAACTGTATTGCAGATAATTATTGACTCACCCTCGTATAACAGAGAACTGTTTAAGTAATGGTAGTATTTCTTGTAATTATATACTAGACTGACATACATACACCAACCTCTCTGCAATAATGTGGAAGAAGTAAGGTAAATGCCCTTCAGTCCTCACACTTTGATGATTTCAGAATTAAGCTAAGCTGGGATAATCCACGGTACAAATATGACACGAGGATGAACAACAGCAAATACTCTGTAAGTACTGCACATACATAAAATTACGTAAACAAATTACTATGCAATTAACAATTCTATTTTATACTCACACATACTTCTCCCCAAGTTCTTTGTGTATGAAAAACAGTGATGATGCATCATATACTGTTACAATTGCTCGAGAACCTTTCTTGTATGAAGTTCTGGATGCAGTCTGAAGTCCCCTTGAACTGCCATGTACACCTCTTGACCTTGTTCGGGAAGGCTGCTTCTAACAAAAGTGTCACATGTTAAAAGCCAAAATGAAGTAATGATAGGGGAAACTTTACCCCAAACTAAGGCCCCCAAACTATGATACTGAAGGTATATGGTTCAGACAAGCAATGGGAAAAGGAACAAAGAATGGGTGCCAAGAGATACATATGCATCAACAGTTTTTACACCCTTCATAAAAACTTATAAAGCAAGTACTAACATAATTTCCTTCATACAATCTTATACAGTAAGTACTAATAAAATATTAACATCCAATCCAATGTATCAATTCCAAAATACAGTAATCAGTTTCCCTTTAGAGATAAAATCAACTTAGGTGTCCTGCACAGGTTAGCTATTCAGCCAGTGAGGTTAAAAGTACTTTGAAGGATGGCTAAATAGCTGAAATGTGAGACACCTAACAAATTTCTGTTGAGTCAATGGCAAAGAAAATAAAATATTTTGTAAATTTACATGTCACTCTCAAATCCAGTCACAGTAATTCTAGAGGGATTCACAAAGTACTTCTCCAACATTAAAAGGAAAGGCAGAATTAACCACATTAGAGGAGTTACAAACCTCTGTTAGAATCCTGAGATTATTTTCAAGCTTGAATAAACTCAGTTAATGTGAAACTACACAAAGTGATCATAAAAACTGCACAACCTAAGCCAAAATTAGAATGGTTTTATAAAATACAGTGTGTATGAACACAATTTGTCTAATATTTTGGGGATTGTACAAACTGGCATGACAATCTAGCAGGAAAGTTTCAGAATGTTTCTTAAAAACACACCTAAACAGCAACAGAAAAAGAACAATCTAACCAAACAAAATGTTTAAAAAGTGTGAAACAATGAAACTGGACAGTAAGAAGAATAAAGAGTGAAAACCACTTAAGATGACGTCCCCTGACACATCTTCCCATTTAAGACACAAAATTTTCTAATATGATCAACAAATAAGCTCCCATTGAAAATTTCTGCTGCTTACAAGACTTCTTGCCTAAGCCTGAAAAGTTCACGAAACTGCAAACATGCACTACTTTAATTCATCCTTCACACCAAAATTTTTAACAATATCCCCCCAACTGCCCATTTGATCAGTCTGCTCCAAACATACAGTAAAGAAATGATGCTCTCACTTCCAAATGTTTATCTCCAAGGTTTTTTGGTCAAACGTGTTTCACACAGAATGACACATTTATAGATTGTGATGTGTGTCCAATATAATGGTCAGTAAATTGACCATGTATGTGAAGTATATTAGTATTTCAAACCAGTAATTGTTGCAAGGTTTATAACGGATCAATGTGACAATATAAGCTCCTGATCAGCAAGGGAATTTAGAAACGAAACAATGTTAATGCATTTAAAACAAAACTTAAAATATAAGACATGAAACCTCATGACACTTGGGTGAATGGAGTAGGCTGCAACTGTGTAACTGTTATTGTTTAATTTCAGTAATTTGGAGTATTCTGTGTGTAAAATTTTGTTCACTTCACACCACCTAATGTGTGTGCAGGCTTCGTCCTGCGGAGTGATTAACTACAGTAGAACCTCGATCTATCGTTCCCGTATCGATCTTTTCCCGCATCTACCATTCGCCATTTTTGGTCCCGAATAAAGTTCCATATAAATAACGTTATTTATTCCCGCATCCATCGTTCCCCGAACTATCGTTTTCCCGCATTCATCGTATGTAAATC